>Ga0310697_10004120_pt1 | contig 14430 bp, 12 predicted proteins | sample 172DNAGHGlowgp2_FD_203883 | JGI IMG/M metagenome (GOLD analysis project Ga0310697, IMG submission 203883) | Sheep rumen microbial communities from Palmerston North, Manawatu-Wanganui, New Zealand - 1728 DNA GHGlow gp2 (v2) (version 2) | ecosystem: Host-associated > Mammals > Digestive system >...
CAGAGCGATAAGGTCAGCGCCAAGGACAAGGCGATGATTATTGGTGCATTGGGATATATGATCAGTCCGCTCGACGTCATTCCTGATGCTATTCCTATTGTTGGTTTGACTGACGATATGGCCGTGTTGCTCTATGTGCTGAAGAAAATCTGGAACGATGTCGACCCTACGGTCAGCGCCCGTGCTAAGGAAAAGCTGGCAAAGTGGTTCGACGAGGAGGAGATCAGCGAGATCGACCATCTCTTCGACGCCTGACCGTCTGTCGCCTTTTACCTCATGTAGGGATTGTACCTCAGTTCCTCGCCGATGGTCGTCGGCTCGCCATGACCAGTATATACTTTCGTTGTGGCGGGCAGGCGGCCTAACACGTTCTTCAGGCTGTTGGCCATCTGCGTCCAACTGCCTCCTGGGAAGTCTGTCCTTCCGATGCTCATGTGGAACAGCGTGTCACCTGTAAACGCCGTATCCTCTGATTCGCAATAGAAGGTTATGGAGCCTGGTGTATGGCCAGGTGTAGGTAGGATTGCCAGCTGGTGGTTCCCAAACTTGATGGTTTCGTCCTTCGACAGGAATCGCCCTATTGGAGGCACATCGTGCTCATAGCCCGTACCGATCATTTGTTCTACCTGAGTTTTCAGGTCCATTAATTCTTTGTCTTCAGCAGCCACTTCGGGCTTCAGACCGTATGTCAGCCAGATGGTGTCGTTGCCGAAGTTGTGGTCGAAGTGACCGTGCGTAGACAATAGTCTGACAGGTTTCAGATGGTGGCTTTCAATATAATTGACAATAGCACGGCGCTCCTCGTCGTAGAGGGCCCCACAGTCGATAATGACGGCCTCACGTGTTTCGTCGCTTACCACGTAGGCGTTCTCCTGCAACATGTTGCAGACAAAGCGTTTTACTTCAATCATAGTGGCAGATAAATGACATTCTTTTCTTTGAACCATTCTTCTTTGAACCAGTTGTCGATGGGGTTCACCTCCACAATGTTCTTAAACGGCTGAAGCTCAGCCTGTAGTTCGCCGCCTTTCAGGCAGATGACACCGTTGCCAATGGCGTTGCGATTCGTCTTCGATATGTTTTTCCGCACAATCTTTACCAAGTCGGGTAGGGGCATGACCGCACGACTGACCACAAAGTCAAACTTTCCGCGCTCGTCCTCGCCACGCAGGTGTTCAGGCTGACAGTTTTTCAGGCCAATGGCATTAGCCACCTCTTGGGCTACGTGTATCTTCTTGCCTGTACCGTCAATCAGTTTGAAGTGGCACTCTGGAAACAGAATGGCCAGTGGGATGCCTGGGAAGCCGCCGCCCGTGCCGAAGTCAAGAATCTCGGAGCCTGGACGGAAGTTGATGACTTTGGCAATAGCCAGCGAGTGCAGCACGTGGTGTTCGTAGAGATTGTCGATGTCTTTGCGCGAGATGACGTTGATTTTTGCGTTCCAGTAGCGATACAGCTCGTCGAGCATCTGTAATTGTCGCCGCTGCTCGTCAGTCAGTATGGGGAAGTATTGCTCTATTTTTTCCATAAATCCTTTAGTTCGTCGTTGTCGATTGTCAGCTCTATCAGGCCCTTCTCGTAGGAGGCTATCTCGTAAGGGTTATAGACAAACGTGACGTTGTCTTGTCCCAGTATGAAGTTCTCTGGCGCAAAGATATCCATAGCGTAGAGATAACCCATCTGACGCAGTTCGTCGACGTCCTTTGCGCCAGCTTTTTCTATGAGTTTCTCCAGAAGTAGTTCGTTTAACGAATACTCGAACCCTGTTGAGAAAACATCATTGAGCGTCAGCGCTTTACCGTCTTTATTATCGAAGTTCATAGTGAGTCGTTGGTTGATGCCGTGTGCCCCACCTTCATAGTAGTCAATCGAAGCGGTGTAGACCGTAATGCCGTCACGACCGCTGGCCATTTCGCCATTGATGTTATAGTGGTACTCGTACCAGGCGCGCTTTTCGGGGTCACCGGCATCTTCGCGGTAGAGTGGGGCGAAGTTCTTCTGGTAGTCGCGTGTGTACTTATTTGCAAACGAGTCAGCGGCCTGCTGCATGCTGATACCCTCCATGTCAAATAACCACCTTGTCACAGCGTCGTTGATGGCTTTGGCACGCTCGCCCTCAGTTTTCTTGGCGCAAGCTAGTTCTAAATGTACATCGCAACATGGCGCATCTTGCGCCTTCGTGATAGCCACATGACGGTCGACTTTCACGATGTCATACTCTATAGAAGACTCAGACGATGAGCAGGCCGTCAGTACAGCCGTAGCCACAATAGGCAGGAATAGACCTAAAATTCTCTGTTTCATGCTGCAAAGTTACGCATTTTTTTGCAGACATGCTAACGTTTACGTTAAAAATTCTCATTGCTGCTTTGCTGTTTCCAGGAAAAGTATTATCTTTGCAGGGAAAATATAGCTTAAAAACTTTAAAACGACACATTCATGAAACAATTCAACGACAAGAACTTCGTGCTGGAGACTGAGGTTGCCCAGGACTTGTATCACAACCATGCGGCTAAGATGCCCATCATCGACTACCATTGCCACCTCATTCCCGAGATGGTCGCTAAGGATCATAAGTTTAAGAGCATCACCGAGTTGTGGCTCGGCGGCGACCACTACAAGTGGCGTGCTATGCGTACCAATGGCGTCGATGAGCGCTATTGTACTGGCAAGGATACCACCGATTGGGAGAAGTTTGAGAAGTGGGCCGAGACCGTGCCTTACACGCTGCGCAATCCGCTGTACCATTGGACTCACCTCGAGCTGAAGACCGCCTTTGGTATTGAAAAGCTGCTGAGCCCCAGGACAGCCCGCGAGATTTTCGACGAGTGCAACGATAAGCTGGCTAACGACCCCAACTTCACCGCTCGTGGCCTGATGCGCCACTACAACGTGGAGTGTGTATGCACCACCGACGACCCCGTCGACGACCTGCACAACCACATCGAGTACGCAAAAATTCGTACTGAGAAGGATCCCCTGATGATTCCCGCATGGCGTCCTGACAAGGCTATGAACATCGAGAAGCCTGAGTTTGCAGCCTACGTTGAGCAGCTGTCGAATGTCAGCGGCGTCAGCATCACCAAGTTTGCAGATATGATTGATGCCCTCAAGAAGCGTCATGAGTTCTTTGAGGCTCAGGGTTCCAAGCTCTCCGACCACGGTATCGAGGAGTTCTACGACGAGCCTTACACCGACTCACAGATTGAGACCATCTTCGAGAAGGCTATGCGCGGCCAGCAGCTCAGCGACTTCGAGATTCGCCAGTTCAAGCATTGCTTCCTGACCGTTATGGCTGAGATGGATGCCGATGCCGGCTGGACACAGCAGTTCCACTATGGTGCCATCCGCGATAATAATACCGCTATGTACAACCAGCTCGGACCCGACACCGGCTTCGACTCTATTGGTGAGTTCACAACAGCCAAGGCCATGTCGAAGTTCCTCAACAAGTTGAATATGGAGGGCAAGCTCACGCGTACCATATTATATACGTTGAATCCTTGCGCCAACGAGGTTATCGCTACCATGCTCGGCAACTTCCAGGGAGGCGAGCCCGGTAAGATTCAGTTTGGTTCTGGCTGGTGGTTCAACGACCAGATGGACGGCATGATTCGTCAGATGAACGCTCTCTCTGTACTCGGTCTGCTCAGCCGCTTCGTGGGAATGCTGACCGACAGCCGCTCGTTCCTCAGCTATCCGCGCCACGAGTACTTCCGTCGCATCCTCTGCAACCTGCTCGGTAACGACGTCGAGAAGGGACTCCTGCCCGACGATCGCGAACTTCTGGGTCGTATGGTCGAGGACATCTCCTACAACAACGCCCGCCGCTACTTCAAATTCTACTAATCGGGTATCTACCGAATATATGCCGCTCCCTCAGCCGAAGCTGTAGGGGGCGGCTTTTTCTATATTTCTTGTTGTTTTTCTTTGATATTTGCTGAATTTGGTGTACCTTTGCACCCAATTTTAAAGCACAACAGAATATGAATTCTCAAAATACACCAATACACGTGCGTCTGTGGCATCGTGACTTCTGGCTGCTGTCAATAGCCAATCTGCTACTGACGATGTCTGTCTATATTCACGTTCCATCCTTTCCTGTATGGCTGCTCGAGTCAGAGAAGTTCTCTTCCTTGGAGGTCGGACTCTCAATGGCCGCCTTTGGTGCAGGACTTTACTTCTTTGGCTTCTTCTGCTCATGGCTGGTGCAACGTTTCCGTCGCAACCGTGTGTGTATCTTCTCTATTCTAGCCATGCTGGGTGCCATTTCTATCCTGTACTATATTCAGGGATTGCACCGTGGAACAGTTGAGCTTGGGCTGGTGTTGCTACAGCGATTGTCGTTAGGCGCCACATTCGGATTGGCACAGATGGTGCTTGTCAGTACGTTGATTATCGACAGTAGCGAGTCAAATCAGCGTACGGAGGCCAACCATTCGACGGCGTGGTTCTCTCGTTTCGCTATGTCTTTAGGCCCGTTGGTGGGACTTGTACTGTTCAATTATACGAATTTCGACACCGTCCTGCTGGCCTCTGTGTTCTGTGCCTCTTGTGCCATCGTTCTCATCTTGGCAGTCAGGTTTCCCTTCCGCACGCCCAGCGATACGGTTAGTATTGTCAGCCTTGACCGCTTTTTATTGTCCAATAGCTTTCCGTTGCACATCAACCTGATGCTTTATGCCATCATTGTCGGCATGCTATTGTCATTGGGTCTCAGCGACCGTTTCTACGCCGTCATCATGTGTGGTTTCCTGTTAGCGCTTGTTGCTCAGCGGGTGGTGTTCCGCGATGCCGACCTGAAGAGCGAAATCGTCACAGGACTGATTCTCATGTTCATGGTGCTGATACTGATCTACACCCGTCCGATGCCTATCGTCTGGTATATTGCTCCGTTGCTCCTCGGCCTCTCCATTGGCATCGTCTGCGCCCGTTTCCTATTGTTCTTCATCAAACTGAGCCGCCATTGCCAGCGTGGCACATCTCAGAGCACTTACTTCTTGTCCTGGGAGGGCGGCGTGGCCGTCGGCATCGGCATCGGCTATGCTTTCTTTATGAACGAGGCCGACATGCTGCTACTCGTCTGCATGGGGCTGACGATACTCGCATTGTTGATGTATAACGGCTTTACACATAAGTGGTTCCTGCAGAACAAGAACCGCTGATACGCTTCGATGATGAATACGAAACACATACATATCAGCGACTATAACTATCAGCTGCCCGACGAACGCATCGCCAAGTACCCGTTGGCTCAGCGTGACCATTCCAAGCTGTTGGTCTATCGTCACGGCGAGATTAGCGAAGACCGCTTCTTCAATCTGCCACAGCATCTGCCACAGGATGCCTTGATGGTATTCAACAATACCCGTGTCATTCAGGCGCGTATGCATTTCCGAAAGTCGACGGGTGCCCTCATCGAGATATTCCTCTTAGAGCCTGCTTCACCAGCCGACTACGAACAGATGTTCCAGACGCGTGAGCGTTGCCAATGGCTCTGCTTGGTGGGCAATCTGAAGAAGTGGAAGGACGGTGAGCTGACGCGTACCATCAGTTTGGCCGACTCGCAGATTACGGTCTCGGCCACCCGTCTTGGCGAGCGTGGTACCAGCCATCTGATAGAGTTCTCGTGGGATGGCAACGTGCCGTTTGCCGACATCATCGACGCGATGGGTGAACTGCCTATTCCGCCCTACCTGAACCGCGATACTGAGGAGAGCGACAAGACGACTTACCAGACCGTCTACTCTAAGATTAAGGGTAGTGTGGCGGCTCCCACGGCTGGCCTGCATTTCACGCCCGAAGTGCTTGCCGCTATTGATGCCAATGGCATAGACCGTGAGGAGGTGACGCTACACGTTGGGGCTGGTACGTTCCGTCCAGTCAAGAGCGAGGAGATAGAAGGTCACGAGATGCATACCGAGTACATCGCGGTACATCGGCAGACGCTTGAAAAGCTACTCACCCACGACTGCTCCGCTATTGCAGTGGGGACCACAAGCGTGCGGACATTGGAGAGTCTCTACTATATGGGACTGAAGACCCTGAACCATCAGGACATCGGCGAGGACGACTTGCACGTCAACCAATGGGAACCCTACGAGCAGCCTTCCACCGTCAGCCCTGTAGTCGCTATCCAGTCTTTGTTGGACTGGATGGAGCGTCGCCAGCTCAACGTCCTGCATTCGAGCACGCAGATTATCATCGCCCCCGGCTACGACTACAAAATCGTGCGCATGCTCGTCACGAACTTCCACCAGCCGCAGTCCACGCTGCTGCTGTTGGTGAGTGCATTCGTGCATGGCGACTGGCACAGCATCTACGATTATGCTCTCAGCCATGATTTCCGTTTCCTGAGTTATGGCGATTCATCACTATTAATTCCCTGAAGCCTATGAAGAAGATCTGTTTAGTTGTGGGCGCGCGTCCCAACTTCGTCAAGGTTGCGCCCATCATCCGAGCCATCGAGCGTATCGGCGGGGCTACCTGTCAGCTGGTATATGCAGGTTCCGAGACCGACCCCACACTCGAGCCGTCGCTCTTCGACGACCTCCAGATACGCCATCCCGACGTTTTCCTCGGCGTGGAAAGTCAAAGTCTCAACGAGATAACTGCTCAGGTCATAGCAGCCTTCGACAGCTACCTCGACCGTCAGTCTGCCGACGTTGTCATCGTGGTCGACGACCTGGCATCGACGATGGCTGCCGCCATTACGGCCAAGAAGCGCGGCGTGAAGCTGGCACATCTCGTCGCCGGCACCCGCTCGTTCGATATATCGATGCCCAAGGAGGTCAACCGCCTCGTCATCGACGCGCTCTCCGACTATCTCTTCACCGCTGGCATCAAGTCGAATAGTGTTGCCACCCGCGAACAGCAATCAGAGTCGTCGCAGACCTATATGGTGGGTAATATCCTCATGGACACCCTCCGCTATAATCACCCGCGGTTCACGCCGCCCTCCTTTGCTGCCACCCTGTGTCAGCCCGCCTCCTACCTCGTCCTCACCCTCAACCGTCGTGCCCTGCTTGCCGACGAGCCCCAGCTCAAGCAGATGTTGCTGACACTCATCAGCGAGACCGCCGACCTGCCCATTGTCGCCCCCTTGCGTGCTGAGGCGCTTGGTGTCGTTGTCCGCCTGCTCGACACGTTGGCGGCCGAGACGCCGGGCTTCAACCTTCAGCCATCGAAATTGCTGCTACAGACATCGTTGCCTTACCTCGAGTTCGGCTGGCTCACCGCAAATGCCCGTGGCATCATTACCGACTCTGGCAACGTGGCCGAGGAGGCCACCTTCAACGGCGTTCCCTGTATCACGCTCAACAGCTATACCGAGCATCAGGAGACCGTCACCGTGGGCACCAATGTCCTCGTTGGTGGCGATAGCGTGAAATTTGGTACGTATCTCCGCGATATGGTGGCTGGCCGCTGGAAGCCCTCCGCTTTGCCCGACCGCTGGGATGGGCGCACCGCCGAGCGTATCGTCCAGATACTGTTGCAATAAAAAAAAGGAGCCCCAGCAGACGGGGCTCCCTCAGTCATTCTCTTTTTCGTGGCTATACCAGGCAGAAGTCGAGTTCGTTGGCAATCTGTTCCTTATCCAGATGCTGGCCGATGAACACCAGTTTCTGCATACGGTCACCATATTGCTCGTCCCAGTCGCGACGCAGGCCGGGACTCCGCATCATCAGCTGCTCCAGCTCATCCTTGGGCATCGTGGCATACCATTGTCCGGCGTTGCGCAGATTTACTTGCTTGCCAGCCTGTTCGAAGACGTAGCAGATGTCCTCCTCGTCCTTGAACCAGCAGATGCCCTTGGCGCGAATGATACCCTTTGGCCATTTGCGGGCTACGAACTCGTCGAATAGCCCCAGATGGAACGGTCGACGCGCATAGTACACGTAGGTGCCAATGCCATACTCCTCGGCTTCACCCTCGTCGTCGTGGTGATGATGATGGTGGTGGTGCCCATGCTCATGCTCATGTTCATGCTCATGTTCGTGTTCGTGCTCATGCTCTTCGTCGTCATCATCGTCGTCATCGTCGTCATCGTCATGGCGCTCAACCTCCTGAATCCATGTGGCCGAGGTTGCCACTTCGTCGAAGTCGAACATTCCAGTATGGAGGATTTTGTCCAGGTCGACGTCGCCATAGTTGGTGTCGATAATCTCGGCCTTCGGCTGTAGTGTGCGGACAATCTGCCGTATGCGTCCCAGTTCGTCGTGAGTCACGTCGGCAGCCTTGTTCAGCAGCACGATGTTGCAGAACTCTATCTGCTGTATGACCAGGTTCTCGATGTCCTCCTCGTCGATGTCGGGACGCGTCAGGTTCAGGCCGCCCTCAAACTCATCGCGCAATCGCAGGGCATCGACCATCGTGACAATACAGTCGAGACGTGGCTGACATGCTTGATCGGGATTCATCTGAGGTATCGAACAGATGGTCTGCGCAATAGGGCCGGGCTCGCAGATGCCGCTGGCCTCGATGACGATATAGTCGAACCGCTGCATCTGGATGATGTCCTCCAACTGCTTGACAAGATCCATCTTCAGCGTGCAGCAGATGCAACCATTCTGTAGCGCCACCAGACTGTCGTCCTGTTCGTTGACGATGCCACCTTTCTCTATCAGGCTGGCATCGATGTTCACTTCGCCGATGTCGTTGACAATTACGGCAAACTTAATGCCCCGCTTGTTCTGCAGGATGCGGTTCAGAAGGGTAGTCTTGCCGCTGCCGAGATAGCCCGTCAGCAGCAAGACTGGTATTTCCTGTCGTAACATGTTCACGATTATGCTTTATGGTCCACTGCACTCTGCTCCACAGGCAGACAGCGCTTGTAGTTCTCGATATAGCGCTCGAAGCCAGCCACGTCCTCAGCCGTCGGGGCTATCGACACACCGGTGTTGCCAGCGAATACGACAGTCTCCAGATAGTCGGCCAGCGACAGCTTGTTCGGGTTGTTCACGGCGTAGCCAGCCAGCAGGGCGATACCCCAAGCGCCGCCTTCGCCAGCGGTCTCCATGACCGAGATGGGCGAGTTGAGGGCTGCTGCGAGCATGCGCTGACCCACGCCTGCCGTCTTGAAGTAGCCGCCGTGACCCGTAATGCGATCCACGCGAATCATCTCGTCCTTGAACAGGATGTCGTTACCAATCTTCAGCACGCCGATGGCACCATAGAGGTGGGCACGCATGAAGTTGGCCAGATTGAACTTGTCGTTAGCCGAGCGCACGAACATCGGACGACCCTCGCTGAGACCTGTCACAGGCTCACCGCTCACGTAGTTGTAAGCCATCAGACCGCCGCAGTCGGCATCGCCCTCCAGGGCCTTGTTGAACAGCTTGCCGTAGAGCTCGTTCATGTCGACGGGCACACCGAGCAGCTGCTGATACTCCTTGAACAGACCCACCCAGGCGTTGATGTCCGAGGTGCAGTTGTTGCAATGCACCATAGCCACCAATGAGCCGTCGGGCGTCGTCACCATATCGATCATCTCGTAGGGCTTCGACAACGGCTTCTCCAGCACAATCATCGAGAAGCTCGACGTGCCGGCCGAGACGTTACCCGTGCGCTGCTTCACGGCGTTGGTGGCTACCATACCCGTGCCGGCATCGCCCTCGGGCGGACAGACGGGCACACCAGCCTTCAGGTGGCCGCTGACGTCGAGGCGCTTGGCACCCTCGGGCGTCAGGAAACCGGCGCTCTCGCCAGCGTTCAGCGACTTCGGCAGGATGTCGAGCAATTTCCATGTAAAGCCCTTCGGAGCAATCAGCTCGTCGAACTTCTTCACCATCTCGGCATCGTATGTCTTCGTGGCGGGGTCGACGGGAATCATGCCCGATGCGTCGCCTACGCCCAGCACGAACTGGCCTGTCACCTGCCAATGCACATAGCCTGCCAGCGTCGTCAGGTACTTGATGTCGGCGACATGCTCCTCGTTGTCGAGGATGGCCTCATAGAGGTGCGAGATTGACCAGCGCAGGGGGATATTGTAGTTGAACAACTCGCTCAGTTCGGCGGCAGCCTTGCCTGTATTCGTGTTGCGCCACGTGCGGAAGGGCACCAGTATCTGCTGTTTCTTATCGAAAGCCATGTAGCCGTGCATCATGGCCGAGAAGCCGATGGCGGCCAGCGACTCTATCTCGCAGTCGTACTGCTTCAGTACGTCCTTGCGCAGTTCGGCGTAGCAGTCCTGCAGTCCATACCAGATGGCCTCGGTGCTATACGTCCACAGTCCGTCGACGAGCTGGTTCTCCCATTCGTGACTTCCTTGGGCTATTGGTTTGTTGTCCTGGTCGATGAGTACGGCCTTGATACGTGTGGAACCGAATTCGATTCCGAGGATGGCCTTTCCGGCCTCAATTGTTTGTTTTGCGGTCATAGTTACTTATTATTAGAGGTATATATTCCTTTCTTTATGCAAAGGTAACTCTTTTTTCGCACATCGCCAAACTTTTCTCAGTTATTTTTTTTTCGGGGGGGGCGGGGGTGCGGGTGCACGGGGGTATGTGGGTACTCCAGTTTTGCTTACGGCTAACCCAGGGTTTGCCGTAAGCAAAACCTGAGTTTGCTTACGGCTAACATAGTATCAGTCCTGACCGCCGGCATCGCCACCACCTGCTGCCTGGGCGGCGATGGTGAACCAGGTGGTGCCGCCGCGATAGACCACGAGGGTGTGGTCGGCCGCTACGTTCAGACCCGTGAACGACGCGCCGCTGGCATCGTGGCTCGTGGGATTGATGGCGTCGCCTGTACCGTCCACCTTGGCTGTGAATACCACGTCGCCGAGGTTGGTGCCGCTGACAGCTACCGAGGTGACGGGAGCCGTGGCCGTCACGCTGCCACCCGCGATGTTCTGGCTGACACCATTGATACGGGCTGTGGTGTTGTAGGTAGGCTGGCCAGGCTCCACGCCGCCGCCACCGCCCGACGGAGTAATGTCGCCCGTAGTGCCCGTACCGCCTGCACCTGCGTTGTTCAGGTAGTACTCCGACTCCATGTCAATGTCCGACGTCGTGTAGCTCTTCTCCACGGCCTCGGCCAGGCTGCACAGGTCGCTGCCGAAGCCGGCCTCGTTCAGGACGAGCTGGCAGTTGCTGCGGAACCAGTCGCCGCTCTTGTCGCGGCGGCTCACGATGATGCCGGCAGCCACCACGTCGCCGCCACGACCCAGCACGAAGTTGAAGTGGTCGGTGTCGAACTCGAAGCGCGAGAAGTTGAGCTGGTTCTTCCAGTTCGAGCAGGGGAACTCGCCCTCGCTGTTCACAATCTCAGTGGTCATCGGAGCGCCTGAGCCGTCGGCATTGCGCGGGTTCAGGATGATGCGGGCGAGGTTGGCCTCGTACTTGCCTTCACGCTTCTGCACGGTCACGAAGCTCAGTTGGTCGCCGCGGTGGATGCCCCAGGCATTGACGAAGTCAGCGTAAGTGCGACCGGGCGAGTTGACATACGCCACATGCCCCTCCTCGGCGCTGATGGCCACCGAGATTTCGGGCAAGTGGCCCTGCGAGATGATGGCCGCAAAGGGCGTGCACTTGGTGCTCTGCAGCGGCGCGAATTGGTAGAACTGGCTCAGAGATTGGCCAGACTGCTGCAAGGCCGTTGCGCGCTCACGCAGATAGCGCAGGTTCAGCGAGCGGAAGCGCTCGGCACACTTCGCACCGTTCGAGAAGCCCTCGAAGCTGTGGTTTGCGATGGTTTTCAGCAGGGCATAGACCATGCCGACCACTTTAACCAAAATCCGTTGAAGGGTTTGCGCATCCGTTTTCGGATTCTTCGGCGTGACGATGATGCGACCGATGGTCTTGCCGTCACGCTGGTAGTACGTCTTGTTACCGACCTTGCCGGTAGCACCGTACATCTCTTGATTCATCTGTGACATAATTATACAGATTAAGAGTTAATACTTGAATCATACCCTTGGGGACTGAGGTCGATATGTCATCTCTATGAGAAGTCTATGAGATGTCTATGAGAAGTCCATGAGCAAGCTCTGAGCTAGCATTGAGCAATGCCGGGGCAACTATTGTGAAAGACCTCTTATCACACCAATACGTGATTCTGGTGGCAAAGATACGAATTTGTTTTGTAGCTGGCAGACACAAAAAAGGAGTACTTTTCAGCACTCCATCATTCATCCAGCAATTATCCAGTTTCAATCCATTTGGACTATTTCACCAGTGCGTTCCAATTGGTATATCCAGGTTTGTAAAGACCGACATCGTGAAGCACCTTCCATAGGTTTTTTGACGTATCAGTACAAAGACCGGCCTTATGGTATTTGTTTACCAAGGTGGTGATTTCAGTGCTATTCATTTGGCGGATTGACTTCAGGAATCGCAGTGCAGTGTCTTCATCCTTGAAATACAAAGACAGCTTCAGAAGGAGGATATCCTCTTCTTCATTGTTCTCGCTGTCGGTGGCATTCTGATGCTCATCATATTCTTGCAAGATGGCAGCTATAGTCAACAAACGGATCCAGTTTTCAGTATTGAATAACTCTTCCTTGTTCTTGAACAGGTCATCGCCGTTCTTGAAAAAGTCAAGATCGGTCATGAACAAGTGTTGTATCATGTCTTTGTCCTCCCTGCGGTGAGTGTATCTGTTGACCCACGGTCCCAGTTCGGGGTCTTTTTCTATTCTGCTAATCAGATTATCGCGTGATCCATTGAATTCTATTCTCCAGGGGTTTATGAATACTTGCCCTTTCTCGCTCTGTCGAAACTCCGTTGTCAGGTTTTCAAAATTCAAGGCGCATATTGAAATAGGATTGTGACATTGCCCGACATTTAAATAATTCTTCACAAACCCCAGTATCCTTACGATCTGATTTGCCAAGGCATCGAGGTCTTTTTCCGGCTCCCTGTAGTCATCGTATGCATAATGGAAACAACAAGTGTCAATATCATTTTCAAAAGCTTTTCGGACTTTCCTGTGTTTATAGGCATAGAGGCTTTTCTCATATACTTTCTCGGCGACTTGTAACAATCGATTTTTACTGAGGCACTCCATCAGATGACTTCTGATATTTTTAAGGCTTTCGCAAAACTGTTTAACCTCCTCATAGGCGTCAAGATTCCAGAATCTTGTTTCATACACGAACTGAAACGTCGCAGTATAATTCTCGGCAAATCCGAATCTTATCCCCGTCTCGTCGTAGAAGGTGTCGTCAAGTATATACAGATTGGCTTCCAGTATGTCAAGATAGATATAGAACAGTCTTGAGGGGTAGCTAAAATGGTCTATCAGCCGGCAGGCAAGCTCAGTCTTCTTGGCTTGAGTCAGCAAGGCGCCCCAATGAATGGTACGCTGCCACAATTCATTGGAAAACAAATGATCCTTGTCAATCAAGGCATAATCGTCTTCTCGCCATTTGGGCTCTGCTACTTCGTTCCTTTTAATTCCCATATCGCTTTCAGTTTACGATTGGCAAATATACACATAAAATCTTATTCCGCAATACATCTTGAACTCTTTTCGTCTTAAATCGTAGTTGTTTTAGCACTTTTTCATACTTCCCGGGAATCAGAATCATGGGGACAGGTTTTTGATTCTATCATAACTTTTTTAGCTTATAGACGATTGAGTAGGGAAGTCCACTAACACGTGATAATTGGCGAGGGCCAGCGTCCAACTTCAACATAACATCACGGATGATGTTTTTCTGTCTCTCCTTTGAATGGAGTCGGAACTCTGTCAGATTCTTCGTCCCACTCTTCTCAAGAATCATTTGACGTATTGTCTCGTCGGCCACAATCCTTTTATTTTCTATGTCTAGGCAGTCAACTTCCCCGGACAAAGGCATTTCTACCCAAGCGGAAAGCTCATCCATGCCATATCTGTTGATGGCAGCCTGTTTGTAGCAAACCTGGTGGTCAGACAAACCAAGATAGTCGTTTCCCCAGCTACTATACTCATAAGCTCGTGCCTCGTCGACCAGTCCTGCTTTTACAGGATTCTGATGGATATAGCGGAATAAGGTTATAAAATAAGCGGCATCGTTACATGGCTCACTTCTAAAACGGTCTTGAAAAAGATGGCCTACACGGCCATACTTCTTGTTATAGTAAAAAGCGTAACTTGAGGCGATAGACTTCACTATCTCACCAACTTTCCAGTCCTTCTCACAAACAAGAAGATGGACGTGGTTTGGCATCAGACAGTAGGCATAGATATGACATGTACATACCGGAAAAGAAGTAACGACGGATTTCCTCTGAGGCAGGGCAGACAACACCCTAATGAAAGCCCAATAGTCATCAGGCTCTTCAAAAAGATCTTGGCGGTTGATGCCTCTCAGCATGACATGATAGATGCCTGTCCCGCTCTGAATTCTTCCGATTCTCGGCATATAAGAATGAACAATGCTCGTTCTCATATTATTAACGGATATAGATCCTCATTTATTGCAGGAAGAATCAAAAACCTGTCCCC
>Ga0310697_10004121_pt1 | contig 14424 bp, 5 predicted proteins | sample 172DNAGHGlowgp2_FD_203883 | JGI IMG/M metagenome (GOLD analysis project Ga0310697, IMG submission 203883) | Sheep rumen microbial communities from Palmerston North, Manawatu-Wanganui, New Zealand - 1728 DNA GHGlow gp2 (v2) (version 2) | ecosystem: Host-associated > Mammals > Digestive system >...
TGAGGCAGAACAACGACCTCGTCACGATTCAGAACAAGCTGGAACAGGCATTTGGACTGTATGATACGCAGCACAAAATATTGACAGGCAGCTTTGTGACCATCTTTGTGCTTATGATTGCCGTTGTCCTGGCCGTCCGGGCCTGGCTGCAGACCAAGAAGACCATCCGCCAGCGACAGACGATGAACGAGGAGCAGACGCTGTTCTACACAGACCCAAGCTCGCGCAAGCTGCACGACATCTTCGACAAACCTGAAGAGAGCACGACTGTCCCCCGCTCCCAGGACGTGCTCTTTGCCGAAAAGCTGAACGAGGCCATCCGCAAGCACTTGTCGAACCCGAACCTGAAGATGGAGGAACTGGGCGAAGAAATTGGGCTGGGCCGCGTACAGTTATATAGGAAAGTGAAGGCGATTACCGGTCAGACCCCCGTGGAACTGCTCCGCCAGATGCGACTGCAGCGGGCCTACGCCCTGCTGGGAAGCACCACCAAGACGGTGGCCGAGATAGCCTTCGAGGTGGGTTTCAACACGCCGGGCTACTTTTCAAAATGTTTCAAGGAGCAGTATGGCAAGTTGCCGGGCGAATTAAGGGAATAGGCAGCCGACTTAATATTTCGAACTTTATAGTGAACGATTGTTGCATGTATCATTTTTCTTATTGTGAGAACGATTATTGACACGGCTTTGCGGTGATAGTTAATAATTTTGCGACACAAATATTCAGCAAATCTATTAACAACTAAAAACGTAAAGCAAAATGAAACATCTCAGACGATTGCTTCTTAGCTTCCTGCTCGTCCTGACGTGCACTGCTATGTATGCGCAGGAGATTACGGGAACTGTTTCCGATGCCATGGGGCCGGTCATTGGCGCCACGGTGATGGAAAAGGGAACGTCGAACGGTACGGTAACCGACTTCGACGGAAAATTCAAACTCAAGGTTGAGGCCGGCAAGACACTGGTCTTCTCCTTCATCGGCTACCAGTCGGTGGAGATGCCTGCCAAGAACGGCATGCAAGTCACCATCGTGGAAGAAGCCAACACGCTGAACGAGGTCGTTGTCACGGGTTATACCACCCAGCGCAAGGCCGACCTGACAGGTGCCATCTCAACCGTAAGCGTTGACGAGATGGCCAAGCAAAACGAGAACAACCCCATGAAGGCCTTGCAGGGCCGTGTGCCGGGCATGAACATCCAGGCCGACGGAAACCCATCTGGTGCGGCCACGGTGCGCATCCGCGGTATCGGTACGCTGAACGACAACGACCCGCTCTACATTATTGACGGTGTGCCCACAAAGGCTGGCATGCACGAGCTGAACGGCAACGACATCGAGAGCATCCAGGTACTGAAGGATGCCGCCTCCGCCTCCATCTACGGCAGCCGTGCTGCAAATGGCGTCATCATCATCACCACTAAAAAAGGCAAGGAAGGAAAGGTGAAGGTGAATTTCGACGGCAGCGTCGCCACCTCGTTCTATACCAACAAGATTGAGACCATGAACGCCAGCGAGTGGGGACGCGCCTACTGGCAGGCCTGCGTGAACGACGGCATCAATCCCTCGAACAACAACTTGGGCTACAACTATGACTGGAAGTACGACAAACAGGGTCGGCCGGTACTGAACCGCATGACGATGAACATGTTTCTCGACGAGAATGCCACAGTGCGCACGGGCGATACCGACTGGTTTGACGAGATCACGCGCACGGGTGTCATTCAGCAGTATAACCTCTCTGTGAGCAACGGCTCGGAAAAGGGCAACTCGTTTTTCTCCGTGGGCTACTACGACAACCAGGGCACCATCAAGGAAAGCTCATTCAACCGCTTCTCGGCCCGTGCCAACAGCGACTACAAGCTGTTCGACGGCCTGGTCACCATCGGCGAGAATTTCACCATGAACCGCACGAAGGGCATCGATGCCCCCGGCGGTGTGCTGGAACACGCACTGGAGTTCAATCCCAACTTCCCCATCTATGCCGAGAACGGCAAGTATGCCCAGGCACTCGGTGCCTATTCGGAGCGTGAGAACCCACTGAGCATGATAGACAATGCCAAGGACAACGAGTACACACAGTGGCGCTCGTTTGGCGACATCCACCTGAGCATCACTCCGTTCAAGAACTTCATGCTGCGCACCACGCTGGGCATGGACTACACACAGAAGGAACAGCGGTTCTTCACCTACCCCATTGAGAATGGCAAGGTGAGGCGCACCGACAGTGCCGCAGAGAGCAAGCAGGAACACACGATGCGCTGGATGTGGAACGCCATTGCCACCTATAACCTGGAAATCGGCAAGCATCGCGGCGATGCCATGATTGGCACCGAGGTGAACCGTCAGGATTACAAGCTGAGCAGTGCCAAGCGCTACGAAATGGCCATCCTCAATACCGACTATATGTGGCCCAGCGCCGGTGCCGGCAAACAGCTGGCCGAGGGCTTTGGCAACGGTTTCAGCCTTGTGTCGTTCTTTGGCAAGGTGAACTATACTTACGATGACAAATATCTGGCCTCGCTCACCATTCGCCGTGACGGCAGCAGCCGCTTCGGCATGAACAACCAGTACGGTACGTTCCCCTCGTTCAGTGCCGGCTGGCGCCTCTCGCAGGAGAAGTTCATGAAGTTCTCTGAGAACTGGCTCGACAATCTGAAGCTGCGCTATTCATGGGGACAGACCGGTAACCAGGAAATCTCCAACACCGCCCGCTACACGCTCTATCAGTCTGTGGTCTCTACGGGACTCTGGGGCAGCGGACAGGCAGGTTCTGCCTACGACATTGCAGGCACAAACGGCGGCTATGCGTTGTCTAACGGCTATGTGCGCTCGCAACGCGGCAACGACGACATCAAATGGGAAACCACCACACAGCATAACTTCGGTATAGACTTTGCCTTGCTGCACAACGAAATCTACGGCAGCTTCGACTGGTTCGACAAGAAGACCACCGACATTCTGCTCTTCATGGAAGGCATTGCCGCCATGGGCGAAGGCTCCGGACAGTGGATTAATGCCGGCGAGGTGAAGAACACCGGCTGGGAACTGTCGCTGGGCTACCGCCACAGACTGTCGAACGGCTTCTCGTGGGACATCAACGCCAACGTCAGCAAATATGTGAACGAAGTGACCAAACTGCCAGAAACGGTGGCTGCCAACGGCAAATATGGCGGCAACGGCGTGAAGAGCGTTGTGGGGCATACCATGTATGCGCAGGTGGGCTATGTGGCCGACGGCATTTTCAAGAGTCAGGACGAGATAGACAACCATGCTGTGCAGCAGGGGGCTGGCCTGGGACGCATCCGCTACAAGGATCTGAACCACGACGGCAAGATCACCGAGGACGACCAGGACTGGATTTTTGACCCCACACCCGACTTCACATGGGGCCTGAACATCTACCTGCAGTATAAAGACTGGGACCTGACCATGTTCTGGCAGGGTGTACAGGGTGTTGACGTAGACTGCCGCGGTTATAAGTCGCAGACCGACTTCTGGGCCAACTCGGCCATCAACGTACCTTACCTGAATAAAGGTGTACGTGCGCTCGATGCCTGGAGCCCCTCCAATCCTGGCAGCGACATCCCCGCACTGACCACCAGCGACACCAACAACGAGGGACGCGTCTCGTCGTATTACATCGAGAACGGCTCGTATGCCAAGCTGCGCACCATTCAGCTGGGCTACAACTTGCCGAAGAGCTTTGTGGAGAAAATCAAGATGGAGCGCATCCGCGTTTACGCATCGGCCCAGAACCTGCTCACCATCAAGAGCAGCAAGTTCACCGGCGCCGACCCCGAGCACCCCGGATTCGACTATCCCATACCATTGAATCTCACCTTTGGCATGAACGTCTCTTTCTAAATAATGAAGAGCGGAGCGCAAAGCACCAGCTTCTGCTCTCTCCCGCCAATATCTCTAACAAACAGTAATCATCCAAATAAAGCATTCATCATGAAACTATATATTTGTAAGAAAGTAAACACCAGCACGTGCAGGTCTGCCAAGTGGCTGTTGGGCGCAGCATTCATCGCGCTCCCTTCTTCCCTCCTCACCTCATGCTCCGACTTTCTCGAAGAGCAGGTGCCGCAGGCCACGCTCACCCAGGACGAAGTGAAGAATCCTGAGTATATCGACAACGTGCTTGTCTCGGCTTACGCCGGACTGGTGAGCATTGAGGACATGAACGCCTCGTTCTCGCTTTGGAACTACGACACCCGCTCCGACGATGCCTACGTCGGCGGTTCCGACTTCTCCGACGGCGAGCCCTTCCACCGCCTGGAGAAAGGCACGGGCGTGATGACCACCGACTGGCCTTTCAGTTCCATCTGGAACAAGCTCTACAGTTATCTGTCGCGCGTCAGCCTCTCGCTCGACATGCTGGCCAGTGCCGACCAGTCTAATGCCACCATCCAGCAGCGCACAGCCGAGATGAGGTTCCTCCGTGCCTACGGTCACTTCCAGCTGAAACGCCTGTTCAAGAAGATTCCTTTCGTCAATAAGGGCAACATGCAGGAAGCCGACTACAACAACCTCTCCAACACCGAGTACAGCAACGACGAGGGCTGGCAGCAGATTGCCAACGACCTCGAGGCCGCCTACGCGGTGCTGCCTGCCACGCAGACCGAGAAAGGCCGTCCCACGAAAGCCGCCTGTGCCGCTTTCCTGGCCAAGGTGTACCTTTACAAGGCCTACCGCCAGGACGATGCCTCGTCGAACCAGGTGACCTCCATCAACGAGGACGACCTGAAGAAGGTGCTGGAATATACCACCCCCGACCTCTACACTAAGGCAGGCTACGGCCTGGAGAAGGACCTGCACAACAACTTCCGCCCTGAAGAGGCCTACGAGAACGGACGGGAGAGCCTCTGGGCCATCCAGTACTCGAAGAACGACGGCACCACCTGGGGCAACCTGAACTTCTCCAACCGTCTGATTGTTCCCTGCATTCCCAAGGTTCACGATTCGGGCTGCGACTTCTACAAGCCCTCCCACAATCTGGTCGATGCCTACCGCACCAACAGCGACGGCCTGCCCCGCCTCGACGACTTCGCTGCCGCCGACTATGCTGTGGGCTCCGCCGAGACCGTCGACCCCCGCCTCTTCGTCACCGTCGGTATGCCGGGCACTCCCTACATGTTCAACACCGACTTCATGATGGCCGAGACTGGTGCCTGGAGCCGTTCGGGCGGCACCTTCGGCTACTTTGTCTCGCTGAAGCAGAACGTCGACCCCTCGCTTACCGACAACTACCTCTACCTGTGCGACTCGCAGTGGGCTTCTTCGATGAACCGCGTGGTCTTCCGCTATGCCGACGTGCTGCTCATGCGGGCTGAGGCACAGGCACAGCTGGGCAACACCGCCGAGGCCATCGCCCTGGTCAATCAGGTGCGCGACCGTGCTGCCGGCATGATGAGCAGCAGCGTCGTTGCCGGCTATCCCAACAAGTATGGCGTACACTATGCCGTGGGCAAGTATAACGGCAGCTACTCGAAAGACGATGCCATGAAGATTGTGAAGATGGAGCGCCGCCTGGAGCTGGCCATGGAGTGTGAGCGGTTCTTCGACCTCGTGCGCTGGGGCGATGCCGCCACCGTGCTAAACAAGTACTACAGCGACGAGAGCCAGAAGATGAACTTCCTCAGCGGGTCGCAGTTCACGGCCAACAAGAACGAGTATCTGCCCGTTCCCTTCGAGCAGATGGCCGCTTCAAACGGCCACTACACGCAGAACTGCGGCGAGTGGTAAAAAGAGACGAGAAATAGAGTTTATAGTTTATAGTTAATAGTTTATAGATATGATTACCAAAATAAAGACCATTTTTGCGGCTTGTCTTGTGTGCTGCGGCATCACTGCAGCCCTGACGGCCTGTAACGACGACGACCACACAGGCAGCATCAACGTGAGCGGCTCGTGCCTGCTGGAGAAGTTCGTGCTCGACGGAAAGTACGAGGGCATCATCAGCACCACGACACGCTTAGTGAAAGTCAAGGTGCCCGTAGACTTCACACAGACCAGCGACATGGTAGTCACCGACCTGGTCGTGTCGAAGGGAGCACAAAGCAACATTCACGTGGGCGACCACCTCAACTTCGACGCCGACCGCCAGCTCCGCGTGACTAACGGCGACCTGGAGCTCAGTTACCAGGTGTCGGTGCGCAACGACGAGGCCGTTCTGAAGCTGTTCATGCTTGAGGGCGTGAAGGGTGCCATCAACCAGACCGACAAGACGGTCACCGTCAGCGTGATGGCCAACAGCGGCATCGACCTGACGGGTGCCACCTTCGAAGCTGTGTGCAGCGAGGATGCCGTCTGCAGCCCCGCCAGCGGCACGAAAGGCAACTTCACCGAGCCCTTCCTGCTCACGCTCACCGACAACACGGCCGTGAGCACCTATACCGTCAACGTGACGCTCATAGAGAATCCTGTTGCACTGTTCGTGGGCGAGGCCGAGAACATCGAGGAGCTCAACGACGAGGAGAAGGCCGCCGCCAAGTGGCTCACGGGCAACATTGCCAGTGCCGCCTACGCCTCATGGGCCGACGTTGCCAGCGGCAACATCTCGCTTGAGGAGTGCAGGCTCGTCTTCTTCCACCGCCACTGCTCATCGTATGGCAACTACAACGGTTTCAAGGAGGCAGAGACGGGTGCCATGACTGCCCTGGCCAAGATGAAGGAACTGTGGCAAAACGGTGTGGGCTTCGTGCTCGGCCGCTCGGCAGTGAACTATGCCATCGCCTTGGGAGCCATGCCTGAGGATGCCTGGCCCAACAATGTCTGGGGCGGCGGCGGCGGCGAGGGCTCCGACAAGATGGGTGACGACCCCTGGCACTTCTACGCCTACGACATCAGCCACCCGCTGTGGAAGAACCTGAAGAAGCCCGCCGGTGCTGCCGACAATGCCATCTACACGCTCGATACGGACTACGTCATCTGTAATACCACCTCGCAGTATGGATTCTGGGATGTCTACCAGGGCGGCAGAGAGGCCGTGGAGGCCAAGACCGGCGGCCGTGCCCTCGGCGGCGACAACTCCGTCAGCTCATGGGAGCTGAAGGCCTACAATGGCGAGTTTGGCAAGGGCGGCATCATCTGCCTCGGATCGGGACTCTTCGACTGGAACTCCCCCCAGCCCTACACGTCCGTCTACCACGACAACATGGGTCAGATCATGCTCAACGCCTTCGACTACATCGGGAAGTAAAAAAAACAGAAAAAACAAACCAACCCCATAACAGCATTATTATGAAACCAATGATATTCCCAGCCATCGCCCTCCTGCTGTCATCCTCAGTGCTCAGCGCATGCAGCGACGACGATGCCACCGGCGACCCCGCCAAGAACTGGAAAGGCACCACCACCGCCTTCACCCCCACCGACGACAAGGGCTTCGGCACCTACTACACCCCCGCCATTGGCCGCGTGGGCGACCCCATGCCCTTCTACGACCAGAAGGCAGGCAGCTTCAAGGTGCTCTACCTGCAGGAGTTCGACAACAACCTGAGCCACCGCTTCCACCCCATCTGGGGCGTAGCCACCAGCGACGGCTGCCACTACGAGTCCCTGGGCGAGGTGCTGCCCTTCGGCAGCAGCGACTACGAGCAGGACGCGGCCCTTGGCACGGGCTGCGCCTACTACAGCGAGCAGGATGCCACCTACTACATCTACTACACCGGCCACAACGGCAACTGCAAGTACCGCGAGGTAGTGATGCGCGCCACGTCGAAAGACTTCAAGACCTGGACCAAAGACCCCCTCTGGCAGCTTAACGGCCCGGCCAACGGCTACTCTGCCAACGATTTCCGCGACCCGCAGATCTTCCAGACCGACGACGGTCTCTACCGAATGGTCATTGCCACCTATCCACAGGGCGGCGGCGACCCCTGCTTTGCAGAGTTCAAGTCGGCCGACCTGAAGTCGTGGGAGCACGTGGGCAGGTTCAAAATGATATGGGACCGCATGCTTGAGTGCCCCGACATCTTCAAGATGGGCAGCAAGTGGTACCTCGTCTACAGCGAGAGCTTCCGCGCCTCATGGAGCCGAAAGGTGAAATATATGGTGGCCGACAGCTACGACGAGCTGAAAGCATGCTTCAACGAAGGCCCGAAGTGGCCCGCCGACGGGCGTGAGGGTGTCCTCGACACCCGCGCCTTCTATGCCGGCAAGACGGCTTCCGACGGCACCAACCGCTACATCTGGGGCTGGTGCCCCTACCGCACGGGCAGCAACATCCATGAGAAGAACATCAACGTGGGTGCCGGCGACGGCAACGAGCCCTGCTGGAGTGGAGCACTCGTCTGCCACCGCGTCCTGCAGCATGCCGACGGCACACTCACCCTCGCCGCCCTGCCCGCCATGGCCGCAAAATACAGCAAGGCGCAAAACCTCACGGTGATGGCCAGCAACGGCTACGACAACGGCAAGCTCACAGGCGACGACGCATACGTGCTCTACAACCGCCTGGGCACCTGCAACCACATCGCCTTCACGGTGACAACCGCTGGCAACTGGGACAAGTTCGGCATCTCGTTCGTGCGTAGCACCGACCCTGACTACTACTACACCCTGATGGTCAACCCCGAGGATGAGAACCGCCGCAAGGTGAACCTCGAACAGGAGGGCTTCCGACTGAAGAAGAACGAGCAGGGAGAGGAAACGAAAGAGTATGGTAAGGGCTTCGTCGAGGCTGCAGACGGCTACGCCTTCCAGCGCCCGCAGGACAACGTCTACCACGTCGACATCTACACCGACAACTCCGTGCTTGTGATGTACATCAACGACAACGTATGCTACACACAGCGTCTCTACGGCATACAGAAAAACTGCTGGAGCATCAACAGCTACGGCGGCACCGTCACCGTCAGCGACGTCACCGTCAGCCAGCAGTAACCCCCGCCGGCACACCGCCGCAAAGCAGGCCGCCCGCAGCATCATAGCTGCGGGCGGCTCTTTTTTATGATGCGCACAAAAACAGGAAAAGGCCAAGGGGCAGCACTGCATAGATATGCGATTGGGGAGGAAAGGGCAGGACGCTCCTGCAATTGGGCATGAACGATGACCTGATTCGGCACGAATTGCAGCATCGTTCAGCGCGAATTACGTCCTAATTCAGACCGAACTATAACCGTCTGATTATGAAAATGTTACAACGCATAATTATTCATACCATTTTTTCGCAGAGAAGCCGACACGGGCAGAGCCACCGTCGATGACGGCTCAGACACCCCGTCACGCCCGCGCTGCAGTTTTTTTATTAATTATTTGGCAGATTGCCGTTTTCTCTTTATCTTTGCCAAAGAAAACAAACAGCGACCCCGACAAAGCCATGAATACAACTCACAGGAAGCAGACCGTCTTGTATCGCGCGCGTACATTATTTATATTGTTATCTGTTGTCCTGCTGATAACAGCCTGTACATCCGATAAGCCGCAATACCACATCGGCGTCTCGCAATGCTCCATAGGCTACTGGCGCTCGAAGGTAAACAACGAGATGCTGGCCGCCCAGCATCTGTTCGAGCAGGACGTAAAGGTAGACATCGTAGACTGCTACGACCAGTCCGATGAGCAAATCCGCCAGATAGACAGTCTGGTGGCCAGCGACATCGACCTGCTCGTGGTGGCCCCTAACGACGACAAGATAGCTCCAGCCCTGAAACGCGCCAAGGACAAGGGCATACCCGTCGTGCTCTTCGACCGTATGACCGGCAGCGACGACTATACGGCTTTCATCGGAGGCAGCAACGTGGCCATCGGCGAACTGGCCGCAGACTATGCTTTGCAGACAGCTTTGGCAACCGAGCGTCGCAACGTGCTGGAGATTGCCGCCCTGCAGAACACGTCGCCGGCACGCGAGCGCCACGAGGGCTTTGAGCGCCGCATGAGGCAGCACCCCGAAGCCAGCTACCGCTGCGTCGTCGGCAACTGGGACGACAACAACACCCACGACATTCTGCAGAAGGAAATAGCCGAAGGCCGGTTGCCCGACGTCGTGTTCTGCCACAGCGACTTTATGGCCCTGGGAGCCCACCGCGCAGTGGCCGAGGCGGGAATGGAGCAGCGCATCAAGGTCATCGGCGTAGACGGACTGCCTGGAGAGGGCATTACCTACGTACAGAAAGGCTGGCTGGCCGGCACCTGCGTCTATCCCACGCATGGCGAGGAGATTGTGCGCCTGGCACTGAATATCCTGAACGGAGAGCCATACGAGCGCAAAAACTACCTGAACATCATGCTGATCACACCTGAGAACGTAGACATGATAGCCCGCTATGCCAACGAAATGAAGAAGCAGAGCGAAGACATCGTGATTATTCAGGACAAGCTGGAAAACTATTTCGGCCTCTACCACGTACAGACCAGAATTATCTGGGCCGGCATCCTGGCAATCGTCTTGCTCGCTGTAGCTGTAGCGGCAACATGGACGGCAGTCAGGCAGACGCGCAAAGCCCATCGCAGGCAAAAAGCCCTGAACGAGGAGCAGACCCGGTTCTACACCAATGCCAGCCACCAGCTGAAGACCCCCCTGACGCTGATTGCCGGCCCCGTGAGGAAACTGCTGGAAGAGCCTTCGCTGAAGGCCGGAGAGCGGGAGCTGTTAGAGATAGTGGGGCGCAACGTGTCGCAGCTGGAGTCGCTCGTGTCGGACGTGCTCAATTTCCGCAGGCAAGTGCAGGACACCGTCAGCGACGAGACCGCGGCAGGCATCTCTCACGCAGAGGCCAAAGACATCGTACACGAGTCACACCTCGACATGCTGAATCAGGCTGACGCCGAAGAGCTGCCCAACATCCTGATTGTAGAGGACAACGCCGACATGCGCCGCTACCTGCGCACTCTGCTGGCCAACCGCTTCTATGTGCTGGAGGCTGACGACGGCCAGAGCGGACTGCGCCTGGCCCGTGAGAGTGTGCCCGACCTGATTGTGAGCGACGTGATGATGCCTGTCATGGACGGTCTGCAGCTATGCAAGCAGCTGAAGGAAGACTTCATCACCAGCCATATCCCCGTCATTCTGCTCACGGCCCGCAGCGAGGAGCGCCAGCAGATGGAAGGCTACGAATGCGGTGCCGATGCCTATCTCACCAAGCCCTTCCATGCCGAGGTGCTCGTGAGCCGCATCTACAACCTGCTGGCCTTGCGCCGGCAGTTGCGCCAGCTCTTCGACGGCAGCAAGCACGGGAAAACCCAGGCAGAGGTGAAACTGACCACGCAGGACAAGCTGTTCATGGATCAGCTGAAAGAAGCCGTCAACAGCAACCTGGCCAACCCCAACCTGAAGATGGACGAGCTGGGCAATCAATTAGGCATCAGCCGTGTGCAGCTCTACCGTAAAGTCAAGACGCTGACCGGTCTCTCACCCGTTGAACTGCTGCGGCAGATGCGCTTGCAAAAGGCCTTCACACTGCTGAACAGCACCACGAAGACGGTGGCCGAAATAGCATTTGAGGTGGGATTCAACTCGCCCAGCTATTTTTCTAATTGTTTCAAAAAGCAATTTGGCAAACTGCCCCTCGAAATTCGTGCGGAATGACAAGAATTATAAAGACTATCTTACATTTGTTACCATGAAACATTTTTCTTAATCGAAGAACGCTATATTTCAGCCATTTGCGCATTGAGTTCGTATTTTTGCGACAAGTTTTCTTGTAACAATAATACTAACTTAAAAAAATGTAATGGCAAATGGAAAGACTAAAAAACTTTCTTGACAAGCAGTGCAAGCTAAAGCGTGGACTGCTGAGCATCATGCTCATCTTTGTGAGTACACTGATGTACGCGCAGACGGAGATTACGGGAACCGTGGTCGACAACCTCGGCGAAGGTGTCATCGGCGCCACCGTGAAGGAGAAGGGTACGGCCAATGGCACCGTGACCGACTTCGACGGCAACTTCAAGCTGAAGGTGAAGGCCGGCACCACGCTCGTCTTTTCCTACATCGGATTCGCCACCCAGGAAGTGGCAGCCCAGCCGGGCATGAAAGTGACGATGATGGACAGCGCCAAGGAACTGGCCGAGGTCGTCGTGACCGGCTATCAGGCACAGCGCAAGGCCGACCTGACCGGTTCGGTTTCGGTTGTAGAGACCAAAGACCTGAAAACGTCGGCAGACACCGACCCCATGCGAGCATTGCAGGGTAAGGTGCCCGGCATGACCATCACCAGCAACGGCTCGCCAGTGGGTGCCGGTACGGTGCGCATTCGTGGTATCGGCTCGTTCAACTCGTCGCAGGACCCCCTGTTCGTAATCGACGGTGTGCCCACGACGACCAACCTGAACACGCTGAACATGAACGACATCGAGTCGATGCAGGTGCTGAAGGACGCTGCATCGGCTTCTATCTACGGTAGCCGGGCCGCCAACGGCGTGATCATCATCACCACCCGCAGCGGTAAGAAGGGCGACAAGGTAAAGGTGGACTTCTCGGCCAACCTGACCGCCCAGTTCTACAACAAGCAGAGCATGATGGAACTGTCGAACACGAGCGAATATGCTACAGCCATGGCGCAGGCTGCCATGAACGACGGACTGGATCCTGAGGCTTACGCCAACAACTACGGTCTGACGCTGCATGCCTCGAAAGGTTTGCCCATCTCTGCCTACAACCCTGCAACAGGGAAGATGGAGAGCTTCACCGTCAACGGCATGTACGACGGATACATGAACGCCAAGAAGACCATGCGCTTTAGCCAGACCGACTGGCTGAAAGAGATTTCACGTACAGGCTTCGCGCAGAACTACGACCTCTCCATCTCGAATGCTACCGACAAGTCGTCGGCACTGTTCTCATTCGGCTACAAGAAGAACAACGGCATCCTGAAATACACTGACTTTGAGAGCTTCTCAGGACGCATCAACACCAGCTTCAAGCTGAACAAGCTTGTCACCGTCGGCGAGAACGCTACAATCACCTATTCGAACCAGGTAGACTGCCAGCCGCTGGAAAATGCGCTGAAGATGGCCCCCACCCTGCCTGTCTACGAAGAGGACGGCGTGACGTTCTCAGGCCCCGTGGGGGGCATGAGCGACCGGCAGAACCCACTGCGCGAACTCTATCACAACCGCGACAACCGACTGAAGATGTGGCGTATCTTTGGCAACGCCTTCGTCAACATCGAGCCTGTCAAGGGGTTGCTGCTGCGCTCAAACTTCGGTCTCGACCTCTGGTCAGAGAACATACACAGCGTTACTTACACATGGCACTCTGACGTTGTCAACAATTCCACCCCGTCGACCAACATGGGTGCGAAGACATCGGTGAAGTGGACATGGTCGAACACCGCCAACTACAATTTCACACTGGGCACAGACCACTCGTTCATCGTGCTGGGCGGCATGGAGCTGCACAGAGACGTCGAGGACCGCTCGAACGCTTACGCACAGATGTTCGCGCTCGAGAACTATGACTACATGTTCCCCGACGCAGCAACCGGCACACAGCGCGCAAGCGGCATACAGGAGGGCTACAACCTCGTGTCGTTCTTCGGAAAGCTCGACTATAACTTCAAAGACCTGATCCTGGCCTCGTTCACCATCCGTCACGACGGTTCAAGCCGCTTCGGAGAGAACAACCGCTACGGTACATTCCCCGCTGCCACACTGGGCTACCGTATCTCACAGCACTTGAACCAGGACTGGATTGACGACTTGAAAATACGTGCTTCATGGGGCCAGACCGGCAACCAGGCCATCTCGAACTATGCCCGCTTCGGTCTCTATGCTGCCACATACGGCGGTGCTCGGAACGAGTCGACGGCCTACGACCTGGCACTGGCCGGCAGTGGCATCTTCCCCTCCGGGTTCCGTGCCACACAGGCCCAGAACAACAACCTGAAGTGGGAGACCACCGAACAGTGGAACGGCGGACTTGACTTCCGCTTCTTCGGCAGCTCACTCTATGGCACATACGACGTATATGTCAAGAAGGTGAAAGACATGCTCATCAATCCTGCCTATCTGGGCTCGATGGGTGAAGGCGGAGCCAGCTGGCTCAACGGGCCGAGCCTGCAGAACTGGGGTATGGAGTTCTCACTGGGCTATCGCCATACGACACGCTACGGCCTGCACTACAATGTCAACGGCAATATCGACTTCTACCGCTCAAAGGTGACCTACCTGCCTGAGACAACCACGGGCTCGTATGTTCACACAGCCAAGGAGAATCTCGTGGAGAGCGGCCGCCCCTACGGCTCAATCGTAGGCTATGTGGTCGACGGACTGTTCCAGAGCCGGGAGGAAGTGCTGGCAAGCGGCCAGGACAATGCACGTGTAGGCGGCCTGAAGTATGCTGACCTCGACGGCAACGGCGTAATCAACGAGCACGACCAGACGTGGATTTACAACCCTGTCCCCAATTTCTCCTGGGGTCTGAACATTGACCTGCAGTACAAGGACTTCGACTTCAACATGTTCTGGCAGGGCGTT
>Ga0310697_10004122_pt1 | contig 14424 bp, 15 predicted proteins | sample 172DNAGHGlowgp2_FD_203883 | JGI IMG/M metagenome (GOLD analysis project Ga0310697, IMG submission 203883) | Sheep rumen microbial communities from Palmerston North, Manawatu-Wanganui, New Zealand - 1728 DNA GHGlow gp2 (v2) (version 2) | ecosystem: Host-associated > Mammals > Digestive system >...
CTCTACCAGATGCCCGGGTGGCGGAATTGGTAGACGCGCACGTTTCAGGTGCGTGTTCCGAAAGGAGTGCAGGTTCAAGTCCTGTTCCGGGCACCAAAGAGATTTTGCAAGTAACTCAAAATGAGTGAAAACGCAAAATCTTTTTTCTTTTATATCCCAGTTTTGGCCACCTTTTGGCCATCTTTTCGAAAAAGGGAATGAAAATGGGGTGTGCTTTTCGGCACACCCCATATGTGTTTATAGCACTTCTAAAACAATCCATCCACAGCAGCACTTGCCACACTGTCGGCATATTCATCCAAACTCAATTTGACGTATTTGTAGAACATCGTCTCGGTCTTATGACCACTCACACTCATCATTTGTTGGACGCTGAATTTCTTTGACAGATACATATTGGTGATACAGGACCGTCTTGCCGTATGGCTTGCCACAAGCTCCCATCTTGGGCGAATGGGGAATCCTTGCTCGTCATACTTAAAAAGCTCTATACCTTTCTTTCGTGCCTCCATCTCTGAACGACGTTCCTTCAAGTTGAGCACTGTTCTCTCTTCCTTTCCGAGGCTTGAAACCGTTTCTGATAATCTTTTGCAGATTTCCTTGATGGTACGGTTCAGACTCTGGTCGAGCACTTCGGGCACGTTGTAATCGTACTTCTTCAACAGAGTCTCCAATCTTTCGTCCAAAATTGGAATGACTACGGTGCCGGCAGTCTTCTCCTGTTTGATACGGATGACCTTTGTCCCACTATTTGTAAATCCGATATTCTCTTTTTTAATCCGACTATAATCACTGTATCTCAAAGCCGTGAAGCAACCAATGAGAAACACATCTCTAACTTGTTCTTCAAACCCTTCGAGTGGCATTTCATACAAGGCTGACAACTCATCTTTGGTAAGGTAAATCTCCTTTGCCTTGTCCTCTTCTCTGATTTGAGGACTTTTGAGATAACTGGCGGCAAGGTGATTGTTGTGCAGACCTTGCCGTTCTGCCACACCCACAATGGTCTTGAATAAGGATATATGCTTGTCGAGTGTATATTTCATATAACCGATGCCTTCCAAATAAGAGATATACCTGTCGGCAAGCGATTCGTTTATATCATCCCACTCGAAAGGTCTAATTCTGTAAAAGTCCAAAAATACCCTTTTGAACTGCTTCCAGTTCTTGATAGATTCCTCGGCATACTTCTCTTTCTTTACGGTCCTGACTTCACCACTCTCAATCTTTCGTATATGCTCGACAACGAAGTTCTTGACGTTATGCTTCTTCTTGTCCTCTGCATATTTGCCTAATTCCTCTGCACGTTTCAATTCTGCTCTCTTGTCGACAAGAACAATGTCCTTGATAGACTTGTCCAGATTCTCTTTGGTTAGTCGATGGTGCCTTCTCATATCTGTGATTGCTTCTTCGATGAGAGCAATCTTCGGACTGATACCTTTCTTGTTAAGGTAGTTGCTCAACTTCCGTTCAGACTTTGCTGCATCTTCCCATTCTTTGATATCAACTGATATCAGCAGGCATATCCATCGTCCTTTTCCATCAACTTTAAGTTTGGTGTAAAGAGGGGTTACCCCCTCCTTACTCCTTGTCCTAATCACTAGTTTCATCTTCAAGCAACTTTAACCAAACCCTCTGATTCTGCATCCAACACGTCCTTCATAGAGTAGATTTTTCTTCTACCCCCTAATGGTAGTGGTGTTATTATACCTTGTTGTTCCCAATTGGAGAGTGTCGATTTGGAAATACACCACCTCTGACATAATTCATCCGTGTTCAGTCTCTTGTCTTCGAGATTAGCACTTACCATCTTGTCGTCGATAACTTCCTCAACGACCTCTTTTACCCATCCTTTGAAGGTGCATTTAAGACCTTCAACGACATCCGCCCAACACCTGGTGTTCAGTGGAGTCAATTCATCATTCTTATTTGCCATATATATTTGATTATTTAATTATATATTCACTTCTTTGTCAACGAGATATTTTCGGAGGCATTGTGCTGGATTGAATTCATTACTATATATTTAACACTATTTTGCTTCGTAGTTGTGGATTACTTTGCTTTACTCCATCAGATGCCTGCAAATTAAAACATAACAAAAAAAAGTTCGAGCAATTCATTTTTTGAAAAAAAACTTTCCATCTACCTGCTACACTCCAAATATTCAACAATATAAAAGATGATTTTTTACGAAGAATGGTGTTTTCTATGCTCTCCACCTTGCCCGAAACCCATCACTGCCTTGTATCTTCCCAACAATCTCTATGAACTTTCTGTTTGATTCAACCATAGAATTATCATATACAGGGCAGTCATCTTCCTCCGAAGAAAGTGCAAGGTCTAAATCTAAATGATATGGTTGAATGATATTAGTTTTACATTTTGCACTTTTCTTGGGTTCTCTCTTTTTTGTATAACCTCTGTCTTCTAAATAACTCTTGAATGTCCTTAAACACATTTTCAATCCGTTCTCTTCAAGTATCTTCAACCACTGATTTTGAGTAATCTTCTTCCCGTTCTCCCAGGTCATCGTAGGGTCATAGAACAAGTCAATTTCATCATAGTTCTCCTCTTTCTTCTCCCTGTTCTTACCTCCTAATATCATCCCTTTGACTTGATTCTTACTAACCCTGTTCTTTCTGCAATAACTGTCACTTACCAAGAACTGTCGGTGTCTCACCTCCCTCATCTCCATAAGGGGAGCCTTCATTATGTTTATCACGAGTTCCCTTATGGCTTTCTTACCGAACTTCAAGGAACCGTCACTGTCTTTTAACTCATAGTAGCGGAGTAGAATATTTACTATGGCATACAGCATTTCATCGTGGGTGATGCCTTCGTTCAGTCTCCGTAGGATAAGTCCTGTTTCAAATATCTTTTTATGCCTCATCTCTCCATCAACCCACTTGCCGTAAATTTTCCCACCTAACTCTTTGTCGAATCTGACGTACTTTCTCCGGATACAATAATACTTGTCCTCCAAGACAAGCTTTCTCTCGTCCTCTTCGGATTGGACATAGATGCTCTCTGTCAATACACAGGGCCTTCCGTATTCTTCTTCGTACCAGATAAGGAAATCCTCATACCTCTTAATCTTGAAGAATTGGGAGATTACATCCTCTGAAAAAAGTGCAAGGTCAAAACCTAAATGATATGGTTGAATGATATTAGTTTTACTTCTTGCACTTTTTTGAGTTTCTATCTTCTCTTCAAAGTAATCCTTATAGTTGTCTGGTAAGTAGTATATGAAGTTAGTGTTATAGACTTTCGTGTTGTAGTTACCGAAGTAGTATTGGTTTGCTTCCCTTCCATCAACTATACTCTTGTCTATTTCGTTGATAGCAATAATATAGTTGAAAGCAGCATTGTACTCACCACAAGAATGAGTCGGTGTTTTCAGAGCATAAATCATTCTGAAACGATACTTGTGTTCTTCGTCCTTGAATTTCTTGAAAGAAAGCTCTCTTGATACATCACTGTTATTTGACGAGGACTCGTAGTAGATTGTGGGTATGTACTTGATACGTTTAATGAACTCCAACATCGGCTCTGTCGAGTAGTCTATGTCGATACAGATGAACTCACAGAGCCCGACATTCTCCTTCTGTCTTTCTGTCGGGCAATACGGTCGTCCGTTACTTATCATTTCGGAGAATTTCTTGTTGGTTACATAGACTCTCTGGTTTATCTCGTTTGAGATACGACCACCTTCTGATTTCGGTGGTTTGTAGTCGTAGGTTCTGCTGCCTACCAATAATCTTCCTTTCCATTCTTCATCTATTATGTGTTTCATCGTAAAATAAAAGATGCCCTTCAAAGTGGTTCTTCCCCAACCACCTCAAAGAGCATCATTATTCATTTTGTATAGTGGGGGAAGCACTCTTCCCCTTATTTATGAAAATCGAAATTGGGTCTTTTAAGGACTTATCCCAGACTGTTCCCAGAATTCAGATTTTCGAGGCAACCACCAATATACGACTATACCAACTCTCTGCTTTTCAGCAGTTAAAGATATGTGATACAATTTTGTGGGATTAAATACACCCCTCCGTTTATGTCATTCCGGACATCCACTTTTTAATGCCACACAATATCATCCATCGACTTCATCTGATTCCAAGTATCCTTGTTGATGAGAAGATAACCATCGACATAATCCTCTTCCTTAATTTCGAGAATATCGTCACCGAAAAATTCAAAACATATCTTTTTCTTCTCGGCTTTCTTTACATACTCATTCCACTTCGGACCATTCACGTAGAACACCTCTCCATTTTTCTTGTAACCCCAATCGGAAATGAGCTCTGCACCGTCTTTGAAGACTTCGGCAATTGGAAATATGTAATTACGGAGATATTTTTCTATTCGGTCAAAAGTTGATATCTCTGATTTGTTGAACAAAATCCCGTAAGTTTTAATCTTTTCCAGATTGTCACCGGGCAGGACAACCGGTTTGTTGAAAATCACTACAAATTGCTTCATAATTCTTTGTTTTCTTATAAGTTATTTATGGTTTTCTGAATTGAAAAGTCCATAAATACTGTATAAAGAAATGTATTTGAAATGAAAGAACTGATTAAATTAAAAGACTTTGACACATTCGTTCAAGGATTGAATGAAAGCCACACAAAAAAGAAAAACTCTATCGAAACAGCTGTAAGTGAGATAAAGCAGAGATACGGTGATAACCCCAAGGATTTCCTTGCAGCCGTCCAGAAGACGGGAGTGGATAAGGTAAAAGATTTCATAGTGAAATCTGTCAAACCACAAATAGACCTCACCAAGACTAATGACCCTAATGTCGATTACGATGGTATCCTTACGGGTTTGGTTACTTGGGTAATGTTGGAGCTGCAACTCCAAAAAGGGAAATAGAGATACATTTACGGGATAAATCCCGAAACAAATTCTTCAAATTTTAAGTGTGTTTTTTGAGACACTTACCGAAAGGTAGGTGTCTTTTTTTTCGTGTGATACATTTCTTTCGAGAAAATATTTCGAAAAAAGCCAAATATCTGAGTGTGAATGCAATAATATAAAAACAACTCCGTTATTATAGTAAAAATATAAAAAGATTATGGAACATAAAAACGGAGAAATGTCAATTTGTAGCCACGTCGATAAAGCATTGACAGGAGCAGACCATCTCGTTGAGAAATTAGAAGAACAAGAAGATAAGAATTCAAAGAAAAATGTATTCGAAAGTTTTTGTATTCGAAAGTTGGTCTAAAATGACCGTTGAACACAAATTTTAGCATTCGTCAAACTCAAAGTATTAAAACAATATGAAAGCAGCCATTTATGCAAGGGTGTCATCTGTCGGTGACCGACAGGACACGACAAGACAAATCCGAGATTTGGAGAAGTATGCTCTCGACAACTCCATTGACATTGTAAAGACATTCGAGGAGCATATCTCCGGAGCCAAGAAGACCAAGGACAGACCCGTCTTGACTGAATGTCTGGATTACTGTATCAACAATAATGTAGATATCCTTCTCATTTCGGAACTCTCCCGTCTCGGTCGTAACGTAGATGACGTTCTATCCAATGTACAGTTCTGCAAGGAACACCATCTGAACGTCTATTTTCAAAAAGAGCAGTTGTCCATCTTCAATGCTGATGGGAAGAAGCATCCATTCCTTACCATTTTCGTCTCCGTCTTGGCCACTTGTGCAGAGATGGAACGAGAAAACATCAAATACAGGCTCAACTCCGGAAAGGAGAAGTACATTGCCGAAGGTGGAAAGGTCGGTCGAAAGGCTGGGTGGACGAAATCCGACGAAAAACTACAAGAGCAATACGCCTCTGTTATCAAGCAGTTGAAGAAGGGATACCCCATCCGTCTCGTTGCAAAGTCGGAAGGTGTCGGTGTGAGCACCGTTCAACGGATGAAGAAGAAGTTTGTAGATAATGTAGCATAGAAAGGAGGATGAATATGGGAAAGACAAAATTGAAAGTAGATTACTTGATGGAATATCCGGATGACATCCAACTTTTGAGTGATGGTTTATCACTCCGAAAAGTTAGGAGAAGAACCGGTACAGCCATAAACACATTAAGAAAGTTACGAACATTATTCCATCTTTGAACACATAGCTAACCTCCTGTAGATTAGCTATATTAGGTTTTATTTGTATTTAAATCCCAGTGAGCAACTCACTGGGATTCTTATTTTTATGGCAGTTGTAGGCAATAATTCAAAAACAATTACGTTATATACAATGTTCTTATCTTGAAGTTATAAAAAGTTTAACCCAAAGTTAAATATGGACGATTTGAATAGAATAAAAGTGGTTCTTGTTGAGAAAAAGAGAACAAGTAAATGGTTGGCAGAGCAGTTGGGCAAATCTGCTTGCTCCGTCAGTAAGTGGTGTCAGAACACTGTGCAACCGGACTTGCAGACACTTGACAAGATATCAAGATTGTTGGATGTAAATATCAAGGATTTGCTCGTTGATAACAAGAAACCAACAACGAACATTGAGAACTAATTAAAGTGATTGTTTTATGATTATTACAGAAGACGAATACGGTTTTGTTTCATATCAGGACTTTAAGGCATATTCAAACAAGGTTTACGATGCCATAGATGAATATAGTCCATTTGAAGATTGTGAGGATTATGCACTGGTGATAAACGGGGAAAATCTGGATTTTGAAATATGCCCCATTGCTGAAATTGAAAGCAACGAGGATACATACCCGTTAAAAGACTTGGTTCGTAATACGGATGACGGGACAGGTCTTGAAGTGGATTTTGAAGCAGTAGATGATGTGGTGGGGAAGTATCTGTTTGTTCGTTGATGTTCATTTAATGCCAAAATTGAATATGTTTTAATATACAATAACACTATAAATACCACACTGAATAAATGAATACTTCAAATAAAATATATACGTTGATTGACCTTTTTGCTGGATGTGGAGGTTTGTCTTTGGGGTTAGAGCAAGCAGGATTTACTCCAATTTTTGCCAATGAGATTATACCAGAATATTTTGAAACATATAAGAAGAATCACAACTTGAATGAGTCCCAGTATTTTGTCGGTGATATCAAAGAACTAAATCAGCATATTGACAATTATCTTTCCGATTTTAGAGATGTTGATTTAGTAGCTGGTGGTCCTCCGTGTCAAGGTTTTTCAATGGCAAACAGGCAAAGGATAATAGATGACCCAAGAAATCAACTTTACAAAGAGTATCTTACTTTCCTTCAAAAAGTAAAACCCAAGTTCTTTGTAATGGAAAATGTTCGAGGGATGAAGAATAAATGGGATGAAATCAAGGATGATATGCATAAGTATCTCCCAGATTATTTATTTGACTGTGATTTACTCTATGCAGAAGACTATGGGGTACCCCAACATAGAGAAAGGTTTATCGTAATTGGCAATAGAGTCGGCATTGCTCCACAAGATATTTTCAAGGCTATTGCTGAACAAAAAAGGTCTGGTTTCGTTTTAAGAGATGCTCTTAAAGGGTTGCCTAAATTAGGTAATAAAGAACAAAAGGGTAAAACCAACATTGAAGATGCTGTCTCCGGTTATACTGAAATGGATTATACATATACAAAGGATGCTTTCTATCATTTCATAAACGGAGACCGAAATATCACTAAACTTTATAACCACAAAAATAGATATAACAATCCCAGGGATATAGAAATATTTACCAGACTTCCTCAAGGTGCAAACTCTTTGCACGAATCTATTGCAGATATTATGCCCTATTCTTCACGGAACAGTATGTTTAAGGATAAGTATTATAAATTGCAGGAAGATTGTGTTTGTAAAACAATTACTTCTCATATGAAATTTGACTGCAATATGTATATTCATCCTTGGCAACCAAGAGGGTTAAGTCCAAGAGAGGCAGCAAGAGTGCAAACCTTCCCAGATGATTATGTGATATATGGTTCTCAAAACAGTTGGTATGCCCAAGTTGGAAATGCTGTACCAGTCAAATTAGCAGAGGTAATCGGAAATGCTATAATGAAATTTGCAATATGAAACATTTAGAGTTATTTGCGGGTATTGGAGGTTTTCGTAGAGCTATGGAAATACTAACCAATGATGGAGTTATGAATTTCCAGAGTGTGGGATTTTCTGAAATTGACTCGAAAGCAATTGCTACCTATTCTGCAAACTATGATATCAAAGGTGAGGTTCCGATTGGTGATATTGTTTCTTTCACAGCAAATCCAAACAATATAAACAATCTTCCAGACTTTGATATATTGACTGGTGGTTTCCCTTGCCAAAGTTTTAGTATGATGGGGAAGCAGGCTGGTTTTGAAGAGGAACGAGGTCGTTTGTTTTTTAGAATAATAGATATTCTTGAAGTAAAGCGCCCCACGTATGTTCTTCTTGAAAATGTAAAAAACTTATATACACACGATAGGGGTAATACATTTGTAAGAATAGTACAAGAGTTGAAAAAATTAGGGTATAATGTTGTAAGTAATATTTTTAATACACAAGACTATCACTTACCTCAAAGAAGACGTAGAGTTCTGATATTTGCTACACTTAAACGATTACCCAGAAATATAGACAAACTCTTCACACCCGAAAATGTTGCCACTCTTTTTGATGAACATTATTTGGGATTGGGCGTTCCTCATTACAACACTATGTTGGATATTCTTGCTCGTAAAGTATCTTCCAAGTATTATTTATCGGATAAAATAAAACCAACTATTTTGTCTAATGGTTCGGCAAACTTTCAGTCCAGGTCAGACATAAATCAACTAATAGCAAGGACACTAACAGCATCAATGCACAAAATGCATAGAGCTTGTCAAGACAATTATTATAGTCAAGATTTTATAGATTCAAATGGTTCTGTCAATCCAGTGAGTTTTATGACAAAGGAGCAACTTGCAGGTCTTGCTATTAGAAAGATAACACCAGAGGAGGCATTTATGACCCAAGGATTTCCAGCAGAATTTGCCACAAGGGGGAGAATGGCAGGAGTAGCAGATGGGGCATTGTATAAACAAGCAGGTAATGCTGTTAGTGTAAATACCATATATGCTGTATTATATTTCCTTATCCACAACAAATTAATTACAGACAATGTTATTTGAGATACACAAAGAAGGAAGAATAGCGTACAAAAGGCTATCTGATGCTGACCTTAAAAGAGGTGGCTCACACCAAACACACATAGGTCTATCTATGGATAGTCTTACTTTTATGCCAGATGACAAGACGGAATATTCAGCAATGCTTATTTATAAAAACTATTGTGATATTCTTAACTGTGAAATAGCAAAGATACATCGGGCTAATGGAGATTACAATGCTCCCAAAATATCAATGGGTAAGATACGTGGAAATAATGTTGTTTATAATATTAGAGAAGCGGCGAAGAAGTCTCCAAACAAAGAGTTTTATCTATTGTGGTTTGGGTTGGATAGTCTAACCCCATTATTCTTTTTGATTGAAGAAGGTTCAAGTGATTATATTGCATTGGATTCATATTGTGATTTTGCCAGTTTGAGTAAATACGAAATAAGAATAATGGATAATGGCAATATGATGTTTCCTCAAGTGGTCGGGTATATTAGAAGCAAGATAGCTGATGTTAGTTTAACCCTACAAAAGGATTTGGAGATATCAGCAGAGGTTGAAGATAATAACCCCAAATTTAAGGATGTTGATGTAAAGAAGGCTCAAAATTATATTGCAAGAATAGGCAGAGAAGGAGAGCTGCTCATAAATGAATATTTAGATAGATTAAAGCACGACAAAAGTATTACAGAGTTTGAATGGATGAATAAAAGTACAGAGCAAGGCAAACCCTACGATTTTTTTATAAGATATGCTAATGGACAGGAGCAGTGGGTTGATGTAAAAACAACTGAACACGAGTTTGGACAAGCAGTAATAGTTAGTAAGAATGAAATAAAATTTATTACTGATAAGAAAAACAGCGAGTATTCAATTTTTAGGGTGTACTCAAAAGTGGAAATGCAAGCAAAATTAAAGATATGTTCAGACTGTTTGACATACATAAAAAAACTATACCGTGATATTGACTATATGACACAAAGTATGTCTGATTATCGTGCTGCAATTGTCAATTACAAAATTGCATTTGAACCAAGTGATATAGCATTTAAGAACATTTCTGGGGAAATCCCCGTATCGGTTATCACAACATAACACCTCGATAATATGAAAACACCACTTGGAAGACTTGAAAAGGTAGAACTACGAGACTACTGGAAAGATGAGGCAAAGGATTTCACCCCTTGGCTTGCAGAGGATGACAACATCAACCTTCTTGGAGAAACCGTAGGAATGGAATTGGAGGTTCAGGAACAGGAAGCAAAGGTCGGGACATTCTCTGCTGATATACTCTGCAAGGACATCAACACAGACAGGTGTGTGGTCATAGAGAACCAGTTGGAAAAGACAGACCACGACCATCTTGGTAAGGTAATCACATACTGTTCCGGACTCGATGCATACACGGCAATCTGGATTGCAAAATCTTTTGACGAGGAGCACCGTGCTGCCATCGACTGGTTAAACAGCATTACCGATGACAACTACAACTTCTTCGGTATTGAGGTGAGACTATTCAAGATTGGTGATAGTGCATTGGCTCCCCAATTTGATATTGTTGCCAAGCCCAACAACTGGTCAAAGACCATCAAGAAACAGGTTTCCGGTACTACGGAGACAGAGAAGTTGAGGATGGACTATTGGAATGACTACTTCAATTATGTGGATAAGAAAGGTCTTGATGGAATTACACACGCCCGTGCCACCACAGACCATTGGAGTGATTTCAGAGTGGGTATTGCAGGTTTCCACTATGCCCACATCCTTACGGTCAAAAACTGGATTGGTGTTCAGGTGTATCTCGGAGGAGATAATCCCGCCCAAAACAAGTCAAGGTATGACTTGATAGAGAATAGGTGCAAGGAACAGATAGACGGTCTTGTATGCAAGAAGATTGAATGGAAGAGATTGGATGACAAGAAAGCATCTTATGTGTGTGTAAAACTGGAAGCCGACATTAGGGATAAGTCGGACTGGTCGAGACAGTTTGACTGGATGTATAAGACGATGATGGAACTGCACAAGATTGTAAAACCCTATTACGGAGATATTAGGAAGATAAAGTAATACAATTTACAATCACTTCAATCTTACATTGACCACAACAAACGACAAATGATATGAATTAAACAATAACAATTATATGAACGTAAAAATTGATATACAAGACTTGATTTACATTTTAGACCATACCCCAGCATCACATAACATTATGTTGTCTGGCCGGCACGGTATTGGTAAATCAGAGATACTCACCGACTACTTTACCGAAAAAGGGATGAAAGTAGTAGCTCTCTTCCTCGGACAAATGAGTGACCCTGGTGACTTGATTGGACTACCGGACAAATCTGGTGATATTACCGTGTTTCGCCCCCCCTATTGGTTCCCCATTGACAACAAACCAATAGTCCTATTTTTGGATGAGTTGAATAGAGCACGTCCAGAAGTACTCCAAACTATAATGGATTTGGCTTTGAACAGAAAGTTGGCTGGACGAAAACTCCCCGAAGGTAGTCGTATTATTGCTGCTGTGAATGAAGGTGATGAATACCAACTAACAGATTTGGACCCTGCACTCGTATCTCGTTTTAACATATTTAGATTTGAACCATCTGTATCCGAATGGTTGTTGTGGGCAAAGAAAAACGATTTAGACCCTCGTGTGATTGGTTTTATCTCGGAGAATCAGTTGTGGTTAGACAAAGACCCTAATGCAGAAGAGGGAGCCGATACGGGATTGGACAAGACACCAGACCGAAGGGCTTGGAAAAGAGTTTCTGATGTGATAAAAGACAGACAAAAACTCGATAATAAAGACATTAAGCTGATTTCAAGCATTGTTGGAGTTAAAGCCACTAACCTGTTTATTTCAAAGATGGCCCAAATCAAACAGGTCAATATAAAGGAGTTCTTACGTAACTTCTCACAATATGGTTCTCAAATCGCCACATTTAAGCCACACGATTTTGTGGTTATAAATGAGGATGCATTGCAATATCTTGAAGTCGAACATTTTAAGGATGATACGGACAAAAAACGTGTTGCAAAAGGTTTGACTGATTATATTGAATATTTAGAACAACAAGAGAAGCGAGAGTCTTTGGCAAGTTTTGCAAATGGTTTTGTGCAAAGTCGATATAGCAACGCCCAGGGTTTTATCTTTGAGAACTGCCCCAAAGTGGCTCAAAAATTGTTTTCTTACACATCGGGTATAAAATAAAACAGTTTGGACACAAGAATACAGCATATTATTGAGAAGTGGTACCTTACGGAAGGTGCTTTGTTCCAGATATTCGGCACTCATAATCTGGAAACAAACACAAACATTTCGTGTCCATTTCGCTGTGGTCGAGGGGTAATTGAGTACAATCCTTCTTTGATTACTGAATTGTCCGACTCTCATCTTGAATTGTATCTGAAAGCAGAAGTTATTAGAATCCTTCTAAAACATCCCTATGAAAGACAACCTGATTCCTGTAAAAGAGAGTCGATGAGCATTGGAAGCGACTTGGTGTTGTCAGACAATTATGATTTTGCTCAAATCGGGTTGGCCAAGCCACAAGACTATAACCTTGAAGCCAAGCAAAGTTATGAGTGGTACTCATATAAGATAGAATCATTGTCAATGGGAGAAACAACGGGTGAAAATTCATCTATTGATAGTTCAAATGACGAAGGGGATGAGGTCGCTAACGGAGGAGATGCCGATAATAACAACAATGATTCAACAGGAGGAAATGATGGTGACGAGTCCAAACTATCAGATGACGTTGAAATCCAACTACCGGATGGGACAACTCTAAAATTGCCAAGTAAAAGTGGCGGGCAATCAACCAATCCGTGCAAAGTCAGCTCTGATAATAGTGATTCACAAAACAATCCGGTATCTGAAAACAAGGCTGACCTATCTGCTCTGTGGGAAGAAGATAGCCTTATGGCTTGTAATATAGATACAGAGATAGACAAAATTGAAGCCTCACATTCTTGGGGTAGTTTGGCTGGTAATATATCTGAAATGATTGTAGCCAACACCAAAGCCAAGATTGATTACAGGAAAGTGCTTGCAGGATTTAGGGCATCGGTTCTTTCTTCTAAACGACACTTGACACGAATGAGACCAAACCGTCGTTCTGGTTTCGAAAATATGGGTTCGATTAGGAGATTTACAACAAAACTGTTGGTTGCAGTAGATGTCAGCGGGTCCATAGGTTCGGATGATTTAAGTCATTTCTATTCCGTAATAATTCGAGCTTTCAAATATGGAGTGGAACAAATTGATGTGGTACAATTTGACACAAAACTATCTGAACCACAAAGCATAGAAAATGCAAAAAAACAACTTAAAAAAGTAACGGTTACAGGTCGAGGTGGCACTGATTTTCAACCAATATTTGACTATGCTCAACAACATAGTGAATATGACGGACTAATCATCTTTACAGATGGTTATGCTGGACATCCACGAAAGTCCAAAATGATGAAATGTGGTGTTTTATGGGTGTGTAACAACTATAATAATTATCAAAAACATAACTCTTGGATGAGGACTACGGGTAGAGCTTGTCCAATAAAAATATAATGCAATGAGAGAATATAAACAAGATGATAATCAAAGAGCCATAATTGATTTTTATGGAGGACAAGGAGTTGTTCTTGCAGCTCCTGGATGTGGTAAAACAGATGTATTGAGCAGGAGAATAGTAAAAGCTCACGAAGAATATGGGGTTGATTACCAAGATATGTTGTGTATCACTTTTACTAATAGGGCATCACGAGAGATGAAGGAACGTATAGCCGAAACTATTGGAGAACTCCCCGAAAAACTATATGTTGGTAATTTGCATAGATTTTGCATCAATTTCCTTGTTCGGAATGAATTGATTCCAATCGACACCTGTCTAATTGACGATACAGACCAAGAAGAAATAATTGGTCAGATATTGGGTAAGAAGCCAGCAGGTTATGAGATAATGAGTATTACAAAAGAATCGTGTCGAATCTTCGAGGATGCAAACAATATACCTCAATCAATAAGATTAAGTGGAAGAAATGATATTATCGTTTCTAACTCTGGTAAGCAGTACTGGCAGTATAAGCAGGAAAACAGTTATATAGATTTTGATGACCTATTGTTACTCACATATAAGATAATGTCTTTACCTGATTATGATAGAACCAAATATGAGCTTTCTACATTCAAATGGATTCAGGTTGATGAAGTACAAGATTTGAATCCCTTACAGTTTGCAATAATCGAGTTGTTAAAATCGGAAGAACCCACTGTGTTATATCTCGGTGATGAACGTCAAGCTATCTATGGTTTTATCGGAGCCGACACAAGTAG
>Ga0310697_10004123_pt1 | contig 14417 bp, 10 predicted proteins | sample 172DNAGHGlowgp2_FD_203883 | JGI IMG/M metagenome (GOLD analysis project Ga0310697, IMG submission 203883) | Sheep rumen microbial communities from Palmerston North, Manawatu-Wanganui, New Zealand - 1728 DNA GHGlow gp2 (v2) (version 2) | ecosystem: Host-associated > Mammals > Digestive system >...
GCTTGCTCATGGGGGTGGGATAGTACACCATGGTGGGAATTCCTTTTGCTTTCATCTTTGCCATCAGGGCTTCGCGGTTGAAGGTGCCGTTGCCTGAGGGGACGCTGAGGCGTATGGTGTACTGTGCCCAACTGCTGCTGTAGCCGGTGGGCAGGGTGGGGGGGGTGATTTGTATTTCTTTTTTCAGGAAGCGGGTCATGCCGCCGAGCAGCTGGGTGTAGTATTCGGCGTTGCGGTTTACGGCCTCCAGTTCATAGTCTTTGAAGGCTTTTAGTTTAATCTGCAGTATGGCGGCTTGTATGGTGTCGAGGCGCGAGTTGAGACCGATTCGCACATTGTCGTATTTGTAACTGCCTTTGCCGTGTACCCGCATGGATGCCACCAGGGCGGCCCAGTCGTCGTTGTTGGTGAACACGGCACCACCGTCACCATAGCAACCTACAGGCTTGGCGGGGAAGAAGGAGGTGGTGGCTATGTCGCCAAAGCTGCAGGCCCGCCGCAGGGTAAAACCGTCACCGGTGGCGTTGGGAACCTTTACGCTGCCCCCAAAGCCTTGGGCGCCGTCCTCAATCAGGGTCATTCCTTCGCGTTTTGTTATGGCGCGCAGGGCGGAGAAGTCGGCGGGCAGGCCGAAGAGGTCTACGGCTATCACGGCGCGTGGACGCAGGGTCATGTTGTCATGCACAGAGCGCACCGCATCGTCCAGACTTTTGGGGTCCATGTTGAATGTGGCGGGGTCAACATCGACAAAGACTGGTGTGGCACCTTCGAGCGATACCACTTCGGCCGTGGCGAAGAAAGTGAAGTCGGGTACAAACACTGCGTCGCCTTTCCCCACGCCGATGGCTTTCAACGACAGGGTGAGGGCATCCGTGCCGTTGGCACAGGTTAGGCAGTGTTTTACGCCCACGTATTCGGCCAGCTCTTGCTCCAAAGCCTTAACGGGGTCTCCCATAATATAGGCTCCTGAGGCTGCAACCTCGGTCATGGCCCGGTCGATTTCTGGTTTGAGATGCTCGTACTGTTTCTTTAAGTCCCTAAATTCCATTTATGTTATGTTGATTCGTTGGTGTATATTGTTTGTTGTTGTGCCAGAAAGGTAAGTGCATGGTGCCTAACTTAGAAGTGAATCATACAGTTGCCACAGTATCTTTTCTTGGGATGCCCAGTTGTAGTGCTCCTTTACAGCCCGGCGGCCGTTATCGCCCATTTGCCGGGCTCGGGTAGGATTGTCCAACAGGAAGTTCACGGCATCGGCAATGGCGTGTACGTCGTGGGGGTCGATGCATATTCCGCAGTCGTTGCCTTCCACAATCTCTTTCCACAGTTCAAAGTCGGTGGCCACCACCGGTATGCCAGCCATCATGTACTCAAACATTTTAAGCACGCCCAGAGTCCCTTTGTGGTAGCCCACATTGGGAGAATAGTCCAAAAGCACAATGCCTACATCTGCTGTAGCATAGAGTTGGTTTACTTGAGTCGGGGGTAGTACGCCTCGATAGTCGACTTTGCTCCACATTTCCATGGTCTGCAGGCGTTTCATGTATTCTGGCATAAATGAGCGCCCAGCCAGCAGGTAGCGGGCACGGGTGTAGCGCAGGCTTTCTATGATGTTCTCGTGCATGTAGCGTTCGTCCACTCCCCCGGCAAAACAGATATATCGTTCGCTGTGTTCTATCCATTGGTGGGGGGTGTCGCAATAGACTGGAAAATTGGTCACCATGACGCAATGCGGATTGATGGCCTTAAGGCGGTCTACTATGGTGGGAGTTACCGTAACCAAGGCATTGTAATGGCGAAGGCGGCGGCGTTCCATTCCCTCATACAGGTGCTTCGCTATCGGGCGGGACCATCTGGGGAGGTACTCTTTGGTCAGCAACTGCATGGGTATATCTTCGTGCGAGTCAAATATTACCCGTTTTCCAGCATGCTTCAGCCGCACACCGATGTCCATCAGTTCAGGGTCGTGCAGGTGATAAAGGTTTGCATCCACATCTATGGCCTTGCGGTACACCCTGTCAAGGGTGGCTATCCTCCGGACTCTGCCTTGTGGTAGCGGCACCCCCACAATGTGAACGCCGTCTTTTACACAGTCGCTCACATTGGGTGCAATCAGAAACACCTCATAGCGTTTGGCCAGCGACAGGCATTCCCTGTAGAATATGCGCACATCGTCGGCCGGGTGCACACTGGTCACATGACATACCCTGGCCCCCATGGCTTCAATATCTCATGTCCTCCCAACCGAATGGATGGGGAGCCAAAGGCAGTCGTGCCAGAGGGTGATAGTCTCCCTTAAGTCCAATCGGGGTGGAGTGGCGAATATCGCTCACTATTTGGATGCAGTTTCGTGCCTCGCTGATGCGGAATCCGCGTCCGGCCAGAATCTCCTCATAGCTGCGTGTATGCAGTTCGGTGAAACCCTGGCTGAATTCAAACTCGTCGCCGTCAATCATAATGGTGCGGTAGGTACGCTTTTCACCTTGCACCGCGTTTGGGGGCAGGCAGTCGGCATTTATGCTCAGGAAATAACGCACGCGAGCCTGTCTTAGCTCCATGTAGCCTGCCACCCTGTCGTGCGACATCACGTGCACAATGCTTTTCTCTACCGGGCCAAATACCCATTGAAGCATGTCATAGAAATGAACACCGATATTTGTGGCAACACCGCCGCTCTTATGGACATCGCCTTTCCATGAAGAGTAGTACCACTTGCCGCGCGAGGTGATGTATGTCAAGTCTACATCGTATACCTTGTCCTTTGGACCTTCCTCCACTCTTTTTTTCAAGGCACGGATGCTGTCGTGCAGACGCAGCTGCAGGATGGTATAGGCTTTGTGGCCGGTCTCTTGCTCCATGCCCACCAGATTGTCGATGTTGTAGGGGTTCAGAACCAGTGGTTTCTCGCATATTACATCACAACCCAGCCGCAGGCCGTAGCGGATAAAGGCATCGTGTGTGTAGTTGGGTGTGCAAATCGACACCCACTGGAGTGGATTGTCGGTATGCTGTTGTTTTGAGCAGAAACGGTCGAACTGCTCCTGCTCAGTGAAAAACGAGCAGTCGGGGAAGAAGCTGTCCAGCCTCCCCACACTGTCGAATTTATCGTATGCTGCCACCAGCGTGTTTCCGGTGTCGGCAATAGCCTTCAAATGTCGCGGCGCAATGTATCCGGCCGCACCAATCAATGCAAAGTTTGCCATTTATACTTTCAGTTGTTCTTTTTTTCAAAGTCTGCCGTCCACAATCTCACGAGGCAGGATAGCCTTTACGTCGTATATGACGTGGTTGTCTTCCAGGAGCGAGTTGAAATCAATCTCCATCTCGCGGAATTGGCGGTGGGCAACCGCTATGATGGCTGCGCTGTATTTCTCGTGTGGCAGCTTGTTCACTATGTCGATGCCGTATTCGTGTTTCACTCGTTCGGGCGAAGCCCAGGGGTCGAACACGGTGATGTTCACGTTATATTCTTTCAGGGCGTGGTAAATATCAATCACGCGGGTGTTGCGCACGTCGGGGCAGTTCTCCTTAAAGGTGAATCCCATAATGATGATTTTCGAGTGCAGCACCTGCACGCCTTTTTTCAGCATCAGTTTTACCGTCTGGTCGGCCACATAGGCACCCATGCCATCGTTCATGCGTCGACCAGCCAGGATGATTTCGGGATTGTAGCCCAGTCGTTGGGCACACTGGGCAAGGTAGTAGGGGTCAACCGAGATGCAGTGTCCACCCACAAGCCCAGGGTTCATCTTGATGAAATTCCACTTGGTGCCGGCTGCTTCGAGCACATCCTGTGTGTCAATGCCCATAAGGGTGAAAATCTTCGACAGCTCGTTGACAAAAGCAATGTTGATGTCTCGTTGGCTGTTTTCAATCACCTTGGCGGCCTCGGCCACCTTGATGCTCGAAGCCTTGTGGGTACCGTTTACAAGCACCGAGCCGTACACCCGGTCAATGAGGTCGGCAATCTCGGGAGTGGAACCCGAGGTGATTTTCTTGATCTTCTCAACCGTGTGCACCTTGTCACCGGGGTTGATGCGCTCCGGGCTGTAGCCTGCAAAGAAGTCCACGTTGAACTTGAGGCCTGACACTTTCTCCACTACAGGCAGGCATTCGTCCTCGGTAACACCGGGATAAACGGTTGACTCATACACCACCACATCGCCTTTGCTAATCACTTTGCCTACCACTTCGCTGGCGCCATACAGCGGTGTCAAGTCGGGGTTGTTGTTGCGATCCACTGGTGTGGGCACTGCCACAACGTAAAAATTACACTCGCGAATATCGTCGATATTGCTCGAACACAGTAATCCGTGGTTGTGGATAGCATCTTGTAGCAGTTCGTCGCTCACCTCCAAGGTGGCGTCGTGTCCCGCCATCAGAGCGTCCACACGTGGCTTGCTCAAATCATAGCCTACAGTCTTGTACTTGGTCGAAAACAGTCTTGCCAACGGAAGGCCTACGTAGCCCAACCCGATTACCGCGATTCTAATGTCTTGCATAAAGCGTTGTAATATTAATGTTTATATTTGTCTACCAATCATGATGTAGCCCTTATATGGACTTTATAACAAATTGCAAAGATACAATTTTTTTTTATTTTAGTGTTTTTTATAATTAAAAGAGTTGGGCAATGTGTTGATGTGTTGGTGCTTTAAGGGGCAAAAGTGTTGGCTGTATGGCACTCATCTTTAGGCTTTAAATCATAAACTCTCAACCCTCATCTCCTTTTCACCACCAGCAGTCCATACCACCAGCAGATAAACAGCAAGCCCATCTGGCGGCCAAACATCACCTCAAACATCAAAAACGAGCCGTACACCACAGTGAACAGCAACATGGGCAGGTTGCGGCTTCGCCGTCTCATGGCCACTATTGCAGGCAAAAGCACCATGGCCACCAGCGCTGCTTCCCCTATGGCACCGTTGGCTATCAGGGTTTCCAAGTATTGGTTGTGGGTATTGTATCGTTCAGGCTCGTATCCTTCAGCAAAATCGTGGGCACGGTAACGCTCGCGCAATTCCTCCCAATAGCCGTCGCAACCCCATCCGGCCAGTTCATGCCCTTTCACCAGCTCCATGCCGCACTGCCACATCACCTGACGTCCGTCTCCCTGCTCTCCGGCCATCATCTTCTTTGCCGAATAGACGATGCGCCAGTACAGCCTCGGTGCTGCGGCATACGAAATGCCTACTGCAGCCATCATCGCCACCGCCACCGCCGCCGTTGCCACCCATCTGCGACGCACCAAGGCCAAGTGGAGCAGGCAGGCACCTGCCGCCGCCGCGGCCACTACCAGCCCCGAGCGCGACCCTGTCATCACCATATAGGCGCATAGCGCAGCCATGTCTGCCACCACCACCCAACGCCATCGCCGCCATTCCGGTCTGCGCCAGCATCGAGCCAACTCGGCATACAGCAAAACAATTGTGGCAATCAAGTACATGGCCATATAGTTGTGGTGCATATAGTCAAAGTGGTATTCGTGATAGTCGAGCAGCTGTCCCAACGGCATCCCGTGGCAATAATGGTACACCGCACGGCACAGCATCAACCCGAAGCGTACTGTCAAAACCCCGGCAAGAACAAATACCAAAGCGCTCAGGTGTCGCCGCAGCAGATAGGATAAATCATCTACCAGAAACAGCAGTGGCAGCAACAGCATAGGCAGCATCATCATTGCACGCGACCAAGTCTCGCTTGGGTGGCTGCTATACAACGCGCTGACGGCGTGCAGCACCCACAGCGCAATCATCAGCCACATGCTCACCTTCGCACTGCGGCTCAAAGCCGGGTTGCCTATTCGTCGTGTGACAATGCACTTGGCTGCGGCCACTAAAATCAGTGCTGCCATGCACCACACGCCCGCAGTCCAGTGTATTGCCACGGCAGCAGTCATTAGCAGCATCAGAGCATACTCAACCTTCTCCAAGTGGCTCATCCCGGCAAACAATTGTATAGGGTCTCTTTTCATATTCGTATTGTTGTCAATTAATTTGCAAAGATACATTTTTTTTTGAAACTAAAGGATAAAAGAATGTGCGAATGATACGTTCCAATAAGAAACGCAACTTTTTTAGAGAAAACATGGGATGAAAGAGTTTTCCCCCGGCAAGGGATAATGCTTCCGTAGGTTTCAGTTTTTAACTATTACATTTTAGTTAAAAAAGAGCGTCATTCCTGCTTTCAGACAGAAGTGATTCCATACTTTGGGAATTATTGGAGAATAAGTACAAGGATATATTCCACCAACAGGATTAAACTGGTGATTGTCAAAAAGGGTATAGTAACTGATGCCTGAAAATAGGTCGATATGCCGAAGTTTGAAATTAACATTGCATCCCAAACCAAACAGTGGGCTAAAGCGCTCGTTCTCCTCATATGGTATCGTGCTGTTCAATTTTGCCTCAATCCATGAAATGCCAATATCCACATTAGGCGTAACAGAAATGGTTTCGTTCAGTTTGAAATCATAGCCTGCCATGGCAAATAGGGAGTAAACGTCCCTGTCATAAAACGGGATAACAGGCATTATTGGTCTTATCACAGTGGACTTTTTGAACGAAAACCCGCAGCCAAAAACCGCATTGTTCTTCAGATGACAGGCTCCAGATAGCTCTACAACATAGTTTGGCTGATCCTTGTCGTACATCCTTGTTGTCAAATACCCTAACCCTGCCGAGAGACCAAACCGTTGCGCTTGAGAGACTCCAACGACAAAAAGCAAACAAATGAAGACAAACAATCTTTTGACATGCATAATGCTAACGTATTATTATTTTCTTTGTTACACAATCACGGTTTGATACTATTCTGATGAAATACACGCCCGACTTTAATACAAACTGAAAGTGACGCTTGTTGTCTTTCACGCCTTCCGAGGATAACAATACCCCTGATAAAGAATAGATGTCTATATTAGTGACATTATTACACATGTCAGTCAACAAGACTGTAAACATGCCATTGCTTGGATTCGGAAAAATATGGCATATTTCATTTTCAGAAACAGGAGATGGCAACAGAAAGTCGTTGTCGTTATCCTTGATGGATTCTTCTCTCGCTTTCTTTTCCGAAAAATCATCATCTTGAAAAACACCAGCAGAAGGATTGGGTACACAAGCCAATGTATTGAATGGAGAAACTATCCTGGCTGTAAAATCTGACCCATTTTTTGCCCAGAAACCGTCTGTTAATACTATCATATCTGTGGCATATAGTGTTTTGGTCACATCTTCATTGATTATCTCATTGAATATTTGAATACTGCTCGGTTTTTTCATTATTCCAACATACGTACTATTGTAATATGGATTATATGGGATCCATTTATCAACATTTTGGCCTAATGTGTTGGTGAGAATATGATAGAAATATGTTGTGATTTTTGTAGAATCGTCTATTTCCGTGTAATTTACATAGTAACTGCCATCGTTTGGATTAGCTAAAGATAGACCGTCCCCTACATATAAGAAATCATCGCTCACGGTTGATTCAAATTTGTATACATCACAAAAGTAAGAACCTGCAACCACATTTATTCCTGGTGATGAGGTAAACATCCTCAAATTGTTGCTCATTATTTGCGTACCATGCAAACATTCTTCTTCCGCATAGAATTCTTCACCTATTGTCCTCAGTGCAGCACTACAGGCTGAAAAAACATCCAGTTTACCATAACCATAGTATTGATCCCATCCCTGAGTTCCTAAATCCTTGGCTGTAGAGAAAAGGATTTCCTCGACTTCCGTTCTTTTAAGGAAAGGATTTATTGACAATATCAATGCTGCAGCCCCACTCACCATTGGACAGGCTGCTGATGTGGCATTAAAGCCGTCATAATAATCCAATTGGCTATATCCAAGAGAACCCTCTCGGTCAATTGTCCTTATGTCACCTATACTGCCCAAACTGGTATATACAGTTCCTCCGTATGCCATCAAATCCAATCCTTCTCCTATATTGGTATATCTAATACCAGAATCATATTTTGCCAGTTCATCGTTCTTGTCCAATGCTCCAACAGCAATTGCTTCTCTAGCATATGGGTTGATACGATCTAGTCCATCATTACCTGATGAGAATACAACCACAGAACCTAACCCCGGTTCTTCTGAATACAAATCACCTCCACGACCATATATCTGAGCATTATGTATTGCTTCAATATACAAAGAAGAACCCACACTATTTGGGTGGCACGCCCATGAGCAGGATAGCACATCGGCATTTCCACCTGCCGGATCCCATGCCCAATTAATTGCCTCGAATATTTCTTGTTCATCTATATCACCGAAACCAAGATTTACAGGAACAATCGAAACTTTGGGTGCAATACCTCTCATCTCTGATGAATGAGATGCCGCTATAATACCTGCACAACATTGACCGTGCTTACTTGTATCGTTGGGATGGCCGAAAGGAGGTTCTCCCGGCACACTATAACCAAGCAAAACCCTGCTTAACCCGTTTTCATCACGCAATTCGTGGTGATCTTCAACACCGTCATCAAGTACAGCCACCCTAATGTCTCTGCATCCTTTCGTTATCATCCATGCCTTTAATGCATTAATATCTTTTCCAAATGCATCATAGCCATGTAGAACGTTGTGTAAATAATATTGTTTATCTTTATTCTCAGAACACCTTTCGATTTTTCTGATAAAACTTGGTCTACACCATTCAACAAGGCCAGACTCATATATTGTATTTGCAGCAGAAACGACCTTATTAAGATTCGTCATTCTAATAAAGAATAATCCATAAACCTCTTCCACTTCATCTATATCGGATGATTCCAAGGTACTTAGAATATCATCCATGGCAATTTCACGTCTTTTCTTTAAAACTATGTTATATGTCAAATATAGTGTGTCCAAACCAACTGTATAAGCATAGTGACTGCAGATAATATCCGAAGAATTTCTTATTTGTTGAAAAAAAAGTGTATTTGTTTTCTTTACAATGTGATACGATTCGGAGTGTTTTGTGCGTAAAGTCTTTTGAACATATCGACTAATACTATTATCAAGCACACGGTTGTCCTTTGAGTAAAACACAAAAGACGTGGTGTCTTCTAATAATGAGACTCTCTTGCCATTATCCCATATATACACACTTTTTTCTTGTGAAATTGCCGTGGCAAATAGTTCCAGGAACAACAAAAATAACAAGCACTTTTTCATTAAATAATCCTTTCTTTGGTAAAAAAAACTGCTAAAAATAATCCTTTCTTTAGTAAAAAAAACTGCTAATTATAAAAAAAACACCCGATTACCAATAACTATATATACACTTTCCCCAATGCAAATATACATAAATTTTTTAATAGCAAACGTTTGAATGTACTTGTTTTCATCTGTAAACTTTCAAATTTCATTTTTTTTTGTATCTTTGCAGCCGAATTTATCAATCGACATTTCGCCGATGTACTACATTATCACCATAGTGGCATTAGTGGCGTTTGAACTGCTTTACTTCAAGGTGGCCATGCGGCTGCATATTGTAGACCGCCCCAACAACCGCAGCTCCCACCGCCGTGTGGCCTTGCTCGGTGCGGGGATACTCTTTTATTTTGCCATCCTCTTCTACTCATGCACCCATGCTTTTCCCTACCTCCATTTCTTCATCGGGGCTACCCTTTTGGCTGTGGTCAGCTTTGCCGACGACCTCCGGCCGCTCCCGGCTTGGCTGCGCATGCTGGTACAGTTTGGCGCAGTGGCCGTCATGCTTTGGGCCGCCTTGCCCACGCTGCATGTGTGGCAGATTCTCCTTACTGTCATCCTCTTTGTGCTGGTGCTCAATGTCTACAACTTTATGGACGGCATCAACGGCATGTTGGCCGCCTATTCCGTGGTGGCTGTGGGCACCTTTGCTTTCATTGAACTCTTCATGCAGCACTATATCGACATCAACTTCCTGGCCACCATCCTCATAGCCTTGCTCATATTCGGCTTCTTCAACTTCCGGACCAACGCCCGCTGTTTTTCGGGCGACGTGGGCAGCGTGGTGATGGGTCTCACCGTGCTGTTCATCATCACGCGCTATGACCTGGCGCTGCCCGACAACGGCGAGAATGTCAGTTTCCTGTGCTTCATCATAGTCTTCCTCGCTGACGGCCTGCTCACCATTGCCAAACGTTTCCTTACCGGAAAGAATATCTTCGAACCCCACCGCGAACATCTATACGAAACACTTGCCTGCGACCTCCATGTGCCTCACCTGCGCGTGGCGACTTTCTATGCCCTCCTGCAACTGGCTATCAACATCGGCTACCTCCTGGTTCACGACAAAAACCTCTACACCTTTGTGGTTGCCCTCTTGCTGGTGTTAGCTTACGGCCTTTTTTTCAACTACTCCACACGGCGGCGGCAAAACAAAAACGAATAGTTCCTTTCAACACATAAAATAGTCATCATGTCAATCAACAAGCAAATCGACCCGAACGATGAGTTCTACGAAGAAGACGATGCCGAGGAGGCCCCCCAGCTATCGCCTTTCCAAATGTATATGAACGAGCACGGCAAGGTAGTGAGAGCTGTGGTGCTCACATTCATCATCACCTCGCTCGTATGGGCCACGGTGGTGCTGGTGGTTGCTCCCGGACTTTTGGGTTCCAAGGGCAAGAGCGACAAGGCTGCCGTTGTGGCCTCGCAAGTAAGCACCGAACAGCAAAGCAAAGCCGAGGCACCGCGCTATGTGGCTACGGCAAAGCAGAATGTGGACTACTCGCAGGACATTGTCGGCCACTGGGAACCGGTAGAAGTCTCCGCCTACAAGCTCGACTTTTCGCGCTATGGCACTCTCAAGACCAAAACCAACCGGCACGGCTACATCGAACGCTCCGAATACAAGTTCAAACTCTTGGGCGACCAGATGGGCTACACAATCATGTCCGACTTTTACGAAGGCGACTGGCACCGTATCGAGATCGAGAAACAAGACGGCATTATGTATCTCACCATTTTCGACGATCCCGAGCTTGGCGGCCGCTACCAAAAGACCGAGTAGCGGCCACGCGCCTGCCTCCGTGCCTGTGCCGTTTACTCCATTGGCCGGAACACAATGTGGGTAACCCCATGGTCCAGCACCTCTTCGCTCATCACGGGAACGGTAATTGTCGGCCCCTCCTTGCTGTAGGCAAAGGTGTTGGTCTTGCCGTCCGAAAGGGTTAGCTCCCCCTTTTCCCCGTCAAAAGTATAGGCAAAGTTACTCCTTTGCCCCTCGGTGTAAACCGTGGCGCCCTGTTTCGTGAGGGTGCCTTTCATCAGCATATGCCCCTCGGTTCCGCTTTCGAACACAAGGGTGTATTCTGACAACAGGTCCAACTGGCCGTAGCCACTGACCTCCACCTGAATCTGGAAACTGCCATACCAGCTGGTGCCGGTCAGCTTCGTCTCTCTTGAGCATCCGGCAGCCAGCAGCAACACCGCCGGCAGCCATAGCATAACAAGTCGCTTTTTCATAACGTAAGCATTGATTTGTTAGTATTGGTTCAACGACTTGTTAGACGCGCCCTGTAGCCCAATCACAACAACCGGACTAAAAAAAAGCCCGGCGGGCAAGTCCCGCCGGGTGGTATGTCGGTTTGTGGGCAGGCGGAGGGAACACCTCCGGCCGCCGGTTTAGTCTATCTTGTCAAACCGCAGGTAGGGTCTCAGGCATTCGGGCATGATAATGCCGTCGGGTGTCTGGTTATTCTCCAAGAGGGCGGCCACAATGCGCGGCAACGCAAGGGCACTGCCGTTGAGGGTGTGGGCCAGCTTGGTCTTGCCGTCGCTGTCCTTGAAACGCAGCTTCATGCGGTTGGCCTGGAAGGTCTCGAAGTTAGAAACCGAACTCACTTCGAGCCACTTCTGCTGTGCAGCGCTCCACACCTCGAAGTCGAACGTCATGGCCGAGGTAAAGCTGATGTCGCCGCCGCACAGTTTGAGGATATGGTAGGGAAGCCCCAGCTTGTCAAGCAGGCCGCCCACGTGGAGCTTCATCTCCTCGAGGGTGTCGTAGCTGCGGTCGGGGTGTTCGATGACCACGATCTCCACCTTGCTGAACTCGTGCAGGCGGTTCAACCCGCGCACGTCCTTGCCGTAGCTGCCCGCCTCGCGGCGAAAACACTCGCTGTAGCCCACGTGCCTTATGGGGAACTGGTCGGGATTTACGATGCAGTTGCGGTAAAGGTTGGTGATGGGCACCTCGGCGGTGGGGATCATGTAGAAGCCGTCGAGGGGGATGGCGTACATCTGCCCCTCCTTGTCGGGGAGCTGGCCGGTACCCAGGCCCGAGGCCTCGTTTACCATGAGCGGGGGCATAATCTCCACATAGCCGGCGGCGGTGGCCTCGTCGAGGAAGAAGTCGATGAGGGCGCGCTGCAACCGTGCCCCTTTGCCTTTGTAGACGGGGAATCCGGCGCCCGTTATCTTGTTGCCGAGCTCAAAGTCGACGATATTGTATTTGGCACACAGCTCCCAGTGGGGCAGCGCATCGGCGGGCAGCTCGGGCTTGGCTCCAAACTCAGCCACTACCACATTGTCGGCTTCGCTCTTGCCGCGCGGCACAGTGATGTGGGGTGCGTTGGGCAGGGATATGAGCTTGGCGTTTAGGTCGTTGTCGACGGCCGTGTAGCGGTCGGCAAGTTCTTTCTCCTGCGTTTTGAGCTCGGCGGTGCGGGCTTTGCGGGCCTCGGCCTCGTCGCGTTTGCCCTGTTTAAAGAGCATGCCAATCTCCTTGGCAATGGCGTTCTGCTCCGCCTTGACGGCGTCCGACTGCTGTTGCAGGGCGCGCCGGTCGGCGTCGAGACGTATTATTTCGGCTATCCGTTCTTCCACATCGGGCACATTCTTAATCTTCAGACGCTCGATGATTTCCTCTGTATGTTCCTTTATATATTGCAGTTGCAGCATAAGCGTGTTTTTTGTTCAAACAGCAAAGATACGAATAAAAATATAAATGGGTAATATAATTTTATCACCGTCCGGCAAAATGGCCGTGAGCCTGCCTTGGCGGGCCGGGTTGCCGCACTGTGCCGTGGGCCGCCCGGATGCCTGCTGCGGCTTGGCGCCGGGTGGCAGGGCCGCTTTCCCCCCGTTGCCGGGAGGTTGTTGCGCCCTTTTTTCTTCGGTTGTTATAGGATTGTTTTAGGGCAGTTTTACCACGGTGGGCCGAAGAACTGCCGGCGAACGGGCGCAGAAATGGAGACGAAGGAGCGGGGCAGGTGCGGGGTGGGTACGGTGCAGCGGCGGGGGTGCGGCGGTTACTTGCCGATGCAGAAACGGGAGAAGATGGTGCCGAGCACTTCGTCGGAGGTTACCTGGCCGGTGATGGTGCCGAGGTGGTGCAGGGCGTCGCGCAGGTCGATGACTACGAGGTCGGCGGGCAGGCCGTTCTGGAGTCCGTCGGCCACTTGTTGCAGGGCTTGGCCCACGTGTCCCAATGCCTCGTAGTGGCGGGCGTTGGTTACGAGTACGTCGGGTGCCTGCGATTGGTCGTCGGTGGCGATGGCGGTGAGGGCTGCGGTGAGGCGGTCGAGCCCCTGGCCTGTTTTGGCCGAGAGGGCGATGGTGCCGGGCGGTGTGGGGGATGCGGCACCGGGCAGGTCGCTTTTGTTGTAGATGAGGAGCAGGTGTTTGCCGTCGCGGGGCAGTTGCTGCAGGTCCTGTTGGGCGAGGTGGGGGGGCTGGGTGGCGTCGTGGATGTAGAGTATGATGTCGGCCCGGGCGGCGGTGTCGCGTGTGCGTTGTATGCCCATTTGCTCTATGGGGTCGAGGCTTTGGCGCAGCCCGGCGGTGTCGATGATGCGAAAGGCGGTGCCTTCAAGTACGAAGGTTTCTTCGATGGTGTCGCGTGTGGTGCCGGGTATTTCGCTGACGAGGGCGCGGTTGTCGTGCAGCAGTGCGTTGAGGAGCGAGGATTTGCCTGCGTTGGGGCGGCCGACGATGGCTACGGGGATGCCCCGCTTGAGTGCGTTGCCGAGGCGGAAGGACTGGCGCAGGGCGCCGACGCGGGTTGCGGTTTGGCGGGTGAGGGCGAGGAGGCGGCTGCGGTCGGCGAATTCCACGTCTTCGTCGCTGAAGTCGAGTTCCAGTTCGAGGAGTGCGGCGAGGTCGACCAGTTGCTGCCGCAGTTGTTCGAGTTCTTGGGCGTAGCCTCCGCGCAGCTGGCTCAGGGCCAGGGTGTGGGCGGCGGCGTTGGTGGAGTCGATGAGGTCGGCCACGGCCTCGGCTTGCGAGAGGTTGAGTTTGCCGTTGAGGAAGGCGCGGCGGGTGAATTCGCCGGGTTCGGCCAGGCGGGCGCCGCTGTCGAGCAGTGCCTGGAGGAGGGTTTGCTGCACGTAGAGCGAGCCGTGGCAGGAGAATTCGACGGTGTCGTCGCCTGTGTAGGAGTGGGGGGCGCGGTAGAGGGTGGTGACTACTTGGTCCAGG
>Ga0310697_10004124_pt1 | contig 14414 bp, 14 predicted proteins | sample 172DNAGHGlowgp2_FD_203883 | JGI IMG/M metagenome (GOLD analysis project Ga0310697, IMG submission 203883) | Sheep rumen microbial communities from Palmerston North, Manawatu-Wanganui, New Zealand - 1728 DNA GHGlow gp2 (v2) (version 2) | ecosystem: Host-associated > Mammals > Digestive system >...
GCCGGGTCAAACAGCCCCTCGGCATCGAGCCTGGCCTTGAGCTGCTCAAAGGCGATCTGGAGATCTCCCGTCCCCTCGGGCATGAGCTGGGTGCAGTAGAGCTGATACGCCCCGTCTCTAGGATAGGCGGAGACCCGGCCCCATACCGTGACGCCCATCCCGCTTTCCGGGCGAAAGCGCAGCTTTCCGGCGTTTGATTTGAACATGACGCATTTTAAGCTGCTCTCATTGTCCTTGAGCGTAAAATAGTGATGGCCGGAGGGATAGATCTTGTAATTGGAAAGCTCGCCGCGCACGCAGACATGCGACAGCATGGGCTGGCTGTCCAGCAGATCACGGATATACAGATTGAGCTCGGTAACGCTCAGCGCCTGTTCCATGCTCAGCTCTCAGCCCCGCCGCGCATGTAGCCGCCGAGCACGCCGTTTACGAAGGCGACCGTGTCCGGCTCGTCATAGCCTTTGGCGAGCTCCACCGCCTCATTGATTGCGGCGGCGTCCGGGATATCCTCCATATAGAGGATCTCGCACAGGGCCGTGCGCAGTACCGCGAGGGCGGTTCTGGAGATACGCTCGACCTTCCAGCCCCTCGAATAGCGGCGGATCTGCTCGTCGATTTCATCACGGTGCTCATGGGTCAGCGTGACGAGGCGGGTGATGTACTCCATCTGTTTCTGATCCGGAAGCTGGGCATACAGCTCGTCCTCCTGCGCGAGAGACGCATAATGCTCCGGCTCGAAAAAGCGGTCCAGAAGCGCCTGCGGCGTCTCGTTCGACGCGGAAAGGGCAAAGCCGAGTTGAATGGCAATTTCTCTCGCCGTTGTTCTGGTCATGGAAAGATACCTCCGGTTTTAATCATTTATCAAAGGAGATGCCGGAAACGTGGACATTGACCTCAGCCTTATCGATGCCGGTGTATGCCTGTATGAGGGACATGATCTTGTCCTGCACCTCGCGCGCGACCTGTACGATATTGCAGCCGTACATGACATTGATGATAACATCGACGACGATTTTCCCATCCGCGAACTGCACCTTGACGCCCTTGCTGACCGACTTCAGGCCGATGAGCTCCGCAAGCTCGGCACCGGCGGTATAGGAAAGGCCGGCAACGCCCTCCACCTCGCTCACCGCGGATTTGACAACGCCCGTAATTACTTCTTCGGAGATATTGATACTGCCCTTTTCAAGCTGGCAGCTGATATAATTCTCGCCCATGATGAACCTCCAAACTAAAATCGTTTTATTCTAACACATACCGTGAAAAAAAGGAAGCGTTTTCTTGAATTTTGAAGTGAATATACAAAATTACAGGCGCAGTGCGAAGCTGCGCCTGTAATGCTTATGCTTTTACTTCGATGATGCTGAGCTGTGTGGGGGCGTAGTCTGTCTCGGTGCAGATCACCTCTGTGATCCTCGCCACCGCCTCCTCACTCAGTCCCTCCATCGGGGCGGGGACCGCCACTGTCACCTTGTCGGCCCCGATATAGACCACGCAGTCGTCAAAATTCTTTGCCAGCAGCAGGTTTTCGATCTGTGCCTCCTGCATGGAGCAGGCCGCCATATTGCTGATGGCGTACATGGCCCCGTCGATCGTGTCCTGAGAAGCGGAGTCCGAGGACGCCGCGGTCTGAAGAAGCTCCAGCGCCTCGTCCCGTGATACCTGCCGCGTGAGCCTCGCCTCGGCAAAATACTCCGTTCCGGAGGTCATCAGCGTTTTTTCAAAATCCATCTGGGCCGCCAGCATGGCTTCATCTTCGGCATAGACCATCTCCGCGTTCGGCTTCCCCCAGCGGCTGTTGTAGCTCCAGTTGAGCGCCACGGCCGCGCACACGAACATCATGACCGCAAGCATCGTCAAATTCCTTTTTCGGTTTTTCATGAAACAGATTCTCCTCCCCGCTCAGTTTTTTAATTTCAGTATGGTGATCTTATCAGAGCCAAATCCAGTATATGAGCTGACAGCGCGGATAATGTCAAGCCGGACGGAGGCGTTTGCGGCTCCGGTGCAGGCCACGACGACACCGTGTCCGGAGATCAGCACCCGCGCCTGCCCAACCCCCTGCGTATGCGACAGGATAGCCGCGAGCGCCTCCTGCGTGTCCGGCGGCAGCGTCTGCTCCTTTTCCGCGCCCGGCGCCAGCATCAGCAGAAGCCCCGCCAGCAGGATCAGGATCGGGTACTTCCATTTCTCGATTTTGCTCCACAGCGCCTTTGCCTCATGATTCATCCGTGATCCAAACCTGCCTTTCCACGGGAATGCCCAGCTCATCGCGCATGAGCCGGCAAAGCCTCTCCATCTCTTCCGCCCCGCCCGACGCTTTGATCGTGACGCTCTCGGGCCGCAGGCTCTCTTCCCTGTCCCCGCTCAGCGTGATCTCAATGTCCTTCACGTTAAGCCCCAGCGCCTGCGCCTGGGTGGTGACATAGCGCTCGCAGTTTTGCCGAAGAAGCTGTCCCTTGAGTCTGTTTACCTTCTGCTCGCTGTCGTACAGGATCTCGATTTCGCTGCTCGAGAGCCGCGCCTCCTCCACGCTCAAACGATCATAGTCCAGCGTGCGCAGCGGCTCGAGAACCGCCGCGACAAGCACTGCCGTGACGAGAAGCTTCATGATCCTTTTGCCGCCGCCCTCCGGGCAGAGATACAGGGCAGCGCCGCCGAGCAGCGAGAGCGCGATGAGGGATCGAAGTGCCGCGCGCATCACCCTGTCACCGCCTTCATCGCCGCCGCGAAGGAGAGAAAGAGCATGATGGCACACGCGCCGAGAAGCCCCATCAGCAATCCGACCGCCCCGCCGACCGCCGAAAAGAGTCTTTGCAGCCGCGGTGTCTGAACGGATTCGGCTGCGGCGGCGACTGCCTTGAAAAGAAAGCTTTTCACGCTCAGCATCGCAAGCGGCCCGAGGCACATGGCGCACACCGCGACCAGGCCGAAGGCCCCCGTGCAGCTTCGCACGACGGCGGCAGCGGAGAGTACGGCGGCCGAGGCGTCAGCCAGCATGCCGCCCACGACCGGAAGGCCGGTGGAGATCACCGTCCGGGTCGCCTTGATGGCGGCGGCGTCAATGCCGGTGCTGATCAGGGAGCTGAGGCTCAGGTAGCTCGTAAAAGCGAGGGTCGCGGCGGTCAGCACGGTTTTCGCCGCCCATTTTGTGAGCCTTTCCATCGCCGTGAGGATCGGATTGGAGAAGACCGCATTGCCGAGCGCGAGGGCGAGAAAGGCATAGATCAGCGGAATCACCGCCCGTTGGGCAAGACTCATCAGCACCTCCAGTGAAAGGCAGGCCGCCGCATAGCGCACCGCGGCGGAGCTCACGGCGCCGCCTGCCGCGGCCGCGGTATACAGGACCGGCAGCGACACCCGGGAATAATCCGAGAGACGGTAGACCGACTCCAGCGTCCGGGAGATGAGGCTGTTCACATCGCCCGCCAAAAGGCCCGCTGCGGCACAGGCAGCGCAGATCTCGATCGCCTCGCGCATTTTCTCCTTTTCACAGACCGCCGAGGCGAAGGCGCACAGGAAAACAAGCGACAGCATGCGCACGGCAAAGCCGAGACCTACATGCAGCTCTGCAAGCATCCTCTCACAGAAACCGTGCCAGAGTCTTTTCATGGCTCCGCCCACATCGTAGCTTCCGCCCCCGAGCGGCCCGCTGATCTCCTTCTCCTCGCGGCTCAGGCCGCTTTGCATTTTCTCCGCTCCAAAGATGTCCATGGCCGCCGAATCCGGCTCCTGTGCATAGGCGGGACACAGGAAGGCCGGCACCAACAGCAGAATAAGCAGGATCCGTCTCATAGCATACCGCCGATCGTTGTCATCAGGGTCAGGATCATGGGCAGCGCGACAGCCGCGGCGCAGAGGCTCCCCGCAGTTTCCACCGCCGCGGCAAGGGCGGACTGGGAGGCGTCCCGGCAGAGATCGGCGCTGAGCTTGCTGATTGCCGAGATGGCAAGGCATTTGAGGATGGGCCTCGTCTGTACGATCTGGCTGCCGAAGATGCGCTCGACCGCCTTCATGGAATCCGTGAGCTCCCGCAGCAGCGTCATCCCGGCAAGCAGGATCACGACAGCCGCCGCCGCGCTCACGAGCAGGGCAAGCTCCGGATTCACGCGCCGGATCAGCAGGACGGAAACGGCGCTGAAGATGGCAAGCGCCGCGCATTTTATCAGAAGCTCCATGCTATAAGCCGAACAGCGCCTTGATCATATGGAACAGCTCGCTGATTTTCTGCACGACCACCATCAGCACCACGACCAGCGCCGTGATGGTCGTCATCAGGGCCTGCTCCTCCCTGCCGGAGCGCTGGAGAAGAATATTCAGAACCGCGACCAGAATCCCAACTGCCGCAATCTTAAAAATCAAATCGACATCCATGTTTTCTCCTAAAACAGTAAAATCCCCAAAAGAAAAGCGGCACAGAGCGCGATGCCGAAGCTCAGACGGGCGGATTGCGGCAGGGTCTTTTTAAGCTGCTCCTGCCGTTGACGCAGGGCGCGCAGGCACTCATTGATGCTTGCGCACTGCGTTTCCAGGTCATAGCGCCCCAGAACGGTACCGAGGGCATCCAGCTCCCGCAGCGTCTCCGGATCGGTTTCCGCTTTGCAGGAAAACAGAGCCTTTGTCCAAAGCTCCCGGAAGCTCACCCTGCCAAGGCTCCCCATGGATTGCCGCAGCCGCATTGAAAAGTCGCGGGCAGGCCCGTCACAGCGGCGTGAAAGCGTGTCCAGCAGCTCCGGTATCGGCGGGACCTGGTTTTCCAGAATGCCGCGCATATGCTCCAGCATGAGGCAGAAGGAGTCGAGGGACTCCGCCCTGCGCTTTCCCTCCGCATACCGCTGCGCGGCGAAAAGCAACGCCGCCGCGAGGATCAGGGAAAAGCCGAGCGCCTTTGTCATGGCAGCGCTGCCGTCTCGTAGATCCGCTTTTCCCCCACACATCGGATCGTCACAAGCCTGCGGAAAATGCCGTTCTCAAGGATCGTCTGATACAGGGGCCGTTTTTTCATATCCGTGAGGCTCTGACCGTGGACCGTGGCAAAGAGGAGCACACCGCAGCCCGCAATCTGCTCCACGGCGCGAAGATCCTCCTCCTGCGTGATTTCATCCATGGCGATGATCTGTGGGTTCATCCCGCGCAGCAGCAGCATCGCCCCCTGCGCCTTTCGCACGCCGACCAGCACATCGCTCCCCTGTCCAAGATCAAATTGGGCCTCGCCCGTAAAGCTTGCCGAAAGCTCGTTTCTCTCGTCAATGACCCCTACACGCAGGGACTGCTCCGATGCGTGCCTTATCAGTTCACGCAGAAAGCTTGTCTTGCCGACCCCCGGCGGCGCGCAGATCAGGACGCTCTCCGGCTGCGGCCTGAGAAGCTTATCAATCAGCGCCCCGCAGTCCGGCGGGCAGGCATGCGTGATACGGATGGCCAGGGAGCTGAGATTTCGAAATCCGCTCAACTGCCCGCCGTTGTAGACAGCCTCGCCGCAGATGCCGATGCGAAGGCCCCTGTAGCTCACGAAGCCTGCGCGGAGCGAGTTGGCCGCGGCGTGGAGGGATGCGCCGGTCGCCTTTTCCAATATACGGTACAGATCACTTCGGCTCACAGGCTCTGCGCTCAGGCAAAGCTCCCTTCCGCCGGAGACGATGCCCGGCGGCTTCCCAAGCCGCAGGCGCAGCTCCTCCGCCTGTGGTACTCGCCGCAAGACCGCGGACAGCTTTTCCGGAAGCAGCTCAGCGGCTTCTTTCCATGCGTCCATTCCATCACCCCATGGACAATCTATGCCGCCCCATGCGCCGTTATGCCAGGGAAAGAGAAAGAACCCCGCAGATAAACTGCGAGGCTCTGTAAGTATCGTTTATTTCCCAGGCCAGGGGAAGATGCGGTGCTTTTTCAGCAGATAGGCCCTGTCCGCGATTTCCGCCATGGGGCTGTCACTGAGGGAATCGGAATAAAAAGCCTCCGTATGCCCGTCCGGGTACAGTTCATAGAAGCGGCGCACCTTCTCATGGTCATGGCAGTTATGCCCTGTGATTTTTCCGCTGTGCTTATCCATTTCGGTTGCGATCAGCGAAACCGAGAGCCTGTCACAGATCGGCTGCAAAAGAAAGCGCGGGGACGCGGAGAGGATCAGATCGTCGCTTTTCTTTTGCCGAAGATACCATTCTCCGATGCCTTTTTCGTTTTCCGCCCAGAAATTCGATACCAGACGGTCGATATCCGGGATTCGCGGCAGAAACGAGAAAAGCTGCTGCTTCAGGTCCCGGGCATCTGCATTGCCGCGGCGGTATCGCAGCACCATTGCGATACTCTTCGGCAGCGTCGGAAGCACCGCCGTGGGGCAATGCCGCAGGCAATAGCGATAGAAGCAGGCGGAGCTGTCGGGATAAAAGATGGTCTTGTCAAAATCGTAGGTATTCATAGTCGCTCTCTCACTTCATTCTGAGCGTATTGGCCAGCAGTGCCATACTGAGCAAAAAGCACAGGATCTCCGCAAAAACAGGCGGCAGCAGCCCAAAGAGCCCCAGCAGGGCAAGGATCACACTGACCCCGAGCCCGCCCGCAAGATTTTCAATGGCAACACGATACGCAAGGCGCGAGATCACCAGAAGCTTGGGAAGCTTGAAGATATCCCTGTCCATGATCATGACATCCGCGCAGGCAAGCGCAACGTCGGAGCCGAGGGAGCCCATCGCAATGCCCGTATCGGCATGGGACATGATCTTCCCACTGTTCTCCCCGTCGCCCACAAAGACGATGGTGGAGCGCGCTCCCTTATTCTTCATGAGATAGTTGACGGCCTTCACTTTATCTTCCGGTTTGAGTTCCGCTCGAAGCATGTCAAAGTTCAGGCGCGAGGCAATCGGGCGCGCCGCCGAGATCACATCGCCGGTGAGCAGGACAAGCTTTTTAATGCCGTTGACGCGCAGGTTTTCCAGCGCATCAAAGGCACGGCGCCTGACCTTGTCCGTCACGATGATATACCCGCAATAGCGCGAATCCACGGAGACATGTACCGCGATCCCGGGGCGCGACGGGATATTGTACCGGACGCCGTATTCCTCCAGCAGGGCCGCGTTCCCCACAAGGAGCTCACGCCCGCCCACGATGGCGCTGATCCCACGCCCGGGAAGCTCACGCAGCTTTGTGGCTTTTGCCACGCGCTCGTCCAGTCTCCCGGCGGCCTCCCGTATCGCCGCGGCGATCGGGTGGCGCGAAAAGCTCTCCCCCGCGGCTGCGATGGTCAGAAGCTGCTTCTCGCTCATTTTCACAGGGCAGACATCGCTTACCGCATAGCGGCCCTCCGTAATCGTCCCGGTTTTGTCGAAAATCATTGTCTCTGCCCTGGCAATGACCTCCAGGCAGTCGGTTCCCTTGGAAAAAACGCCGAGCTCCTCCGCCGCGGCGAGAGCCTTCCGATACAGGAGCGTGAGGGCAAAGCTCTCCACTGCGGTGCCCGCCGTCATCATCAGCACGGCGGCACGCCGGAGGTGGTCGCTCCACCCGTGCCGGAAAAGCGGCACAAGAATCCCGATCACAAAAGCAAGTCCGAGAACTGCCGGAACATAGATACGCTGAATGCGCCGGGCAAGCAGCTCCTGCTCCGACGGGAAGTCGGCCGCAGACTGTGCCACCCGAACGATCTTGGCAGCGGTGGACTGGTCAAACGGCCGGGACACCCGGATTTTGATATCACTTGTCAGATTGCGGCAGCCGGAATAGACCCTGTATCCGACGTTCACCGCCCAGGGGGAGCGCTGTCCGGAGACGGCGGCGGTATCAACGGTGGTGATGCCGTCCACGATCACGCCGTCGACCGGGATCCGTTCCCCTGCGGGAACCAGCAGGATATCCCCAGGCGCGACCTCCGCCGGGTCAACGCGTTGGATCCCCTCCTCCGTCACGAGAAGCGCGGAATCCGATTTTAACCGGTTGATTTTCTCGCGCTGCTCCAGGCTGCGCTCTGTAAGCAGTCTTTCCGTGAAGGCGACAGCGTAAACGAGCAGGAGAAGAAGCACAGCTTCCGTATAAAGCCGTGTTACGAAAAGAAGCGCTGCCGCGGCGCAGCAGATCAGCTCGCGGCTGAAGTACTCCCCCGCGCGGATTTTTTCCAAGGCACGCACCGCAGGCTCTGCCATGGCGAGCAGCAGCGGCATGGCATAGGCCGCCGGAATCATCCAGCCCTCCAGCGGGAGAAAGCGGAGAACGACAAGCAGCAAAGCGGCCAGAATGCAGAACACCCAAGGGTAACGCCCCATTTTCGGCATACTGCGCCGGATGCGCCCCGGCTCCTTCTTCGTGCCCTCTGCCTCGACGGCATGGGCGGACGGCCTTTGCCCGGAACGCACAGATTTTATTGTTTTTATGAAATTCAGCTCGTGCTTTTTTTTCGGCGCGAGATGTTTTCCCATACCGTATCACCTTAATACTATTTTCGGGCAAATTTCTACATCATGTTATGATACAACCTTTTCCCTGCTTCTGTCAATAAATAATCCCTGGAAATCCGTTGTATTCGGAAATAGAGCATGAAGCACCCGGGCCGGGTGCTTCTTCTCTGTTATTCGTTTCGCAGTGCCTCGACCGGGTCCTTCTTGGCCGCAATGCCCGAGGGGATCAGGCCCGCCACGAAGGTCAGCAGGACGCTCACCAGCACAAGCGCGGCGGCGCCGAGCACCGGAAGGCTGGAGTTGATGGAGTAGATACCGGTCAGATCGTGAATAATGATATTGATCGGGATGTTCAGCAGCATCGTGATGCTGATGCCGATAAGGCCCGCAAAGAGCCCGATGATAAAGGTCTCCGCGTTGAATACCCGGGAGACATCCCGCTTCGACGCGCCGATGGCGCGGAGAATGCCGATCTCCTTTGTGCGCTCAAGCACGCTGATGTAGGTGATGATGCCGATCATGATGGAGGATACCACGAGGGAGATCGCCACAAACGCGATGAGCACATAGCTGATGACGTTGATGATCGTGGAAACCGACTTCATCAGCAGCGCCACAATGTCGGTATACTCGATCTGGTCATCCTCCGGTACGGTCTCGTTATAGGCGGTAATGGCGTTTGCAATGGCGTCCTTGTCCTCAAAGGAGGAAGCGTAGATATTGATGACGCTGGGGTTTTCCAGATCCACATAGCCGAGGGCCTTGAGATTTTTGCGCAGCGTGCTGTCGGAATAGGCCGGCGGCATGGCGTTGTCGTAGAGCCAGATGTAATCATCATCCTCCAGGGAGAGAAGCTCAAAGTCCTTTGCCAGCTCCCGGTCTGACAGATAGCTGTACATGTTCTTCATCTGGATGCCGTACTGCTCCTTGACCTGCTCGGTGATCATGCGGCGCATATAGTCAGAGAGGGTGTCGTCGTCCATCTGCTCGAGGAAGGAGGCATAGCCCGGATAGTATTCCAGCACCATGTCCTCGATATCCTTGCGCGTCACATCCTTCAGCTGCTCGTCAAGCTGTTCGTCGATATACGAATCCTCCGGGACGCTCATATACTCCACATAGAGATCGGCAAGCTTCTCATCATCGGCGTTTGCGATGTAGTCCTTTGCCGCCTCAAGCTTGCGGGTCTTGGTCATGGCCTCGTCATTCTCGTCAAGGAAGGGTAGGCCGTTGAGTACATCGGTCTCGGGGTCTGCAAGCTGGCGGCTTACAAGGTTCTTTTTCTCCGCCTCCTGCACGACGTATTCCACAAGCCTGTGGGTATAACCCACGGCGCCGCTCGACATCATGCCGGAGACCGCGTCCTCATTCTGCCGCACGATGCCGACGATGCGGATGGGAAGGCCGCTGTTGAAGAGCGTGCGCAGGCCGATCTCCTCATCGGCGACATTGACGTATTTTTCCTCTTCCTCATCGTACGAATACTCGTCCGCCGGATAGATATAGCGGAAATCCATGTCGCAGATCTCCTGATAGCTCCAGCTTTCCAGCTCCGTATTCAGGTTTTCCTGGTTGATAAAGGCGTCCATATCCTCGGACAGATTGCTGCTGGATTTGAGGCCCAGGGCATAGAGGACAAGGTCCGACACCTCGTTATTCTTATCGACGACCAGGACAACCTCGTCAAATTTGTCCGGCCATTTGCCGTAGAGCAGATCATACTGCTGCCGGATCAGGGGATTGATTGCCTCTCCGTTATCCCCCGGCAGCATCTCCTGCCAGGCGTTCATGGTGTTGTAGGCCGCCCCGAAGGTGGAGAAATAGCTGCTGTAATCGCCGCCGAAGGTGGCGCTCATTGCGCGCTGCATCAGCTCCGTGACATCGGTTTTGACAATGTTGTCGTCCGTGTCCCGGGCATAAATATTCATATCCAGATCATAGGAATACTGGATTGAGCTGATGTGGGAAGAGATGTCCGATTCCCCGTTCTCCACAAAGCTCTTGAACGCCTTGAGATTATTGGTCTGCTTTTCGGCAGAAACCATGGAGTTCATCATGTCGTAGAGGATCGTGCTGGAATAGACGGCGTCCTTTTCGTGCTGGTTTTCCTCCGCCTCCGCCTGAATGCCCATCAGGGAGGTCATCATGCTGGTCATGTCCACGCTCTCCGCCTGGATCGTGATCGGGTAACTGGAGAGCGTATCCTCCTGCACCTTGTCGATGTAGTTCTGGATGCCGTTGGAGAGCGACATGATGAGCGCGATGCCGATGATGCCGATGCTGCCGGCAAAGGCGGTCAGGATCGTGCGCGCCTTTTTGGTCAGGAGGTTATTGGTGGAGAGGGACAGCGCCGTCAGAAAGCTCATGGAGGTACGGTCCTTCCGGGCCGTGGGCACCGATTCCGCCGTGTCGCCGGTTCCGGAATCATAGGGGGCGCTGTCGTCGGTAATGACACCGTCCTTGAGACGGATGATACGGCTGGCATAGTCAAGGGCAAGCTCAGGGTTGTGGGTGACCATGATGATGAGCTTGTCCCGGGAAATCTCTTTCAGAAGGTCCATGATCTGCACGGAGGTCTCCGTGTCGAGGGCGCCCGTCGGCTCGTCCGCGAGAAGGATATCGGGGTTATTGACCAGAGCGCGTGCAATGGCGACGCGCTGCATCTGTCCGCCCGACATCTGGCTGGGCTTTTTGTACAGCTGGTCCCCGAGACCGACCTTCGCCAGTGCCTCACTCGCCCGCTGCCGCCGCTCGGACGGGCCGACGCCGGAGAGGGTCAGGGCAAGCTCCACGTTGGCCAGCACCGTCTGATGCGGAATCAGATTATAGGACTGGAAAACGAAGCCGATGGAGTGGTTGCGGTAGGAGTCCCAGTCGGCGTCCGTAAAGCGCTTGGTGGATTTGTTGTTGATGATCAGATCGCCGGAGCTGTACTGGTCAAGTCCGCCGATGATGTTCAGAAGCGTCGTTTTTCCGCAGCCGGAATGGCCGAGGATCGCAACGAATTCATTCTCCCGGAACTCCAGATCCACACCCTTGAGCGCGTGCACAAGCGTATCGCCGGCCTCGTAGTCCTTTCTGATTTGAGTTAGTTTCAGCATTGGGTATCCCTTCTATGAGAAGAACATGTTGACATTGCCTGATTTCTGCTGTAAAATACAAAAGCTTGAGATTTGCCCACGTAGCTCAGCAGGATAGAGCGGCCGCCTCCTAAGCGGCAGGCCAGAGGTTCGAATCCTCCCGTGGGTGCCATGAAAAGAACCATCCCGCCAAGGGATGGTTCTTTTCATCCCTCGGGAGGATTCGAATCTTCCTCGCGCAGGCCGGCGGCCTGTACATGAGCCAGTGCGCGCACTGGCGAATACCTTGATCGCCCGCCATCCCACGCGGGCGGGCGATGCACGCGAATCCTCCCGTGGGCCTTCCGCCCGTGCAGTTGCAAAGAAGTCGGTTCGCTCCGGCTTCTTATTCTTCTTTTATTGAAGCCTTACGCCTTTTCTTTTCCCTTCTTCTCGGGGCCGTAATACTTGAGGCAGAGCATGGTAATATCGTCGAACTGCTCCGCGCCGGCCACAAAGTCGTCGATGCCGTCCTTCACGTTCTGAACGGTCTTCTGCGGAGAGGCATCGGGGTTGCGGTTGAGTGCGGCCAGGATGCGCTGATCGCCAAAGAGCTCATTGTCCGCATTGGTCGCCTCCGACACGCCGTCGGTGTAGACAAAGAGGCTGTCCCCGGGGTTCAGTTGAAATTCATGCTCCCTGAACACCAGATCCTCCATCGTTGCCACTGCCATGGAATGACGGTAGACCACAAGCTCGTACTTCTCATTGGCGCGCCGGAGCGCAGGATGCTCATGCCCGGCGTTGGCGGCAATGCCCTTGCCCGTTGAGATTTCCATGACCGCGACCCAGACCGTGACAAAGAAGCCCGCGCTGTTGCTTTCGCAAAGCTGGCTGTTCACATTGGCCAGGGCTCTGGCGGGACTTTCGCCGCTTTGCAGATGGGACTTGATGAGCACCCGGGACACCATCATGAACAGGGCCGCCGGGACGCCCTTTCCGGAAACATCCGCCATGACCATGGCAATGTGATCGTCGTCCACCAGGAAGAAGTCGTAGAAATCGCCGCCCACTTCCTTTGCCGGATCCATCAGGGCATAGATGTCAAACTCCGTGCGCTGCGGGAAGGGCGGGAACAGGCGCGGAAGCTGGCTGGCCTGGATCTCGGTCGCCATGTGAAGCTCGGCGCCGATGCGCTCCTTCTCGCCCGTAATCCGTTTTACCTCCTCTACATATTGGAGTGTCTTCGCCGAGAGCTTGGCGAAGGAGTCCGCCAGCACCTCGATCTCATCCCCGGTCTCATACTCCTTCTCCATAAAGAACTGGAGATCATCTCCGCCCAGAGAGCGCACGCGCGTCGTGATTGCCTCCAGCGGCTTCACAATTCGCTTGGACAGAATGTTCGAGGCGATGATACTGATGGCAAAAACCACAAGCAGCAGAACAAGGATCGTCCTTTTGGCATTACTGAGGCCGGTGTTGTATCTCTGCACCGCCTGATTTTCAATGCTGTTGTACTGCCCCAGCATGGCCGAGGTCGGCTGATCCATCAGCTCCTGGGGAACCATGGCGACAAGCGTCCAGTTCACAACGGGAATGGGTGCGCCCGCCATGTAAAAATTGGTTTCATCCTCCTTCACCCGGCAGATCCCGGTCTTTTCCTTCAGCGCCGTGTTGATGAAAATGCCGAGTTCCCGGTTGTCCGTATTTCGCAGGTCCTGCGCCTGTTCATCGGGCAACACACGGAAGATGCCTTCCGTCCGGGAGGACAGAACAATATGTCCGTTTTCATTGATGATGCAGATATCTCCCCCGTTCTTGCCGGACGAGGAGACAGCGGCCTCCATATCGTTCAGGAACAGATCCGCGCCTGCCACGGCGACAAGACGGCCATGATAGAAAATCGGATAGGAGCACATAATGCTGATCTCCCCGGTGAAGAGATCCTTTGTCACATCGGTGAAGTACAGGTCGCGCTTTTCCACCGCGCCGCGATACCACAGTCTCTCCCGGATCGGGATGGAGCGCAGCTTCCCGTCTGCGTCAAATTTGGATTCTGGGTGGTCGTCCACCAGTACCATCACGCCGCTCGGCAGGGCGATATAGCAGGAATCCACATTGGCGCTCTGATAGAGGGCATACATCATATCGACCATATTGCCGATCAGGCCAAGCTCCTCGGCAATTTCGGGCGTGGCGGGGTCAACGCCCTCCTCCGTCAGAAGCTGGGCACAGATTCCGCCCTGCACCCCGGAAACCGGGGGCGAAACCGTCCGCCGGGTATAGGAATCGGGATCTGCGTACAGATGCTCGGTATAATCCACGATCATGCGCACGACTCTCTCGGCGTTCTGGAAATAGCTGTTGGCGAGATGGGCCTGCATCTGCGTACTTTCTGTGAAGCTCACGTCAAGGACGCCGTTCATCGTCTGCCGGGAGATGGTGGAGATGGATTCCTTCTGCAGATTGTTCGTCTCATCCACCAGGGTGCTGAGACTTTTCGACTGGTAGACAATGACGACGGTATACGCCACCAGGATCAGCAGGATGGCACCCGTGACCAGGTTAAAGATCTTATTCTGGATACCGCCGATTACGATATTCTTATACTTCTTCATGCTTTTTTCCTTTATATCCCGCCGCAGCTTCTGAGGGCCGCCGTGCGGAAGGCTTTCCGGTAAAAATTCAACTCTAATAATATACCAGAAACTCCGTGCAATGGCAAACAATCTTTGAACAAAACCCGTTTCTGTCTAAACAAAGCTGAAACCCCCTGCCGTTTCACACAGCAGGAGGTTTTCGGCCTGATTCAAAATTACGCCTGTGCGGCGGTTGAACGCTTATTCCGCGTCTTCCCAGTTGTGCCAGACGTTCTGCACGTCGTCGTTATCCTCGAACATGTCGAGCATCTTCTGCATGTTCTTGATATCGTCCTCATTGGTGAGCTTGATGTAGCCGTTCTGGGGCAGCA
>Ga0310697_10004125_pt1 | contig 14413 bp, 12 predicted proteins | sample 172DNAGHGlowgp2_FD_203883 | JGI IMG/M metagenome (GOLD analysis project Ga0310697, IMG submission 203883) | Sheep rumen microbial communities from Palmerston North, Manawatu-Wanganui, New Zealand - 1728 DNA GHGlow gp2 (v2) (version 2) | ecosystem: Host-associated > Mammals > Digestive system >...
GGTCAGCGCTTGACCGTTAGCGGTGAAACCGACGGTGACGGAATCGCCCGCATAGAGGGTCGTGCCTGATCCGGCAGTGGCGGTAATTGTGGGTTGAATGTCTTTCTTGCAGCTTGCCATCAGTGCCAAACCAACGAGGCAAGCCATGACCAATGTTGACTTTTTCATTGTTGTTGAATTTTAGGTGATAAACTTATTGTTGTGGTTTTGCGAGTTTTCCTTTCACGGTGCCCGACACTTCGTCCAAAACGTTCATTTGACCCATGAAGACGAACATGCCGTTGCCCGAGAATGTGCCGACGACGTTCAGCGAGTCTGACGTGGGCTTGTTGCCTTCCAGCTTGAGGTCCAGGTCGAAGGCGTATTGCTGGTCGGGCTTGTCGATTTTGAGGTGCACCGATTCAAAGTCGGCCTTGTCGGCTGTCGTTGTCCCGGAGGTTTGGTGCGATTCGTTGTCGACGGTCACGGTGGCCGTGATGGTGTTGTCTTGTTCGCCCTTGGCGATGTCCATGTGGACGCCGTCGATGGGGAAGCTCAGGTTGGTTGCCGGCTCATTGTTCATGGTGGCGATGGTGAGCGTGAATTGGCCGAGATAGTTGCCGACATAATTGACGGCGTAGTCGACGGGCTGGGGATCCGGCTCGGGGTCGACGGGTTTCTTCTTGCAGGCTGCAATCAAAGTGGCCATGCAGCACAAAGCGACGATAAGTTTTTTCTTCATTTTTCTATGGTTAAGTTGTTTTGCAATCATCCGATTTGAAAACGCAAAAATAAGGCCAAAAATGTTTCCAATGCAAGATTTTGACGAATTTTCTACCTTAGAAAAGAAAATGGCAACCGCAAAATGCTGATTGCCATTGTTTTGTGGAGATTACCGGACTCGAACCGGCCACCTTCAGATTGCGAACCTGACGCTCTACCAGATGAGCTAAATCCCCTCGTTGCGGCGGCAAAAATACAACATTTTCGGTTACAACTGCCGTTGCTTTCGAAATTAATTCCAAAAATGTGTTCCTTGCTTGGCTGTGACGGAAATATGTGTACCTTTGCACCTACTAAAATCTCAAGGAAATGAACATTGAAGAATACATCGTTTTTAGGGTGAACGCCCTGCTTCATGCCCACGACGCCCGCATTGTGATGCGCTTGGAAGGCGGCATGAGTAATTATACATACGTTGTTGAAAGTCAGGGCAAAAAGTATACTTATCGTGTGCCTGGCAAGTTTGCGGAATACTTCGTTGACCGCGATGAGGAATGGGCCAATATCCAGGAAGTGGAGCCGCTCGGGTTGAACAATGTGACCACCTACGTGGAAATTCGCTCGGGCGAAAAGCTGGCTGAATATGTGGAAGGCACCATCATGTCGCAAACTGACGTGGTGTCGTACAATGCCATGTCGGTGGCCGCCTTGAAGAAAATCCACAATAGCGGCATGAAGTTCAAGGATTACGACGCTTTTGGCCGCCTCGCGCAATACGAAAGGTATTGCACCGAGACGGGCTTCACCATCCCGCAGGAATACCTCGACCTTCGCAACAAGTTGGACGACATTCGCGCCCATCAGACCAACATGCCTTGTGTGCCATGCCACTGCGACTACCAGCCTACCAACCTCGTCATCAGTGGCGACAAACTGTATGTCCTCGACTGGGAATACGCGGGCATGAACGACCCGTTCTATGACATCGCTTGCTATGGCAATGCCGGCTTCGACAAGGCTCTGTCGCTGCTCGAAGCCTACGTGGGTCGCAAGCCTACGAAAGAAGAACTACAACGCCTTTATTTCCATCGCGCTTTCCAATGCCTGCAATGGTTCAACGTGGCCATCTTCAAGGACCGCATCGGCCTCAGCAAGGACCTCAACATGGATTTCAACGCCGTGGCGTTCATGTTCCTTGGAATGGCAAAAGAACTTTTGGTGAATTATGACAACCTTTAAGGCGGGTTTTGGAAGGTATGTCATTCCCGCGTCGGAAGTGGGCTGGTATGTTTAATACAAAAAATCAGCGGCGGAATAATTGTAATCGCCGTCAAGCCCCAATTCGGCCTTGGCTTCGTCGGAGAGCATGTCGATGCTCCAAACGGGGTCGAAAGTAAGTTCCACGTCGACTTTCTTCACGCCCATGACGGCAGCCACGCGTTGGCGCACTTCGGCAGGCAACGTCTCGGCCACGGGGCAGTTGGGTGCCGTCACGGTCATCACGATTTTCACGTTGCCTTCCTCGTCGACGTCGATGCCATAAATCAAGTGCATCGTCCAAATGTCGATTGGGATTTCAGGGTCGTAAATGGTTTTCAGGACCGAAATGACGGTCTCTTTCAGGGTGTTGGTTTCTTCTTGGTTCATGCTTTTTCCTCCTGTAGTTTGAAAGCCTCGGCATAGAGCAGCATTTGCTTCAGCATGGCCAAAAGGCCGTTGGAGCGGGTGGGGGAAAGGTGCTCTTTCAGCCCGATTTGGTCCAAAAACGAAAGGTCGGCGGCCAAAATGTCGCTCGGCGTTTGCCCAGAGAACACCTTTATTAACAGGTTCACGATGCCCTTGGTGATAACTGCGTCGCTGTCGGCACTGTAATACACTTTGCCGTCTTTCAGTTCGGCGTTGAGCCACACGCGCGACTGGCATCCGTTGATGAGGTGGGCCTCGTCGCGGTATTTGTCATCGATGATCGGACATTCCTTGCCCATCTCGATGAGCATGGCATAACGGTCCATCCAGTCATCGAACATGGAGAAGTCTTCAACAATGCTGTCTTGTATTTCTTTGATTGTCATTTGTTTGCAATTTATTGACTGATAAATGCTGCTTGTGATAGCGGCGGCAAAGATACGCAAAAATCATTCCATCTGCGCATAATCGCGGGCCAAACCGCCTTGCGAGGTCTCTTTATATAAGGAAGGTATGTCCTTGCCGGTTTCTTTCATCGTCTCCACCACCTTGTCGAACGACACGCGATGGCGGCCGTCGGAGAAGGTCGAGTAGATGTTGGAGTCCAAGGCACGGGCGGCAGCGTAGGCGTTGCGCTCGATGCAGGGAATCTGCACAAGGCCGCACACAGGGTCGCAGGTCATGCCCAAATGATGCTCCAAGGCCATCTCGGCAGCATATTCGATTTGTGCCGGACTGCCCCCGAACAATTGGTTGGCGGCTGCGGCAGCCATGGCGCAGGCCACGCCCACCTCGCCCTGACAGCCCACTTCGGCACCTGAAATGGAGGCGTTGGTGCGCACGATGTTGCCCACCAAACCGGCCGTCACCAAGGCGCGAAGGATGCGTTGCTCCGTAAACTCGTAGCTTTTCGAAAGATGGTAAAGCACCGCTGGCATCACGCCACACGAGCCGCATGTGGGTGCCGTTACGATGACACCGCCCGAAGCGTTTTCTTCGGAGACAGCCAAGGCATAACTGTAAACCAAACCTCGGCTGCGAAGCGTATGCGTATAGCCGGAAGCTTTGATGTGGTAGGTGGCGGCCTTGCGGCTCAGGTTGAGCGGTCCGGGCAGCACGCCTTCGGCTTGCAGGCCACGCTCGACGGCTTCGCGCATCACGCGCCACACTTCGCGCATGTAGTCTTCGATTTCTTTCGGGTTCTCGTATTCGTAGACGTACTCCCAATAGGTGCGACCGCGCTTTTCGCACCAGTCGAGGATTTCCGTCATTTTCGAGAGGGGATAGATGTCGGGCTGCTCGCTCACCTTGCCTTCTTCAGCCAGGTTGCCGCCTCCGATGCTGAACACCTGCCACTCGCCCATCAGGTTTTTCTCACCGTCGAAAGCCTTGAAAAACATTCCGTTGGGATGGAAAGGCAACATGATTTCGGGTTTCCAGACGATTTCGGTCGGGGCTTGCAGCGTGTTGAGGATGGCCCAGTCGGTCATGTGGCCTTTGCCAGTGGCGGCGAGGCTGCCGTAGAGCGTCACCTCGAAGGAGGCTGCGTTGGAATAGCGTTGATTGAAGATGGAGGCCGCCTTCTGCGGACCCATGGTGTGGCTGCTTGAGGGGCCTACACCTATTTTATAAATGTCGCGTATGGTTTTCATAGGCTGCAAAAGTACGGTTTTATTGGGGTTTTCGGGCATTTTGTAGAAAAAAAAGAAAAAATTTCGCAAAAAGTGTTGGAGGGAAAGAAATTTGTTGTACTTTTGCAGCGTCAAAAGCGAGGGGCATTAGCTCAGTTGGCTAGAGCGCTTGCATGGCATGCAAGAGGTCATCGGTTCGACTCCGTTATGCTCCACAAAAACACCGTCTGATTCTTCGGACGGTGTTTTTTTGTGTATCTATCGGCTCTGATTGCATGGTGCTGAATATCAGGCGACTTGAGTGGATGTCTGCCATTCGTACAATGACGGCATAGCTCTTCTTCATCAGCGTCCATATAATTGAACGTCGACAAATGCGAAACAACCCGGGCTGTGCCGATGATAAGAAAAGTACAAGATTGTTGATTTAATGTGACTTCAGCTCTTCCAAAGCCCTTTCCTGACTTTGACAGTTTTCACACCTTGAATTTTTAATTTATTAAAAATCTGATGGTTATAGGGTTTGCGTCACCTATTTTGGGTGACGCGGGGCGAAAAAGCAGTATTTTTGTCCCATGTATGTAAGGTTAAAGACGAACAGGTCTGGGTCGACAACGGTGGTTGTCGTAGAGAAAAAGGCGGGCCGCCAGGTTTACGTCAAAAGCATTGGTACCAGCTCCAACCCGGAGGAGATAGCAGGTTTCACAAAAGCGGGGGAACGATACATAGAGGAAGAGAATAGGAGGAAGCGCCCCGAACTCGACTTCGAAGGAGCCGAGGAGCGGGCGTCGGAGGCGGAGCTGAAAGCGACCGAGGAGTTCCTCTCGCGCATCGAGAACGTGATCCATGATGCGCCGAAGCGGATACTGGACCGTGTGTTCGACGCGGTTGGGTTCCACGCCGTAGGCGACGACACCTTCCGCAGCCTGGTGATAGCGCGCCTGTCGTTCCCGTCGAGCAAGCGCGCCACGGTGGAATACCTCAAGTCGTGCTTCGGCGAGGACCACGACCTTCACAAGGTGTACCGCTATCTGGACAGCCTCAACGACACGAGGCGGGAGGAGATACAGGCCGTCAGCGTACGCCACACGATGGAGGTGTACGGCGGGAAGATAGGTGTGCTGTTCTACGACGTGACCACGCTCTACTTCGAGACGGACAAGCCCGACAAGCTGCGCGAGCCGGGCTACTCGAAGGACGGGAAGCACTCCAACCCGCAGGTCGTGCTGGGTCTTCTGGTCAGCGGAGACGGCTGCCCGCTGGCCTACTCCATCCACGAGGGGTCGAAGTACGAGGGCCACACGATGCTTCCCGTGGTCACGGCCTTCGTGGAGAAGTACGGTCTGGAGGACTTCGTGGTCGTGGCCGACTCGGGGATGATGAGCGAGGCCAACCTGTCGGACCTGGAGGCGAAGGGCTACAAGTACATCGTCGGGGCGAGGATAAGGAACATGACGGCGGAGACCAGGGAATGGATTCTCTCGCAGGAGAAGCGGCAAGACATGGTCAGGGAGCTGGTCCTGGACAAGGGCAGGCACAAGAGGCTGCTGGTCGGCTATTCCGAAGACCGGTCGACCCTGGACGCGAAGAACAGGGAGAAGGGTGTGAAGAAGCTGAAGGCGAAGTATGCCACGGGCACCGTCACCAAGTCGAAGATTACGCAGCGTGGCTACAACAGGTTCCTCAAGGTGACCGGGGGCGACAGAATCACGGTGGCCGTGGACGAGGGCCTGATAGCCGCCGACGCGAAGTGGGACGGGCTGAAGGGCTACATCAGCAACGCCGAGATGCCTCCATCGGCCATCGTCGAAGCCTACCACCAGCTCTACAACGTCGAGCAATCGTTCAGGATCTCGAAGTCCAAGCTGGAGATACGGCCGATGTTCCACTTCAACGAGGGCAGAATCAAGGCGCACATCAGCATCTGCTTCGTCGCCCTCAAGGTCTATCGGGAACTCGACAGACTGCTGAAAAACAACAAGATGGGGCTGAGCGTGGACACTGTGCTATCCATCGCAAAGACCATACCGACCATAAAGATCAAGGTGGCGGAAGGCTCTTTGGCAAGGACGCTGTTCCTGACCAAGCGACAACAGCTCATCAAGCCATTGTTTGAGGAGAAATTCTGGGTGACGCAAACCGATTCTGAAAATCAATAAGTTTGAACAAAAACAGCAAAATGTGTCAAAGTCAGGAAAAGTACAAGATTGTTGATTTAATGTGACTTCAGCTCTTCCAAAGCCCGTTGCAGCACCTCGTCCATCTGGGCGTAAATGGGGTAGAAGCCTTCGTTGTCGAAAATGTCGCGGGCGATGTAGGCTTTCAACAGCACGTCGCACTCGCGTCGGGCCACTTGTTTTTGCTCTTCTGTTCCCTTGATGCCTTTTTCTTCGGCCATTTTCACCAATTCGGCAAACATGGCGTCGGTCACCGTAAATGACTGGGCAAATGCTTCGACGGTCTTATAGTGATTCAGTTGCGACCGATGTTTGTCGGTGTATTCGAAAGCATATTGGTAGAGCAACCCACGGTTGGCCATGCGGTTGAAGTAATACTCGGTGCTGTCGTCGACGAGCGGCACGTAAATGTCGGGCATGATGCCTCCGCCACCATATACGACTTTGCCTTTGGGGGTCGTAAACTTCAGGGAATCGGCAAAATGTATGCTGTCCACGTTGAATAGTTCGCCAGTCTCATAACGGTCGTAGGCTTCGAAGAGGTAGTCCTCGCGGTTGCCGTCGAACGGTTTTTGGATGCTGCGGCCTGTGGGCGTGTAGTAATGTGCCACGGTGAGGCGTATGGCCGACCCGTCGTTGAGCATGATTTGTTCCTGCACCAGGCCTTTGCCGAACGAGCGTCGCCCGATGATGGTGCCACGGTCGTTGTCCTGCAAGGCTCCTGCCACGATTTCGCTTGCGCTGGCCGATTCGCCGTCGATAAGAGCCACAACGGGCATGTCTTCCAACATGCCGTGTCGGCGGGCTTTCATGTCGCGGCGCGGGCGGTTGCGACCTTCGGTGTAGACAATCATGCTGCCTTTGGGCAGGAACTCGTCGGCCACTTCGACAGCGGCATTGAGGAAACCACCTGAGTTGCCACGCAGGTCGAAGACGAGCTTTTTCATGCCGTCGGCTTTCAGTTTGCGTATGCCGCGCTTGAACTCGTCGTAGGTGGTGGCCGAGAATTTGCTGAGTTTCAGATAGCCCGTTTCGTCGTCAATCATATAGGCGATGTCGACGCTGTAGGTCGGGATGACGTCGCGGGTAATGGTGAAATCCATCAGGCCGTTGATGCCACGGCGGAGTACCTTGACGCGCACGGTGCTGTTTTTGGGGCCTTTCAGTTTGCGTATCACGTCTTCGTTTTTCAGTTTCTTGCCGGCCACCAACGTGTCGTCGACGTAGACGATGCGGTCGCTCGGCAAGATGCCCACCTTTTCAGAAGGCCCGCCCTTGATGACGTTCACGATGGCAACGGTGTCGTTTTCGATCCGAAACTGCACACCGATGCCTTCAAAACTGCCCAACAGGTCGTCGTTGACCGTGTTGAACTCCTCTTTTGGGATGAAAATGCTATGTGGGTCGAGTTCCTCAATTAAAGCGGTGATGGCCCCATCTTCCAGTTTTTGTGCATCGGGCTGGTTGACATAGTCTTGGTCGATGTGCCACATCACTTCATCGAATTTGCTGCCGCCTTCCACCTGCACCGTTTTCGAGCCGAAATGGTTGGTTGTGACGAAAAATCCCAAAAGCATCCCCGCCAACATGACGAGGATGGTGTATATGGTGCTGTTTTTGCCTTCCATGATGCGCAGTGTGTGGGTCAGACGGTTGCGCTTGAAACGTCAAGGTTACGGTCCATCTTGCGGAACAGACCTTGCAGGACGGTGCCAGGACCAACCTCGATGACGGTGCGCACGCCGTTGGCCAAGATGTTGCTCATGGTTTGCGTCCACATCACGGGCGAAGTGAGTTGCGCGATGAGGTTCTTCTTGATGATTTCTGGATCGTTGACCGACTGTCCGGTGACGTTTTGGTAAATCGGGCAGATGCCTTGGTTGAAGGTGGTCTCGTTGATGGCTTCGGCCAGTTCGACGCGGGCGGGTTCCATCAGCGGGCTGTGGAAAGCGCCTCCCACGCTCAGCTGCACCACGCGCTTGGCGCCAGCTTCCTTCAGTTTTTCGGAAGCGGCAGCCACGCCTTCGATGGAGCCGGAAATGACCAATTGGCCAGGACAGTTGTAGTTGGCGGGCACCACCACAAGGCCTTTCACCGAGGCACAAATGCTCTCGATGGTGGCATCGTCCATGCCGATGACGGCAGCCATCGTGCCAGGCTGGGCTTCGCAGGCCTTCTGCATGGCCATGGCGCGTTTGCTGACGAGGCGCAGGCCGTCCTCAAAACTCAGCACCTTGTTGGCTACCAAGGCTGAAAACTCGCCTAACGAGTGGCCGGCGACCATCGTGGGGTCGAAGTCTTCAAGCATGGAGGCTAAAATGACCGAATGTAAAAAGATAGCGGGTTGGGTCACTTTGGTCTGGCGAAGGTCGTCGTCGGTGCCTTCAAACATGACATCAGTGATTTTGAATTTCAGGATGTTGTTGGCTTTCTTGAACATGTCTTTGGCTTTCGGGAACTTGTCGTACAAGTCCTTGCCCATCCCAACAAATTGGGCACCTTGGCCCGGGAAAACGTATGCTTTGATCATTGTGTATTTGTTATTTCAAGATTTCAAATTTCAGATTTGCGGATGCTTCATTTTGTTTGCGATGACGCTCAATTATGTTTGGTTGTCACAGTGAGGAACTGAGCAATGCAGGGGAAAACTATTTAGCTTAATTTGGCACCAATCAATTGGAAAAACTCCTCGCGGGTCTTCTCGCGTTCGAAGGCCCCGATGAAGTCGCTCGTGGTCGTCACTGCACTTTGTTTCTGCACGCCTCGCATCGACATACAGAGGTGTTTGGCCTCGATGACGACAGCCACGCCCAACGGATGCAACGCTTCGTTGATGGCGTTCTTGATTTGTGTGGTCAGGCGTTCCTGCACTTGAAGGCGGCGCGAATAGGCTTCCACCACGCGGGCAATCTTGCTCAGTCCCGTGATGTAGCCGTTGGGGATGTAGCCTACATGCGCCTTCCCGATGAACGGAATCAGGTGGTGCTCGCAAAGCGAATACACTTCTATGTCCTTGACAATCACCATTTGGCGATAATCCTCCTTGAACTTGGCCGACAGTAGGATCTTCATCGGGTCTTGCTGGTAGCCCGAGGTCAGGAATTGCATCGACTTGGCCATGCGCAAAGGCGTCTTCAGAAGTCCCTCGCGTTGCGGGTCTTCTCCGAGAAGTTCCAGAATGGCCGTGTAGTGCTCTTGGAGCTTGGCGAGCCGTTCGGGGTCGTATTTTTCAATGGCCTCGTAGCCGAAACGCTGCATTAGCTTTTCGTCCATTGTCAACCAATTTTTTGCTTAGGCATGGCCACTGTTGATTGCTGTCCCATCGAGCACTTGCCGGTGAACTGGGCACCCACTTCGATGAGGAGCTGCTTGGTGGTGAGGTCGACTTCGACGATGGAGGTCGACTTCAAGGCGGTCAGCTCTTCGGTCCTGATGTTGCCTTTGACGTTGCCGGCGATTTCGGCTTGCTTGCAGATGATGTCGCCTTCGATGATGCCGGTGGGGCCTACCGCGACCTTGCCGTTCGACTTCACCGAGCCGATCAGCTTGCCGTCGATGCGGATGTCGCCGTTCGACTCAATGTCGCCCTTGAAAGTGGTGCCGTTGCCAATAAGGTTGCGTGCCTGGGATTCCATTATTGCCATTTTAGTTGCGTTTATTTGTTGTTGGACTCTATGAATTGTATATATTCGTCTAAGTCTTTCGACTGGTAGAAGACGGGATAGTTCTTGATGGAGATGGACTTGATTTTGAAGTTCACCTCGTCGATGCCACCAAAGACGTAGTCGGTGAGGAACATCGAGCTGATGTAGTCGTTGGCCTGCTGTTGGCTTTCGAAATTGCCGATGGTGACGAGGGTGCGGTCGTCGTCCAAGATGACATCGCGCATGTTGAAGGATTTGGTGCGATGTTCTTTCTTGTTGAAGTCGCTGATGCGCACCTTCAAAGGTTCGACGCGCACCAACCGCGTGTTGCACACAATCATCACAAAATGCTCTGAATTAGGTTCGTAGGTATAGGGCGATGCCTTTTTCACTTCAGGTTCGGCTCCACCGCTGTTGATTTTGTCTAAAACGAGGCCGAGATGGTATTCTTCGTTGATGTTTTGCAACACGTTTCTCGCGTAGGTTGTGATGTCGCTGTTGGGATAGTCGCGCACGAGGCGGTAAAGCTCGAAGCCCATCGTGTCAATCGAGACGAGCCTTCCGCTGGCCACGGCATGAAGGAAAGCGAAGCGCGGCAGCAATGCCGAGTCGGCCTTGTAAAGTTCCATGGCCCGCTCGGTGTTCATCTTCACGCGATAGAACTGGCCTTGCTCGAAGGCATCGTAGGTCTTGGCATAGAAGTCCGACGATGCCTTCTCTTCTTCCTGAAGTTTTTTGAAATATTCGGGGTCGTTGATGAACTCGGCATAGCTCGAATAGGGGTATTTGTCGAAAATCTTGGTCTTGTAAACGAGCGATTCGTCTTCGTGACCGAGGTCTTTGTGCATCTTGTAGAGGGCATACCAAGTGGGCAGTTCCCTCTCGTTGTTGGGATAGCGCGTGTCCAACGCGGTGTACGACTCGATGCTTCGTGGCAGGTCGGCGAGGCGATCCATGTAGATGAAGCCAACGTTGTAAAGTCCGTCGGCGATGAGCGAGTCGGCCACCTCACGTTGCTCGGGGGTGAAAGGCAGGTCCTTCAGGTAGTAGCCACGGTCGTGGTTGGTGTAGCTGGCGTTGAGCGAGTCTTGCTGGGCATTGTTGGCGTTGGCTTCCATGTTGCTGCTTCCGTCGTTCGAGAAGGCGCTTTCGAGGCTGCGCTTGTCGTTGATGCGCCAGTTGTCTTCGAGTTTTCTCATGCCCCATTTCCTCGTGAATTCGGTGAAGCCCTTGCTGACGGTGGCGGGGTTGTAGAAGTACCATCCCGCAGCGTTGTTGCCCGTGGTTGGTTCCGACTTGGGCGCTTCGCCAATGGCGGCGCCCATCATCGCCAATTGCTCTTCATATTCGCGTTGCTGTTTTTCCAGGTTTTCTTGCTCGATGACTTGGGCTATAATCTTGTCGATTAGCTTGTTGCGTGAGATGGAGTCCATGTCGGCCACGCGCAGCAGGCTGTCTTGCTCGCGCACGACGGTGAGGTATGTCACCAGTTCGTTCAGGGTTTGCGAGATGTTCATGATGCTGTCGTAGCCGGGTTGTTCGCGGGTCATGCTGGTGACGGCTGTGTCGTAGTAGGCTTGCGATAGCTCGTATTCGTTGCGGTCGAAGAGCATTGAGGCTACTTTGAGCGACGACTGGTAGCGTTGGATTTGGTTGTTCTTGTAGGCTGCCACCGACTTGCGCAGGTAGCGGATGGCCTTGTCGTCGTCGCCTTCGCGCAAGGCGAGTTCGGCCATGGCGTAGTAGATGCGGTCGATGTAGTCTTCGTTGTTGGGGTCGCGCAGCATCTTGTTCATCATCTTGTAGAGTTCGGAGGCGTTGTCGGCGGTGCCGATTTTGGCCATGTTCATCCGTGACTCGAAGGTCATTTCGTAGACGGGGTTGCGCTTGATCACTTTCTTGAACATTGCCGTGGCGCGTTCGGCGTCGTTTTGTTTCATGTAGATTTGCCCCATGATGAACATGGCGCGTGTGCGCAAGTCGCGGTCGTTGTTGAGCACGAGGCCGCTCTTGAGGTATTTGAGCGCGCTGTTGTAGTCTTTTGTGGCAATGTAGTAGTCGGCGATGGTGAAGTCGAGGTTGCGCATCAGTTCCTTGGGCTGCTTGGTCATGCCGGCAGTTCGGGCTTGCAGCTGCTCGATGGTGGCGATGGCGCGTGGATATTGTTCGGTTTGGATGTAGGTTTTGACGAGCCACATGTTGGCCACTTGTGCTATGTCGTTGTAGTTGAACTCGGTGGCCACAAAGTCGAAGGTGCGTCGGGCGGGGATGTAGTCATGCTTGTAGAAATGCGCTTTGGCCATGACCAGATAGGCGTCGTCGATCCATCTGACGCGCTCGCGGTTGTTGAATTTCATCGAGTGTTTCTGCACGCAGATGGAGGTTTTCTCCAAGGCGCGGTCCATGGTCGAGTTGAGGCTCATGCCGTCTTGCTTCGTGCCATAGTTGTAGACGCGCAGCACTTGCAAATAGTCGTCTTTGACGCTGGTCCTCAGCTGCTTGTCGCCGTCTTTTAAGGCTTTCTCGCCGTTCCAGTAGACGTTGTAGTGACTGGTCAGGTTGTGGAACATGCGGCGCGTCAGGGTGTTTTTCTTGGTGGAGCAGCCACTCAAAAGCAGCAGCGCCAGGGCGCAACAGGTCAATATGATATTTGTCTTTCTATGCACTTTGTGGTCGTTTTATTACAATAACTCCATTTCGTCTCGATTATTTCAATCTCGAAAAAATGCCTCATTGTTGTTGGCTGTACCATCTGTTGGCCTCGCGCAGCAATTGTTCGTCGGTGGCTTCGGGCAAGGCTTCTTTCATTTGCATGGCGACGCTGTCGGTGGCTTGCTTGAATTCCTTGAGCAGCAGTCGGTCGAAGTCGGTGCGACGGCTGGTCTCAATTTGGCTTTTCATGCTTTTCAACAAGTTGATGGAGCGGGTTTTATAGTCGTCTGAGCCGAAGTAGGGCGTCAGGATTTGGGCGATGCGCAGGCTGTCTTCGCTCCAGTCGAACGAGGAGGGCGCACCGAGTGTTTTCAGTTGGTATTTCTCGCAAAGGGCGGGCATTTCCTTTTGGATGTTTTCCACCTCGCGGCTGAAGTCAACGGCCATTCTTTCGGCGCGTTCCTTGGCAACGTTGGCCTTGATTTTCGGGATGTAGATGACGGCGGCCACGGCGATGATGGCCACAACGATGGCGGCGATGATGATCCTCACCACCGAATGGCCTTTGGTGATGGCCGAGCGCACTTCCGAAATGGTGTCGTAGCGTTGCTCTTTCGAGAATTGGGTGCAGTGGGTCGCCACGGCGTTGAATTGCTTCGAGATGTTGCGTTCGCTGATGAACTCCATGATTTTGCCCAGCGAAAACACGTCGGCGCGGGCATCGTAGTCCTCGCCTTTGATGATTTCGGGGGCCACGAAAGCCATCTCCTTGATGAGCAGCTCGCGGTCGGCGTCCTGGTCGGTGTTGGGCACCCCGATGTCGATGAGCTTGGCGTGGCAGCCGTCGGCGGTGACGATGATGTTTTCGGGCTTCAGGTTGCAGTGGACCAACTGGTTGCGGTGCAAATACGACAGGGCATCGCAGATTTCGACAAGGAGGTTTTTCACCTGCTTTTCCGACAGCGTACCCACGCGCACATGCTCGGCTAGCGACTTGCCTTCGATGTATTCGAAGACGATGCAGTCGCCCAGACCGTCGATCTTCGTGAAGTCCAATGCCTTGCGGATGTATTTGTTGTCGAGGATGCTCGTCGTGTCATATTCGGCCTGAAGCGTGGCAATGCATTTGGGGTCGGCTTTGCGCGACTCCTTCAAGGCCTTGACAATCACTTTTTTGCCTCTGTTCATGGCGGTGAACACGCGGCTGTTGCCGTAGCGCGACTCGTAAATCGGCCTGAGGTCGGAATAGTCTTCCGATGCGATATTGGGGTTGTTGTTTTCTGACATGCTTCAAAAACGTATTTATCTGCGTTGCAATCTCCGATTCGGCGAAAGCCAATCTTGCGATTTGGGCGCAAATATACTGCATTTTTCTGAAAGAGGGACAAATTTAGGTGCGAAAGTTTGTTTTTGGCATATATGCCGACCATAACTGCCTCAAAATCGCATATTTTTGTGGGGAACGTCGAGGTTGTGGAAATAATTGCATAACTTTGTTGCTTCAACGGGACAGCCGCCGCGTGAGGTGGCTGGACGTAAGCTATTGGAACCCTTAATCTAAAACGCCATGGAAACACAGGTCAACAATCCCATCGTCATCCGCTGCAAGAACTGCGGCGGCGACCAAAGCTACGACATCGTCAGGCGGCAGTATGTTTGCGCCCATTGCGGAACCGAAACCAGCCTGCAAGACAAGAACGTGGAATACCGCAACTGGCGAAGCCTGCGGCATGACACCGTGATGCAGGAGGCCGGCAAGGTCAAGCAGTTCCGTTGCCCCTCGTGCGGCGCACAAACCATCGTGGCGGGCGACGACGCTTCGGCGGAATGTCCGTTCTGCCAAAGCACCATGATTGACGCCAATTTCGCCGGTAACGACCTCCCCGAAGCCATCATCCCCTTCAAAATCAGCGAGGAAGAG
>Ga0310697_10004126_pt1 | contig 14413 bp, 12 predicted proteins | sample 172DNAGHGlowgp2_FD_203883 | JGI IMG/M metagenome (GOLD analysis project Ga0310697, IMG submission 203883) | Sheep rumen microbial communities from Palmerston North, Manawatu-Wanganui, New Zealand - 1728 DNA GHGlow gp2 (v2) (version 2) | ecosystem: Host-associated > Mammals > Digestive system >...
GTTCGGAGATGTTGGAACGGCTTGGACCGGCTTCACGCCCTATTCAGCAGACAACTGCCTCTATATCCGTCACATCGACAGCGGCCCCATCCATGCGGAGGTGAAGCGGCAGGTCGATCCCTGGGTGGGAGGCTTCGGCATCGGCGCAAGAATCTCCGTTTTGGGCTATTTCCTGCGCTTCGACTACGCTTGGGGCGTGGAAGACTTCCATATCGACAACAAAAAGGGCATGTTCATGTTCTCCATCGGGACAGATTTTTAATAGTCTGTTGTGGCTTCTGCAATGAAAAAAAGAGTATTTTTGCACCGCTTTTGAAATATCAAATAAAAAAACAAATAACCTATGAGAAAATTAGTTGCATTAAGCATGGTAGCGGCCACCGTGATGCTGTTGAGCGGCTGTGGCCTGGGAAAGATGGTCAAAAAGTACCCGGAAGTGACGGTTACGTTAGACAATCCCGACTTGGAGAACAAGGGCGGCGAAGTTGCCTACACCATCAAGGGCACCATTCCTCCAAAATATATGAAAAAGAAGGCCACAATGACCTTCACCCCGTCATTATCTATTGACGGCGAGAAGGTTACGCCTCCGTTTGCCACCATCAAGCTGAAAGGCGAAAAGGCCAAAGGCGAAGGCACCGTGATTCCTTACAAGAAGGGCGGCAACTTCACGCAGAGCGGCACTTTCAAATTTGACGAGAAATACGAGACGGCAGAAATCGTGACCGGCGCCGAAGCCAACTTGAAGAAGAAGTCGCACGTGTTCGGCGACCGTAACCTCGGAGAAGGCATCAGCAACACCAGTTCCCGCGCCAACCTGAACCCCAAATTGACCGACAACGCCAACAGCGGTTCCGCATTCCTCCTTGCGCCGCACAACTACAAGGCTGAGTTCATCGGCAGAACGGCCACCCTCTATTTCGACCTCAACAGCTCCAACATGAACTGGAACAACCCCAACAACAAGACCCAGGCCGCCAAGGACTCCATCAAGGCGTTCACCGACTTCATGGGCAACGACTTCATCATCGACCGCGTGGTAATCTCCGGCTGGGCCTCCCCTGAGGGTGAAGAGACCAACAACCAAGGACTTTCCGAACGCCGCTTCCAAGTGGGCAAAAAATGGTTCAGCGACAAGTTCAACGCTTACCTGAAAGACTATGCGAAGCGTAACAACATCAAGATGAAAGATCTGCAGAAGCCTGTGTTCGAATATGTGAACAACGCCAAAGGTGAGGACTGGGACGGCTTTGAGGCCGCTATCGAAAAATCGAGAATCGCCCAGAAGAACCAGATCCTCAACGTGGTACGCTCCCAGACCAACAACGACATGCGCGAACAGAAAATCCGCGAGATGACGGACATCTATCCTGAAATCGCCGACGCCATTCTGCCGCCGCTACGCCGCGCCGAAATCCAGATGATCTGCAAGAAACACGACACCTACTCCGACGCCGAGCTGATCCGTCTGGTGCAGTCCAACCCGAACAGCTTCTCCGTGAACGAGCGCCTCTACGCCGCTTCCGTGGCTCCCGACATCGCCACGAAGGAGAGCATCTACAAAGCCCTTATCAACAACAAGAGCACAGAGAACGACTGGCGCGCCTACAACAACCTCGGCGCCCTGAAACTTAACGAATACTACCAAAACGGAAACCAGTCCTCCCTGGACGAGGCACTGAACTACCTGCAGAAAGCCGCCGCCCTCTCCCCGAACAACGGCATCATCCTGAACAACATGGCCATCGCCGATTACCTCAGCGGTGACTTGGCAGCCGCCTATACCAACTTCGAGGCCTCCGCAAACGCCTCCGTGCAGCCGGTGAACCAGAATTACAACACCGGCGCACTCAGCATTCTGAACGGCGACTACAGCAAGGCCACACAACTGATGGGAGGCAAAAGCTGCGACTATAACACCGCACTGGTACAGTTGCTGCAAAAGGACTACAACGCCGCCAAAGCCACGCTGGACTGCGTCACGGAAGTGGATGCCAAGACCGCCTACCTGAAAGCTGTCCTCTCTGCCCGCATGAAATCGGAGGAGGGCGTCTATAGTAACCTCGCCACCGCCATCGACCTTGATGCCTCTTACAAGAAAACAGCCAAGCGCGATGCCGAGTTCAAACGCTACCGTCACTCCGACCGCTTCAAACAACTGGTGAAATAAATAAGGATGAAATATTTATCATACATAATCCCCGTTGGAAATATCTTTCCTCCGGGGATTTTTTTCCACTTCCCGATTCGTTTTTTTTATATTTTTGCAACTGAAAATCAGTTGCAATGAGTCGAAAGGAAAAACTAATAAAACGCTTGCGCAGTCTGCCGAAAGACTTTACCTATTCCGAATTAGTAACACTTCTTCAACAACTTGGTTTTGAAGAGACTAACAAAGGAAAGACATCAGGTTCACGTGTGAAATTCTATCACTCTGAAAGGAAGATTCAATATTTGGCACACAAACCGCACCCGGAAAGCACAATCAAAGCAAAGGCGTTATATGACATACTAATATTTTTGGTAAACAACAACTTAATATAATGGAGACATTGAAATATAAAGGATTTATCGGCAGCATAGAAGCCGAATTAGATGACAATACATTGTATGGCAAAGTGTTAGGATTGGATAAAACAACACTAATCACCTACGAAGGGCAAACCTTGGCACAACTCAAGGAAGACTTCGAAAATGCTGTTGATGACTATATATTACATTGTAAGACGCACAATTTGCCACTTCATAAATCCTACAGTGGGAGTTTCAATGTCCGGATTCCGGCAGAACTGCATGCTAAAATCGCCATGTCCGCCCAAGAAGCCGGAATTTCATTAAACGCTTACATTCAAAAAATTTTAGCTTCCGTGGTATTATAGCGTAATTGAGGGAAACGGCAACTATTGTTCAAAACGATATATAACAAGTTGATAGAAAAATGATTACAGAAAACCGAAATGTGGCTATCGCCTACGACTTCGACGGGACGCTTGCGCCGGGCAACATGCAGGAATACAACTTCATCCCCGACCTTAACATGGACAAGGGGACGTTCTGGCAAGAGGCCAACGAACTGGCCAAAAAGCACGATATGGACGAGGTCCTTGCCTACATGCACCTGATGCTGATCAAGGCCAAGGAGCAAAATCTCGACATCCGCGAGGCGACTTTCATGAAATACGGGGAAAAAATCACCTTTTTTGAAGGAGTGGAGCGCTATTTCGACCGCATCAACGCCTACGCAGCCTCGCAAAACCTCCATTTGGAACATTTCATCATCTCTTCAGGACTGCGCGAAATCGTGAAAGGCACGGCCATCGCAAAACATTTCAAAAGCATCTTCGCCTCCGGATTCCAATACGACGAAAACGGAATTGCCTGCTGGCCCGCCCTCGGGGTGAACTACACCAACAAGACGCAATTCCTCTTCCGCATCAACAAAGGCATCTACAATTCGTACGACAACACACTGATTAACAAGTCGATGCCGGAAGATGAACGTGCGGTGCCCTTCTCGAACTTCATCTACATCGGCGACGGCGAGACCGATGTGCCCGCCATGAAAATGGTCAACCTCTACGGCGGCACCACCATCGCCGTCTATAATCCGCAGTCCGTGGCCACACCCTCGCACCCCCGCTCCTCCAAGGATGTCTGCATCGACCTCATCCGCCACAACCGCGCCGACTATATCGCCCCCACGGTCTATACCGAAAACAGCGAGCTGGACCTCATCCTCAAGAGGGTCATCGACAAAATCGCGATGGAGCAGGATCTTCTTAACATCAAGTACAAAGAATTAGGAATGGAAATCAGAAATCAACGGGCGGATTAAACGATATGGTGGTGGTTCATTGTATGTTTTGACGGAGAAAAACAGGGAAAAATGGTTTTGCTTGATGTCCGATTCGGGATTCTTTATAGTATTAATATGAATATCAATTAGATACAAAAAATGGAAAAACTATACGAAAAATACCTACAAACCTCGGGCGTCTGCACAGACAGCCGAAATCTGACGGAAGAATGCTTATTCGTATGCCTAAAGGGAGCCAATTTCGACGGGAACCGCTTCGCCGCCGAAGTTCTGAAACAAGGCGCGAAATACGTCATCACTGAAAACCGCGACCTACTGGGGAATCCCCGCGCAATAGTGGTCGAAGACTCGCTCTTGACCCTCCAGCAACTGGCCCACTACCACCGCCAGCAGTTGAAAATGCCCGTCATCGGCATCACCGGCACGAATGGTAAAACCACCACCAAAGAACTGATAAATGCCGTTTTGTCAAGCACTTTCAAAACAACCTGCACGAAAGGGAATCTTAACAACCATATTGGGGTGCCGCTCACATTGCTCTCCATCAAGCCCACCGACGAAATGGCCATCGTAGAGATGGGGGCCAACCACGTCGGGGAAATCGACGCGCTCTGCCAAATTGCGGAACCCGACTTCGGACTGATTACCAATATCGGGGTAGCCCACATCGAGGGTTTCGGCTCGAAAGAGAACATCATCAAGACAAAAAAGGCTTTGTACCAGCATGTTATAGCCAACAACGGCACCCTGTTCGTGAACGAGACGGACACTATTTTGCGCGACGGGCTAAACTACGACAAGGTGGTTTTTTATGGGAAAGACGCTGAAAACCAGATTGTTTCAATGAATCCATATCTTACCATCCGTATCGGGGCGGAGACGGTGGCCACCCACCTGACCGGCAACTATAACATCTGGAATTTCCTCGGTGCCGCCGCCATCGGTCGCTTTTTCCACATCGAAGACCACGCCATCGCCAAAGCATTAGGGGATTACGTTCCATCCAACCACCGGTCGCAGGTGAATCGAATCGGCAGCAACATCATCATTTCCGACTACTACAACGCCAACCTGACCAGTATGACCGCCGCGCTCAAGAATCTGGCGCAGTTAGAACATCCCCGCAAAGTAGCCGTCTTGGGCGACATGCGGGAACTCGGCGACTTAAGTGTCGAAGCGCATACAGAAATTGCACAACTAACTGATAACCTGCATATTGAAGCCTATTTTGTAGGACAGGAATTCGGCAAAGTCACAAGCCAAAACACCTTCGTCGATGTGGAAGAGGCCAATGCTCATTTCACCGCGCATCCAATAGAAAACGCCATGATCCTGGTAAAAGGCTCCAACAGTATGCACCTCAACAAGTTAACCGCAATATTGGGCGCATGAAAAACGAATGGAACGGCATCGGAGTGATGTCGGGCACCTCCTTGGACGGCATCGACTTGGCCTGGTGCCATTTTACCCGAAAGAAAGATGGGAAATGGAACTATCGCATCGAAAAAGCGGTAACGGTTCCCTATTCCGCCACAATGCGGGAACGGTTGGCCGATGCTACACAACTATCTGCTTTTGAGTACGTTAATCTCAACAACGATGTGGCGGAATGCTTTGCAACGGCTATCAACGATTGGTTGGGTGAAGATCCGCGCCCGGACTTCATTGCCTCGCACGGGCACACCGTGTTCCACCAGCCATCTAGCGGGCTGACCACGCAGATTGGCAATGGAGCCGTTATGGCAGCACGAACCGGCATTACGACGGTATGCGACTTCCGCACCAAAGACGTGGCGCTGGGCGGCCAAGGAGCTCCGTTAGTGCCCATCGGCGACGAGCTGTTGTTCGGCGAGTACGATGCCTGTCTCAATTTGGGTGGATTTTCAAATATCTCCTATCGTATTGACAAAAAACGAATTGCATACGACATATCACCCTGCAACATGGCCTTGAACCTGTTGGCCAACCGTGCCGGACTTCCCTACGACGAAAATGGAAAGCTGTCGCGCGGCGGGGTCATCATTCCCGAACTTTTGCGACAACTGAACACCCTTGACTACTACCGCCAAACACCTCCGAAATCGTTAGGCAAAGAGTGGTTTGAAGAGCTATTTCTTCCTGTTTTGCAACTATTTATCCCAAAAGAGACTTTGGCGAATGTGGCACGAACCGTGGTGGAACACATCGCGATGCAACTGGCAGCCAACGTTCCTGCCACGGCCAAAACGTTGCTGGTCACAGGTGGTGGAGCGCACCATTCTTTTCTAATACAACAACTTCAAAATCAATGTGACAAGTTAAAAATTATGCTCCCGGAGCGTTTGATTATTGACTACAAAGAAGCCTTGATTTTCGCATTCTTGGGTTTGCTGCGGTTGAACGGGGAGGTCAATTGCCTGAGCAGTGTCACGGGCGCAAGTGTGGACAGTTGCGGCGGATGCGTGTATGTGTGAGAACATTTTCATCGACCAAGGTTTTGCATTGCCCAATTTTTTCTACCTTTGCAAACTGAAATTTTATAGAGCCAAATACTTATGAATCAAATAATCACACTGTTAAGCGACTGGCGCTTGCGCGACCCGTATGTGGCCATGCTCAAAGGCACACTCCTCAAAAGTCTGCCCGATGCACAAATCATCGACATCACCCACTATGCCGACAAGTTCAACCTCATACAAACAGCGCTGCTGATGAAAACCGCCTACCAGTCGTTTCCGAAAGGATCCATTCATCTATTGCTGACCAACATGTCGCTGAATTCCACCTTCTCGCCCGTACTGCTGCAACACGAAGGCCACCACTTCATCGGCGAGGATAATGGCACTTTTTTTCTGATGTTTGGTCATGAAGCGGCATTGAATGGGTTTCAACTATCTGATTCAAAAGAAAATACGTTGAGTCAAATGTGCCGGCTTATCCAACTTATACGGGATGGTCATGTTGAGGAGGAAGCGTCGCAATACACGAAATTCAAACGAATGTTCATGGAATTGCCGGAGAACGACACTTCCAATCAGCGTATCGAAGGTCAGATTATCTATATCGACGCCTTCAACAACGCCGTCACAGACATTCCTGCGGCAATGTTCCATAATGCCGTAGGGAAACGTCCGTTCACCGCCACCATCCAGTCGAAAGGCTTATGGACCATCACGAAACATTTCGACCGCTATCAAATGTCTGATAATGAAATGTTTCTTTGTGACAACACATTGGGTTACATTGAAATCGCCTCCTACCAGGCTGACGTGGCAATTTTGACAGATCTGGAGCCCGGCGACAAAGTATATATCAAATACGAATAGCATGTTTACTGTAGGATTGGTTCAAGCGGACATAAAGCCGAACAACAAGGCCGGAAACCTCAAGCATTATTCCGAATGGCTGGAGCAGGAAATACGGGAACCTGTTCATTTGCTGGTGTTTCCGGAAATGTTCCATTGCGGGTTTTCGCCCAACATCCTGGAAGATGCGGAACCCGACAACGGAGACAGCATCTATTTTCTCTACATGACGGCCTACAAGTTCCAATGCGACGTGGTGGCCACTTTGCCGATCCGGAAAGACGGCAAGCTCTATAACCGTTTAGTCTGGTTCTCTCGGGACCGTATTTTGGGCAGTTACGACAAGCATCACCTGTTCATGGGCGAAGAGGAGTTTTTCACGCCCGGCGAAAGCAAAACCATCGTTAACACTTTGGGTTACAAATTCTTGCCACTCATCTGTTTTGATGTAAGATTTCCCGAATGGAGCAGAAACAGAATGGTGAAAAGCCAGTTCGACTACGACTGCCTGCTCTATACGGCCAATTTCCCGGCACCGCGCGAAAGCGAATTGATTACCCTGGCGCAAGCCCGTGCCATCGAAAACCAGGCGTATGCCCTTGTGGTGAACCGTACCGGCGTTGACGGCTACGGACGCCGACATGAGGGAGGCTGCGCGGTCATCAATCCGCACGGCGAAATCGAGGCCAAAACCACCTCCTCGGAAGAACAAATTTTGATTCATTCTTGCGACTTCGACACCCTAAAACCCCTAAGAGAGCTGTTCCCGGTCTCTAAATTCTGGTAGAGAGAGGCATCTTAGAACATACTAAATTATTGATATTCAGTTAAAAATAAAAAAAATTATTTTTTTGTCGGAGTGTAAGAAAAAAGTGTATATTTGCAGCCTCAAACCAACGATGGTGCTGTAGCTCAGTTGGTAGAGCAACGGACTGAAAATCCGTGTGTCACTGGTTCAATTCCCGTCAGCACCACGAACCCCGAATATTCGGGGTTTTTTTGTGTCTGGATGTGAAATTTCATCGTTCCTCTATTTTCCAAATTTTGTATTTTTGCCAAATTATTTTGATAAATATGTTTAGTCTGTATATCAAAGAATTAAAAGCTTTTTTAAGCTCCATTATCGGTTACATTTTCATCGGAGTGTTCCTGATTGTCTCCGGTCTTTTCATCTGGGTTTTCCCGAATGTCAACAATGTGGTGGAATCGGGACTGGCTGACCTACAGGGACTTTTCAATCTCTCGCAGTTCCTGTTCCTGTTCCTGGTTCCTGCCATCACGATGCGCTCTTTCGCGGAAGAAAAACGCACGGGTACCATGGATTTCCTGCTTACCCTCCCCTTAACAGACATGCAGATCGTGTGGGCCAAGTTTCTCGCCTGCCTCACGCTGCTGGTCATTGCGCTGCTTCCGACCCTCGTCTATGTCGTAACCGTCTATTGGATAGGCAATCCCGTGGGTAACATCGACATGGGCAGCACCTGGGGCTCCTACCTCGGACTGCTCTTCCTCGGTGCCTCGTTCATCGCCGTCGGACTCTTTTCGTCGAGCATCACCAACAACCAGATCGTGGCTTTCATCATCGCGGCGCTACTTTGCTTCATCCTCTCCTTCGGCTTCGCCTTCATCTATTCCTTCGATGCCCTCGGCAACTTCGGCTACTACCTGAAAACATTGGGCATCGAGCATCATTACGCCTCTATCAGCCAAGGCGTTATAGACACACGCGATGTCCTCTACTTCTGCAGCGTCATCTTCATTTTCCTCTATTCCACCCGTCTGGTTCTGCTGAGCCGTAAATGGTAATATTTGAATTTGAAAACTATGGGAAAGAACATCAATAAACAGAGCAAACAATTCAGAAGACGCACGACTCTCGGTCTTCTGGCGGCCATTGCCATCGTGGTTGTGGTGAATATTCTCTCCTCGTTTTTCTTCTATCGCATTGACTTGACGAAAGACAAGCGCCATTCGCTGTCGAAAAGCACCATCGAGATGTTGAAGAATCTGGAAGACCGCGTCTATTTCCGAGTATATCTTAAAGGGAAAAATCAACCAGCTGATTACCAGTTATTTGCAAAACAAGTAGAACAGATGCTGCAGAATTTCCGCAGCTATTCCAAGAATGTCTATTACGAGTTCATCGATCCGATTGAAGGCAAAACAAACGAAGAGGTGAACGCCATTCTGGGCGAGTTCGTGAAGAAGGGACTGGAGCCGATTCCCATCAGTCGAGAGGATGCCGGCGGTTTTTCCACACAAGTGGTGATTCCCGGTGCCATTGTCTCTTACCGCAACCACGAATACCCTGCCAAGGTGGTGGTGGCCGACCCATCCGGTGCCGACTGGCTCAAATATTCCAACGAGGAATTGGAGTACAATTTAGTGGCGCCCGTCCGCCGTCTGCTGAAGACCGAAAAGCCGAAAGTGGCCTATTTGGACGGCCACGGGGAACTGGATTTCTGGAGCACCTGCTGGACAGCCATGCAACTGCAGCGGTTCTACAACGTCAGCCGTATCACATTGGACGGGAAAATCAATGCCCTGCGCAACATCAGCATCGACGACACCATCTCCGGCAATCTGGTGCTGGGTGACAACAAGTACGACGTGCTCATCGTTGCGCAACCGACCCAGCCGTTCAAGGAGTATGACAAATACGCCATCGACCAGTTCATCATGCGCGGCGGCAAAGTGCTGTGGCTTATCGACAACACTACGGCATCTTTGGACAGCCTGCGAGCCGCTCCAGAGTTCTTCGCCACTCCAAGAGCCTTGTATATCAACGATTTGTTCTTCACCTATGGGGTGCGACTCAATACGGACCTCATTCAGGATTTGAGCTGTCTGCCGGTGCCGCAACAGGTCAGCGTCATCGGCGACCAGCCTCAATACAAGTTCATGGTCTTCCCTTACTGCCTCGATGTCGTGAACTTCGGCAACCACCCCATCGTGCGCAACCTCAAGAACGTGAAGTCCGACTTTGCGGGCAGCATCGACTTGGTGGGCAACAACGCCGATCTCAACAAAACGGTGCTGATGACGACCTCCGAGCGCACCAAAGTAGTACCCACGCCTTCCATCGTGACATTGCGCGTGGGGATGGTGAAACCCAATATCCAGGAATACGCTTACCGGAACGTGCCGATTGCCGTATTGGTGGAGGGCAACTTCCAATCGGCGTACAAGGGCATCCTGCCCATCGAGTTTGACACCATCAAGGAGCTGGACTATCGCGACCACAGCGTCTATACGCGGCAGATTTTCGTCTCCGACGGCGACATCATCCGCAACCCGTTCGACAGCAAGCGCAACCAACCCTATCCGGCAGGTTACGACATCTACACGCGCCAAACTTTCGACAACACAGACTTTATCGTCAACTGTGTCAACTATTTGTGCGCGGATGACGATTTGCTGCAGTTGCGCGCCAAGAACTTCAAAATCGGTTCCCTCAGCAATGAGAAGACCCGCAACCACAAGGTACTGTTGGCCGTGCTGAACATCGGCATCCCATTGCTGCTCATCGCATTAATGGGCACAGTGCTGATTGTTATGCGGAAAATGAAGTTCTCGAAGAAAAAATAAAGAAAGCTATTCGAACTGCACCGCCTTCACCGGCGAGATTTTCCGACTGATAACCCATGCCGGCACGACCAGCACGAGCATACAGGCGGCGAACACGCCGAAATTCAGCAATAGAACTTGCCAAAACTCGAACTTGATCGGGACAAAGTTCACGTAATAGGTGTCTGGGTTCAGTTTGATGAAATGGAATCTCTGCTGCAGCCAGCCAAACCCGATCCCTATGACATTGCCGATAAGCAACCCTTTCAACAAAGTGCCGCCCGCCACAATGAGGAAGGTCTGAACCACATGTTTTGTCTTCATTCCCAGGGTTTTAAGGATTCCGATAAGTTTGGTGTTCTCCAAAATGATGATGAAAAATATCGACATCATCGTAATCATGCAAACACAAGTCGTGATGATCAACAGCACGGAGACGTTGGTGTCGAACAGGGCGATCCAGTCAAAGATTTCGGGATAGATTTGTTTTACGGTTTCAGCTTTCAAGTTGATATCTATTTGATGATGAAGCTGTTCTCCAACCTCATCCATCATGCTGTAGTCGCGGGTAAGCACCTCAACGCCACTCACTTGCGCCGAATCCCAATCATTCAACTTTTGCACGTGCCGCAAATCAACCAAGGCGAACTTCGTATCGTATTCAGGCAATCCAGTCTCATAAATACCTGACAGCGTAAAGCTTCGTTGTCTCGGCGGATCCTGCACAAAATAGGTGCGCACCTTGTCGCCGACTTTGATTTGCAACTTGTCGGCTAACCGCTTGGAAAGGATGATGCGGCTGTCCGCTATACTGTCGTTCAACTGTAACGTGTCACCTTCCAGCATGTTGCGTGCGAAATCACGACCGTTAAACGACTTGTCCACCCCTTTCAGCACAACGCCTTCCACCTGGTCAGCCGTCTTGATGATGCCCACTTTGGTGGCGTAAGGCTGCATCGAGACTACCTCAGGATGGCTGAAAACGTCATGTAGAAGAGTGTCGTTCAACATGATAGGCGTTTGTTCGTAGGAATAATTTCGGTCGTAATGGGAGATACGGATGTGCTGTCCCATGGCCACCACTTTGTCTTCGATTACCTGTTTGTAGCCGGCGGTCACTCCAATGGCAATCAACATGATAACCACACCGAGCGATACCCCGAACACCGAAAGCCGGATGATGGGTTTCGAAAATTTGTCGCCCTTATCACGCAGGATACGGCGAGCCAACTGCCAGTGGAAGGAAAGTTGTGACATATATATTATAACCTCAGCTTTTAGCTATTGGCTGTTAGCTGGTTATTCGTACCTGAAAGCCAATAGCCAACAGCTAATAGCTAAAAGCTGTATCCGATAGAAAATGGGGGTGAATAAAAATACACAGTAGAGGCAGGACTACCCCTGTCTCTGCTGTGTAGGTTATCGATTAGAACGTGTTGCCGGCGGCTTGGCAAGCGGTGATGGCCACGAGGCTGACAATATCCTCGACGGAGCAGCCGCGGGAGAGGTCATTGATGGGAGCGGCCATGCCCTGCATAACGGGTCCGATGGCTTCAGCGCCAGCGAAGCGTTGCACCAGCTTATAAGCGATGTTGCCAGTCTCTAACGACGGGAAAACCAACACGTTAGCTTTGCCTGCGACGGGACTGCCGGGAGCCTTTTGCGCACCCACGGACGGGATAATGGCGGCATCAGCTTGCAATTCGCCGTCAATCACAAGGTTAGGATCCATCTCCTTGGCGATGCGGGTGGCATTCACCACTCTATCGACCAGTTCGTGTTTGGCGGAACCCTTGGTGGAGAAGCTCAGCATGGCCACGCGCGGCTCGATACCGGCGATGGTGCGGGCAGTTTGGGCCGTGACTACAGCAATCTGGGCGAGCTTGTTCTCGTCGGTGTTCGGATCGGCGGCGCAGTCAGCGAAAACCATCACACCATCGTCGCCCCACTTCTTGTCTTGGAAGCACATGATGAAGGCACCGGAGACCACGGAGATGCCGGGCAGGGTCTTCACAATTTGGAAGGCGGGACGGAGCACATCGCCCGTGGCGTGTTGGGCACCTGTGACTTCGCCGTCAACGTCCTTGTTCTTGATGAGCAGGGTGGCCAAATAGAGCGGATCTTCCACTTTCTTGAGTGCCTCCTCCATCGTCATGCCTTTGTTCTTGCGGATTTCATACAGCATATTGGCGTAAAAATCCTTTTTGGGGTTGTCCATCGGGTCGATGATGTCGGCCTTCGCGATGTTCTTCAAGCCCCATTCAGCAGCCTTGGCCTCAATGTTGGCTCTGTTGCCCAAAAGCGTGATGGCAGCATAGCCGTTCTCAATGATGATGTCGGCAGCTTTCAAGTTTCTTTCTTCTTCGCCCTCGGCCAAAACGATGCGCTTGTTGGCCTTCTTGGCGTTCTCTTTGATTTTTTCGATGATGTTCATTGCTTGTTTATATTGTTTATATGTTTATAAAGTTTACAAGTTTATGGCTTGCATTTCAAAAAGTCGGCAAATATACGTTTTTTATGGTTTTGCGGCTCGAACACCAAAATTCTGCGAAATGCGCCACCCTTTCTTTACAAATAATTGTTAACAAGATTTTATAATTTAGTGATTGCGAAATCCTTGCGAAACTTAAAAAAACACTTGACAACAAGGCTTTTCCGATGTATTTTTGTAGCACAAAATTTTAATACTATGAAAAAGAAAAATGAAGAAAATTTGCCCGAACAGGGTTGCGGCGCAAAGACGCCTGCGGAAAATGCGACAACGAATGAGGTTGTCAAGAATGAAACGGTCAATGAAGAGACTGCCGTAGAGGATTCAGAGGAAGAAGACACTCTTGATCAGGATGGGGAAATGGAACTCCATGCCTCCAAGAAGGACTTCCTGCTCTTTATGCACAAGCTTCTCCGCATGATGAAGGATGTCGTCTTTCTGAGCAGGAGCCTGCATGATCTCGAAAAGGATCCAATCTTCGACATGTTGCTGGACCTCAGCATGGTACATCTCAAAGAGATGAACGATTCTTCTATGAACCAGGAGACCTCAGACGAAAATGATGACGACAGCGACAAAGAGGACAGCTGCGACGACGACGACGTCATCTCAGAAACACTTATCAGCTTGAAAGTAAAGAAGTTGAAAAATTAGCGACTGTTTTGTTCTGAACTATCTTTGCAAAAAACTGCGGAAAAACGGAAACAGACAGGAAAATTTCTGCAACTTTCCGCCTTTCCGCAGTTTTTGCATTGCTTTCCTCAATCCCCTAAAGAATAGCCGAAGCGTTTCATCTGCAGCTCGTTGTTGCGCCAGTCTTTGAGGACCTTGACGGACAGGTCGAGATAGACGTGCTTTTGCAGGAAATCCTCGATGGACATCCGCGCGTCGGTGCCCAGTTTCTTGATGGCCGAGCCCTTGCTGCCGATGATGATGGCCTTCTGCGTGGAACGCTCCACGTAGAGGGTCGCGGCTATCCGTACAATCTCAGGCTCCTCCTTGTAGCTCTCCACCACCACCTCCACGCTGTACGGAATTTCCTTCTTGTACTGCAGAAGGATCTGCTCGCGGATGAGCTCCGACACGAAGAAGCGCATCGGACGGTCGGTGAGGGCATCTTTCGGGAAGTAGGGCGGGCATTCGGGCAGCAGCGCGATGATGCGGTTGCGCACCGCCTCGATGTTGACTCCCTTCAACGCGGAAATGGCAAAGACATCGGCATCCGGGAAGATCGTTTTCCAGTGTGCCTCCGAT
>Ga0310697_10004129_pt1 | contig 14403 bp, 11 predicted proteins | sample 172DNAGHGlowgp2_FD_203883 | JGI IMG/M metagenome (GOLD analysis project Ga0310697, IMG submission 203883) | Sheep rumen microbial communities from Palmerston North, Manawatu-Wanganui, New Zealand - 1728 DNA GHGlow gp2 (v2) (version 2) | ecosystem: Host-associated > Mammals > Digestive system >...
AAACTCGAAGCCGACTACCTTGCCAAACTCACTTGGGAAGGAGCGCACAAACGTTATGGCGAAAACCTCACCGACGAGCAAATCGAGCGCATCAAGTTTGAGCTGCATGTGATGAAAACCATGGGCTTCCCGGGCTACTTCCTCATCGTGAGCGACTATATCCGTGCAGCTCGTGAGGAGTTAGGTGTTTCGGTGGGTCCAGGACGTGGCTCGGCTGCTGGTTCTGTAGTAGCATATTGCTTGAAAATCACCGATTTAGACCCTTTGAAATACGATTTGCTGTTTGAGCGTTTCCTCAACCCCGACCGTATCTCGTTGCCTGATATCGACGTCGACTTCGACGATGATGGCCGTGAACGCGTTCTTGATTGGGTGACAAACAAATACGGCAAGGAAAAGGTGGCGCACATCATCACTTACGGCACCATGGCTGCCAAATCGGCCATAGCTGATGTGGGGCGTGTGCAGAAGGTACCGCTTTCGATAGTGAACGAAATCAAGGGCTACATCCCTGACCGTGGCTTCGATGAGGCGCAGGTGAAGGCCGTCGATGGCGAGCTGCCCAAGAAGATGCCCAAGGTCAACCTAAAGAACTGCTATAAGTACGTGCCGGAATTGCATGATTTGCTTGAAGGCGACGACACAAACATTTCCTCGATGTTGACATACGCCGAAGAGCTTGAAGACACCAACCGTCAGGTAGGTGTTCATGCCTGTGGCGTTATCATTGGCGCTCAAGACCTTACGGATGTGGCACCCGTGGCTACGGTGGAAGATAAGGCAACGAAAAACAAAGTTGTCGTCACCCAATACGACGGCCATGTCATTGAGTCGGTGGGCCTCATCAAAATGGACTTCTTGGGGCTAAAGACTTTGACTTTGATCAAGGACGCTTTACGTAATATCAAGAAAACCAGAGGTGTAGAAATCGACATCGACCATATCCCGATTGACGACAAGGAGACTTACGACTTGTATTGCTCAGGTCATACCATCGGCACCTTCCAGTTTGAATCGCCTGGAATGCAGAAATACCTGCGTGAGTTGCAACCATCGGTCATCGGTGACATCATTGCCATGAACGCCCTCTACCGTCCCGGCCCGATGGACAACATCCCTGACTTCATCGCTCGCAAGCAAGGACGGCAGGAAATCAAGTACGATTTCGACTGTATGGAAAAGTACCTCAAGGACACTTACGGCATTTGCGTCTATCAGGAGCAGGTGATGTTGCTTTCGCGCGAACTGGCCGACTTCACGAGAGGTGAGTCCGACTCGTTGCGCAAAGCAATGGGTAAGAAGCAGTTGGCGAAGATGGAAGAGCTTTATGGCAAGTTCATGAAACAAGGTGTGGCCAAGCTGACGAAGACCGAAAACCTGCCCGAGGACGAGGTGAGAAAGCGCTTGGAAAAAATTTGGGAAGAATGGAAAAAGTTTGCCTCCTACGCTTTCAACAAGTCTCATGCGGCCTGCTATTCTTGGGTTTCGTACCAAACGGCCTATCTTAAGGCACATTATCCTGCCGAATTCATGGCGGCTGTGCTCAACAACGAATTGGGCGACATCAAGCAGGTCAACTTCATGACCGAGGAATGTAAACGCATGAAAATCGCCGTGTTAGGACCTGATGTCAATGAGTCGGAATACAAGTTCTCCGTCAACGAAAAAGGCGAAATCCGTTATGGCATGGGAGGCATCAAGAACGTAGGCGAAGCGGCTGTGGCGGGCATCGTGGCCGAACGCGAGGCGAAAGGCAAGTTCAGGGACTTCGGCGACTTCCTGCTGCGTGTGGCCGACAAAGGTCTTAATGTCAGGGCTTTGGAAAACATGGCCATGGCGGGATGCTTCGACAGCTTCAAAGGCTTCCATCGTGCCATGCCGTTCTATGTCGCACCTAATGAATCGGCGCCGTTCTCCGAAAAAGCCATGCGCATGGTGGCATCTTACAACGAACGCAAAAACTCGTCGCAGATGGACCTCTTCGGTTTCGGCGACGACAGTGGGGCAGAGGAGAGCTTCCGAATCCCGCTGCCCGACTGCGAGCCGTGGTCGAAAATGAAGGAATTGGAAATGGAGAAGGAGGCTTTGGGATTCTACATCACCTCGCACCCGATGGATGTGTATCACCTTCCGCTGAAATATTTCTCCAACTGCAACGTCGAACGACTGAAACTTGCCATGAACGATCCAGAGAGATTCCTGCGTCGCGCTGTGAGACTTGGTGGACAAATCACTCGTTCAGAGGAGTTTATGGCAAAAAATGGCAATCCCTACGGGCGCTTTGTCATCGAGGACCAAAGCGGTGCCTTGCCTTTCGCCTTGTTCAAGGAGACGTATCGGAAGAACAAGGAACTGCTGACCCTCAACTCGTTCGTGATGCTTTACGGTGTGCTCGACCGTCCCTATCCCAAGGCCGGCCAGTCGCCTGAAGAGATGCCGCAGACGCTTGAAGTGCGCTTCAATGAAGCCAAGCTGCTCGATGTGCTGCTTGAAGAGACCAATAAAACGGTGTATATCAAGTTGAACGTGGCCGAAATGGGCGAGGCCGAAATGAAGGATTTCATCAATGTGATCAAAAAGAATGTGGGCAAACAGCATTACAAGATTCACCTTTACGACGCGGCTGACAAGAAATCGTGCAACATGAGTCCGATAAGCGGCAGCATCAATGCGCACGAAGTGTTGCCGCTGTTGGAGAAAATGCCTTTTGTGGAATTTGACTTGCGGTAATCGAAAAATTTTGTATTTTTGCAACCCCAAACATTGAAATTAGAATCATTATAAACTAAACAAGACAAGAAAAATGGCAGTAATTCAAATGACTGACGACCGTTTTGAAGAAGTCGTCCTGAAATCAGAACTCCCTGTGATGGTGGACTTTGGCGCCACTTGGTGCGGTCCCTGCAAGAAGGTTGAACCCATCGTCGAGGAACTCTCCGAAGACTATGCCGGCAAGATGATTGCCGTGAAATGCGACGTCGAGGAATGTCCCGGCACCGCCGGCAAATACGGCATCATGAACATCCCCACCGTGCTTTATTTCAAGAATGGCGAGCCTGTCGACAAGAACGTGGGTGCCGCCCCGAAGAAGGTGTTCGTGGAAAAATTAGAGAAGCTTCTTTGATCATGACCACTGACCATGACCATGACCAACCGTTCATAAGAATCGGGATTGTCAGCTTGGATTAATCATATTGCACAAAGAAAAGCTGTTAACCCTGATTTTTTCGTAAAAGTGGTCATGGTCTTGGTCGTTAGCCATAGTAAACAAATCAACAACATTGGACTTCTCGATCGATAGGAACCGTCTGACCCAATTCGGCAGCCTCGAGTTCTTGGCGCGTCAAATCGTGGAAGGTTTCATCACAGGCTTGCACAAAAGCCCATTCCATGGTTTTTCCGTTGAGTTTGCCGAACATCGCCTCTACAACACGGGCGAACCCATTCGTCATATCGACTGGAAATTGTATGGCCGCACCGAGAAACTCTTTGTCAAACGCTACGAAGAGGAAACCAATCTGCGCTGCCAGCTCGTCATCGACCAAAGCTCAAGCATGTGCTTCCCTGTGAGGCAAAAGATTGACTTTGAACACCCTAACAAGCTATTTTTCTCGATTTATGCCGCTGCCTCACTGATGGAACTGATGCGCCGCCAACGCGATGCAGTAGGACTCGACTTGTTTGACGAAACCATTGCTTTTCACGAACAGGCCAAATCATCGGTGGTTCATACCAAGTTGATTTATAGCGAATTGGAAAAGCTTATCGATAACTACGACAAAAACAACCGCAAGACCACTTCAACGCCGCAATGTCTGCATCAAATTGCGGAAATGACCCACCGAAGGAGTCTTGTCGTGATTTTCACCGACATGCTTGACGGCTTGGATGACTATCAACCCATGTTTGAGGCTTTGGAACACCTTAAATATAATAAGCACGAGGTCATTCTGTTTCACGTCTTTGACTCAACCTTGGAGCAAAACCTCGACTTCGAGAACCGCCCTTATCGCTTCGTCGACCTTGAGACTGGCGACACGTTGAAACTCAATCCCATAGAGGTGCAAGAGACCTACAAAAAAATCATGACGGAACGCAAAGATGCCTTGTTACACCATTGTTATCAATATCAAATCGACTACGTTGAAGCTGATATTAATAAAGACTACAACCAGGTGCTGACGAGCTATCTGATCAAACGTTCAAAGTTGCATTAATTTCAAAAATCACAGAAATCGGTTTTTTTGCACGATTTTTGTAACCAATTGAGGCAAAATTTATACTTTTGTGCAACGAATTAAAAACTTAATGAAATGCGTAAAAATTTGATTATCATTGTTTTGGTTATGCTTGCAATGCCTGTCTTTGCGCAAACCATCGAAAGTATTGATGTCACCAAAGCCCCGAATGGCAAGTTTTCGGCCAACGGCAACGACTGCAAAATTGAAGGCACAGTCATGAACGGCCTGAAAGAAGGCACGTGGATTGAGTATTTCAACAATCCGTCTTATCTGCCCAAAAAAATCATAAGTTATGAGAAGGGCAAGAAGAATGGCGCGTTTGTTGAAATCGACAAGACGGGTTCCATCTCGAAGAAAATGGAGTTCAAGAACGACCAACTCAACGGCCAGTCCAGCGAATGGTTTCGTGGCGGTCGCCTTTCCAAGCTCAACACTTACAAAGACGGCAAACTTGATGGCCAACAAATCCTTTGCTACGAAAAGGGCGGCAACCTCGAAGTGTCGCACTACAAGGACGGTGAGCGTGACGGCGAAACCACTTGGTTTGACGAGTCGGGTAACAAGAAGATGGTGATTACCTACAAGGCTGGCCAGTTCGACGGAAAGCAAGAAACCTACTGGCCCGACGGCTCGTTGAAGAGCGAAGCCTCCTACAAGAACGGCAAGCTGCAAGGTAAGAAGAAAACTTACGAAGAAAAACCTGTTACGAAGTCCGTTGACACAAAGAAGAAATAATCTTCAGCCATTACAAAAACAATCAGCCCGTTGGAACACGTTCCAACGGGCTGATTTTGTTACTATTTCATTGAAAATCAATTAACGGGAATGTCCTTATTAACGTTCTTTGAACCCCAGAGGGCGTAGAACAGCAGGAAGGCCAAGCCAATCACGATGACCCAGTAGCTTTGGAGGTAGCCTGTGCCGCCCAAGCCATCGACGATGGCGTTTTGGAGCAGGGGCAGGATGCCGCCACCGCAAACCAAGGCCATGAAGATGCCGGAGGCTTTCTCGGTGTATTTGCCCAAGCCCTCAACGGCAAGGTTGAAGATGCCGCCCCACATCACTGAGGTGCAGAGGCCGATGCAAACCAAGAAGGCCGCATTGAGCGGGATGCTCACCATGCCAAAGCCTTGAGCGCCGTTGAAAGCGGGGAAACTCACCATCGTGGAAGGACCAAACATGGCCAGAAGTGTGAGGATGATGCCGACGCATGAGGCAACAGAAAGCATCGACTTGGCCGAAACCTTGTTGCCGATGATGCCGCCAATCAGACGACCGACGAGCATCAGGAACCAATAAGTGGCGGCAACCGAACCGGCAATGGCTTCAGCCTTCACATCGGCACCCAACACGTTGAGTTCGGGGTTCTGCAACCACTTGTTCAGCACATTCGGGATACCGACTTCGACACCGACATAAATGAAGATGGCGATGGCACCCAGCACGAAGTGACGGAAGGCCATGGGGCCTTTACCAGTCTCAACGGCTTTGTTGGCTTCTTGTTTTTGCTCGTTTTCGGGAATCTTGGTCATTAAGATGACGACGAAAGCGAAGGCGAAGATGCCCAAGGCGGTGTACATCAGCGGGAACACGTCGCTGATCTTGGCATCCATGATGCTGGGAATCAGCAATCCCGTGATGATGATGACGGCAGTGCCGCACAGCGAGTTGAACGTGCCGCCAATCTGGATGAGCTGGTTGCCCTTGTTGCCGCCGCCGCCGAGCTTGTTCAGCATCGGGTTGACGACCGTGTTGAGCAGGCACATACTGAAACCGGCCACGAAAGCGCCAAGTAGGTAGACAGCGAAGCTACCAAACACGCCTGAAAGCGTTTGGATGCCCACGCCGCCGAAACCCACGATGACAGCAATCAAAGCGGTCTTTTTGTAGCCGCGTTTTTGCAGCAAGTTACCAGCAGGAATGCCCATCACAGCGTAGGCAATGAAGTTGGCGAACACGCCCAAGGTGCCTTGCCAGTTGGGGATGTTGAACTGGTTTTTGAGGATGTCACCCATCGGCGAAGCCAAGTTGGTGACGAACGAAATCATGCCGAACAACAAAATCATCACGATGATCGGGATGGCGTAGTTCTGCTTTTTAACTGTTGTTTCCATAAGTTTTTAGTATTAAATATTTGAAAATTTGAAAATTATTGTTTCGTGATACTCATCGCCTGAGCGCAAAATCGTGCTGGGGAAATTGGGCTTGTTGGGCGAGTCGGGGAGGGCTTGACATTCCAAAGCGACGCCGGAATAGTCTTCGTAAATGTGGCCGTTTTTGCCCATCGGGCAGCCTGAAAGCCAGTTGCCGGTATAAACTTGAATTCCAGGCTGCGTGGTATAGATTTGCACCATTCGTCCTGTGCCTTCGTGCGAAAGTTCTGCGGCAAACGAGAGCTTGTCCTTGCAAACGTCGTCAATCACCCAGCAGCTGTCGTAGCCTTTGCCATTAATCAAGTCTGGGTAAGGCTCCTTGATGTCGCGGCCAATCAACTTGCCATAGGTAAAGTCCATGGGCGTGTCGGTCACTTGGCGCATCTCACCTGTGGTAATCAACTCATTGGTGGCAGGTAGGAAACGCGATGCGTTGAGCCTCAATTTATGGTCGAGGATGTCGCCGTTGCCTTCGCCCTTTAAATTAAAATAGGTGTGGTTGGTCAGGTTGACGATGGTCGTGTCCGACGAATAGGCGCTGAGGTGGATGTTCAGCTCGTTCTCGTCGTTGAGGGTGTAGCGCACCTTGGCCACGAGTTCGGCGGGATAGCCCGCCTCGCCGTCGGCACTCAGGTAGGTGAACACCACGCTCTCGCCCACAAGGCGGCTGGCCCACTTCTGGTTGGCGAAGCCGATGCTGCCGCCGTGGAGGTGGTGCTTGCCGTCACCCGTGTTCAGCTCCAGCTGGTATTCCTTGTCGTCAATCTTGAAGCGACCGTTGGCGATACGGTTGGCGAAACGTCCGGGAATCTTGCCTGCGCAGGGACCGTCGCCGTAATAATCCGTGGCATTGGGATAGCCCAAGGCGATGTCGTCAAAATGGCCGTTGCGGTCGGGCGTGACAATGCTCACGATGCCCGCACCGATGTCGCTCAGCTGCACTTTCACGCCGTTGGCGTTGGTCAAGGTGTAGAGCTTGATGTCTTTATTGTCGGGGGTCTTGCCCCAGGTTTTTACTTCGATGTTCATTGTTTCCTATTTTGACTTCGGGACTTTGTTATGATTGGCTGTTAGCTATTGGCCATTAGCTTTTAGCTTACTTGCCACTGAGCTAATAGCTAATGGCTAAATGCTAATAGCCTCAACAGCCAAGTCAATAGTTCCTCGTCCAAAAATACTTACCATAAATGCTCTGGATAAACACCCTTCTCAATCAACTCGCGGATCTTGCGCATTACTTCGGGCTTGTCTTCCTTGTAGGTCACGCCAAACCACGAGGCGTTGCTCGACAGCACTTTCAGCTTGGCCGAACCGTCGTGGATGGCTTGGTTGACCATCAGCGGAATGAAGAACTCGGCCTTGATGTTGGTCAGGGCTGGGCCTTTCAGGAATTCAACGAAGCCCTTTTCGGAATAGGCGAAGAAGTCGGGCGTGAAGCCGAAGAAATTCATCGAGACGAGCGAGTCCATGTCCAAAGGATGGCTTCCTGTCTCGTCGGTGTAGGCTGCGCCACCGTCCTCGGTGTGACCGATGGCCGTGCGCTCGACGATGGTCTGCAGATGGCCTTCCGCATCGGCGGTGCAGATGCCTCGGGAGACCGTGCCAAAGTCCGACATCGTGTTGCGCAGCTTGTAGGCGACCATACTGTAGGCACCCGTTTTGCCTTCGCAATCCATGAGGTAATTGGCCAGCACTTCGTAAGCCTCTTTGCCGTAGAAGTCGTCGGCATTGATGGCGGCAAATGGCTCATTGATAACATCTTTGGCCATCAGAACGGCATGGCAGGTGCCCCAAGGTTTCACGCGACCTTCGGGAACGTTGAAGCCTTCTGGCAATTTGTCAAGTGACTGATACACATACTCAACGGGGATGCCGAATTTCCCCGCGTTGTTGACTTTCTTGAATGCCTCGGCGAAGTCCTCGCGGATGACGAAGACCACTTTGCCGAAGCCGGCGCGTTTGGCGTCGTAAATGGAATAATCAAGGATGGCCTCGTTGTTCGGCCCGACGCCGTCCATTTGTTTCAAAGCGCCGTATCTGGAACCCATTCCAGCGGCTAATACTAATAAGGTTGGTTTCATTATGTTGAATGTTGTTTGTTTAATTGTTATTGTTCGTTTGTAGGGCTGTCGTACTACGGCAGCCGTTTTGGAAGCGGCTGCCACAATGTGACAGCCCTACAAAAAGAATTATAATTTCCTTGCACCATCGGAGATGACCACATCATATACCTTCGGTTCGTGCCCGAATTTGGCGGCGAATTTCTCCTTCGCTGTGGCGATGAAGGCATCATAAAGCTCTTCCTTCACAAGGTTAATGGTGCAGCCACCGAAGCCGCCGCCCATCACGCGGGATCCGGTCACGCCACATTCTTTGGCGATGTCGTTGAGGAAATCCAGTTCCTCGCAGCTCACTTCGTAGAGCTTGCTCATGCCGTGGTGTGTGCCGTACATGCGGTCTCCAACAGTCTCATAGTCACCTTTTTCCAAGGCATCGCACACGTCGAGAACACGCTGTTTTTCACCAATGACGTATTCCGCACGCATGTAATCCTCGGCGGAGATTTCGTTCTTCACCTCATTGAGCATCTGCATCGTGGCATCGCTCAAATACTTCACTTCAGGGTGCTTGGCCGCAATGTGCGCGCAGGCATTCTCGCACGACTCATGGCGCTTGTTGTAAGCCGACGAAGCCAATTCGTGTTTGACCAAAGTGTCGAGCAGCACCACCTTGTAACCCTGGGGGTTAAAAGGATAATACTCGAATTCCATCGTGGCGCAGTTGAGGCGCATCAGGTGACCTTTCTTGCCAAAAAGCGAGGCAAACTGGTCCATGATGCCGCACTTCACGCCGACGTAGTTGTGTTCCGTTGCCTGACCGATGCGAGCCAACTCAAACTTGTCGATGCCGAGGCTGAGCATGTCGTTGAGCGCGAAAGCGTAGGTGCTTTCCAAGGCTGCCGACGACGACATCCCCGCACCGATGGGCACATCGCCGAAAAACACGGTGTCGAAGCCTTGCAACTGATAGCCCCGCTTGATGATTTCGCGGCACACGCCGAAAATGTATTTGGCCCAATGCTGGTCGGGAAGGTCCTCCTCATTGAAGCCAAACTCCTGATAGTCTTCTTTGTCGATGGAGTAGGCGCGCACCTTGTCGGTACCGTTGAGACGGATGCAGGCATACATGCTCGCGTCGATGGCACCGGGGAAGACGAAGCCGCCGTTGTAGTCGGTGTGTTCGCCAATCAAGTTGATGCGTCCGGGTGATGTGTAGACAACGCCTTCGTTTTCAAAGCGTTGATAGAAAAGGGTTTTCAATTCTTCGATAGTCATAGTTGAGGTTTTTTCAATTTGGGCGCAAGATAGGAAAAAATCAAATAACTTGGAATAAACTTTCATACTTTGTAAAAAAAGTCAAAATCAGGCAATCAAATCTCCATCAGCCATTGCCATGCCGAAACCATAGGAACGTCAATGCCTTTTGTGAGGCTGTCATCAAGGTCATAGACTATGATTTTCCCATTGTCAATGCGGTAAGTTTCCATGGCCTCTTTCAAACCACCGACTTCCCGATTTTTGTCTTGCTCTGTAAGCTTGTCGGTAACCTGTATGGCTTCAACGATATGCCCATTCTCGAAAACTACAAAGTCGCACTCCTTTTCTCCCCGATGATAATACACTTCCTTGCCTCTCCGGAGCAACTCCAGATAGATTGTGTTTTCCAGCAACCGTCCCTTTTCCTCGCTGAAATGGAATCCCAACCGATTGATGGCTCCTGCATCGATGACATAGAGTTTTTTTGAGTTGAGCATCTGTTTTTTGACAGAATAATCGAATTTCGGAAGATAGAAAAAAAGGTAGCTTTGTTCAAGATATTGCAAATAGTCGGAAACGGAGCTGGTGCTCTTCAGTTCGCTCACCTTTTGTAAAGTACTGTATGAAAACGGCTTGCCAACATTCGAGAACAAATAGATGGCCATCTGGCGGAGTTCCTTCACTTGCGACAACCGATAGCGGGCCACCACGTCGCGGTAAAGAATGTCCTGAAACCATGCGTTGAGGATTTCCAAGTCGTTTTCTTGCACCACCAAAGGGAATCCTCCAGTCTGTTGATAGGCGTTGAGGTCGGCAAGCAGCTGCGATTTGGCTATTGTGGTCAGTGCGCCAAGCTGATATGCATGTCCCTTAAAGCGTAAATACTCATTAAACGAGAACGGGAAAAGTGTGATGACACGGTTGCGGCCAGTCAGAGCTGTGGCTATCTCGGAACTCAGCAAGTGAGCGTTGCTCCCTGTGACGAAAACCTTGTGACCGTTTTCGTACATGCGGTTGACGAATTTCTCCCAATGCGGTACCATCTGGATTTCGTCGAAAAAAAAGACAGGCTCCATGCCATACATTTCAAGATGTAGGGAATGGACTTGGTCAAGCAGCATCTCATCAAGCAGTAGACGCTCATCGTCGAAATTCAGGTAACAGAACTCCTTTTCAGTCAAATCCATCTTTTGCCTAAACAAGGCCAACAGACACGATTTGCCACAACGCCTAACGCCAGATATGACCACTATTTGGTGAGTGCGTATATACAAATCATAATCTACATCTCTGTAAATCAAATTGTTTCTTTTGGTAAAATAGGATTTTTGGTCTAAGACAATCCGCTTCAACTGTTCTTTGTCCATATCGTATAGGTTTTAATTGTCGCTGCAAAGATAACTCATTTTTCTTTACCAGCGAATGAATCTGTATAAAATCATTCGTTTATGACGATTGATTTTTATTGAAATTATTCTTTTTTAACGAAAAAAAGCAAAACAAGCGCTTGCAAGCCTTCGTTTCCAAAGCGTTGATAGAAAAGGGATTTCAATTCTTCGATAGTCATAGTTGCGTTTTTTTAATTTGGGCGCAAGATAGGAAAAAAATCCATTTCCTCTGATAATGATAAAGATGTTTTTTTTTTGTAAGACGTGAATTGTTATTGAAATAGTGGGTAAATTTTCCTTTGTTCATGTATTTTTTTAATTTTAATGATAATGTCGGGCGACATGCAACTGCGTCCCACCGTCAGCGGCTTCCGCCTCAACGTGGAATGGAACCAACAACAGCGCAAATCTCAACGTTTCAGCCTCATACGTTGACGATTCCGTGGTGGTTCCACAAGACCTGTTCTGCTTCTTCAACTTTGATGGCGACCAGGTTATGGACTATTACGGCAACTACTCGGGCATCAACAGTGGCGTGGTGTTTTCTACCAACCGTGCTTTGACGGTGCAGGAGGTGCAAATGCTCTACAATGCGAAGCAGTAAAAGAACTAATGTGTGACAGTTTTTTTGCTGGTGGCCTCGGATTTTTTTCCAGAGGCCACTTTTTTTTGCCATTCCCAAAGAAAAGCGTAATTTTGCATCAAGAATCTACACTCATGACAACTCAAATTCTCCAATTCATGATGAAAAAATGGCCCTTGATTGCCGCTCTTTTTCTTGTCTCTTGCGTCCATCGTCCCGAGCCAAGCCTTCCTGTTCCAACGCAACAACAGCTTGAATGGCAACAACTTGAAACATACGCCTTTATACATTTTGGATTGAATACTTTCAACGATATGGAATGGGGCTATGGGGATACGCCTGTCACCTTGTTCAACCCAACGCATTTGGACTGCGAACAGTGGGTGATGACCTTGAAAAACTGCGGCATGAAAGGCGTTATCCTAACCGCCAAACACCACGACGGCTTTTGCCTCTGGCCGACCGAAACCACCGATTATTCCATCAAAAACGCGCCGTATAAACAAGGTAAGGGCGATTTGGTGCGCGAGCTTTCCGATGCCTGCAAAAAACACGGCTTGAAGTTCGGGCTGTATCTTTCGCCTTGGGATCGTCATCAGGCTGAATACGGCAGGGAAGGCTATGTAAAAATCTATCATCAACAGATTGAGGAACTTGTGAGCAACTACGGTCCGCTGTTTGAGTTCTGGTTTGATGGTGCCAATGGTGGCGACGGTTGGTATGGTGGAGCGGAAGAAACTCGTTCGATCGTCGCCGAGCAGTATTACAACTACGAAAAAGCTCGCGACATTGTGTGGCAATACAGCCCCGATGCTGCCATCTTTGGCGGTACGGTACCCACACTTCGCTGGATTGGCAACGAAAAAGGCTATGCCGATGCTACGCAATGGTGTATGTACAGAACTGATTTCGAATCGCTTAACAATGAGAAGGACTTGGTTCGAGGTTTCAAGGACGGCGAAGCATGGCTGCCCGCCGAGGTCGATGTCTCGATTCGTCCAGGATGGTTCTATCATAGAAACGAAGATGACAAGGTGAAAACCGTCGATGAACTGGTAGACCTATATTATAATAGTGTGGGGCACAACGCGAATTTGTTGCTCAATTTCCCAGTGAACCACCAAGGCCTGATTCCAAGCACCGACTCTGCCAATGCGGTTGATTGGTATCAAACCTTACAGCGCGATTTTTCCAATAACCTATTGAAAAACTGCAAGGTAACTGCGAGCAATGCTCGTTCTCGAAAATATTCCCCGAAAAACGTATTGGATGACGACTACTCCCATTATTGGGCCACGGACGACAATGTCAATCGGGCTGAACTTATCTTCGTTTTCCCCGAAACAACGACTTTCCAACGGCTGATGTTGCAAGAGTATGTTCCTTTGGGTCAGAATGTTGAGGCGTTTTATTTGGATCGTTACATTAATGGGAAATGGCTGCCCATCGAGGTAAACGAGCCTACGACAACGATTGGCTATAAGCGACTGCTTCGATTCAAACCTGTCAAGGCTGAAAAACTGCGGATTCGCTTCCGTGTGGCGAAGGGAACAATGTGCGTTAGTGGGGTAGGAGCCTATTAGTAGTTGACAGTTGAAGTTCAGCTCATGCCATTCCTGCAGAGGTTGTGGGATGGCTGGAATCTGTGAGCGGAAAAAGTTAATAATTGAAAATTAGTTGGTTTTTCATTTTGCGTTTTGAATTTTCCTATTTTTGCGGTTGAAAATTGCTTGAAAACTAACTCAAAAACTCCCTGAATATGTTTGAAATTCTACACAAAGAAACATTCGCAGCCGAAACTTACCTCATGGAAGTTTATGCGCCGCGAATCGCAGTGACGGCTTTGCCGGGCCAATTCCTTATTGTCAAAATGGAAGAAAACTCTGAGCGTATTCCTTTGACTATCAGTGATTACCAGCGTATCAAAGGGACAGTTACCATCGTTTTCAAAGCCATCGGTGCGTCCACCAAAAAGATGGCTGAGTACAAGGTGGGCGACTGTTTCCAAGATGTGGTAGGTCCGCTCGGCAAGCCATCCGAGTTTGCCAACATGACGGCTGAAGAGCTGCGTCAGCGTTCGTTCATCTTCATCGGTGGCGGCGTTGGCATCGCCCCCATCTTCCCTCAGGTGAAGTGGCTTTATGAACACGGTGCGGTGGCCGACTGTATCATTGGCGCCCGTACCAAAGACCTGCTCATTTTTGAGAAGGAACTGGCGGAATACTGTCATCTTTATGTGACTTCCGACGATGGCTCCACGGGACGCAAGGGCTTGGTTACGGATGTGCTCCGGCAGTTGGTCGCCAGCGGGAAGGTCTATGACGAGGCGGTCTGCATCGGTCCGATGATCATGATGAAGTTTGCCTACAAGACCTGTGAAGAGCTCGGCATCCGTTGCACGGTTTCGCTCAACAGCCTTATGGTGGACGGCACGGGCATGTGTGGCGCCTGCCGTGTCAGCATCGCCGGAAAGACCAAGTTCACCTGCATCGACGGCCCTGAGTTCCTGGGCAAGGATGTCGATTTCGACGCCGCCATGAAACGCCAGGCCATGTACAACAACGTGGTTACCCGCAAGCAACTCGTCGCGGAGGAGAAAGCGGAAGGCCATGTGTGCCATATCGGTGGCATCGCTGAAGAGTCGTTCGACAAAAAGCACAGGATACCCGTCCCCGAACAGGATCCCAAGGTGCGTGCCCATAACTTCGACGAGGTGTGCCT
>Ga0310697_10004133_pt1 | contig 14398 bp, 10 predicted proteins | sample 172DNAGHGlowgp2_FD_203883 | JGI IMG/M metagenome (GOLD analysis project Ga0310697, IMG submission 203883) | Sheep rumen microbial communities from Palmerston North, Manawatu-Wanganui, New Zealand - 1728 DNA GHGlow gp2 (v2) (version 2) | ecosystem: Host-associated > Mammals > Digestive system >...
GGCCGCGCTGGAGCGCCTGACGAAAGCGAACCTGCGATTCGTGGTGTCGGTGGCCAAGCAGTATCAGAACCAGGGCCTGTCGCTGCCCGACCTCATCAATGAGGGCAATGTGGGACTGATCAAGGCCGCCAAGCGTTTCGACGAGACGCGTGGTTTCAAGTTCATCTCCTATGCCGTGTGGTGGATTCGCCAGAGCATCCTGCAGGCCATTGCCGAGAACAGCCGCATTGTGCGTCTGCCGAGCAACCAGCTGGGCGCTTTGAACAAACTGAAAAAAGAGATTTCCAAACTGGAGCAGCAGCTGGAGCGTCCGCCATCAGAGGAGGAGCTGGCCGAGCTGCTGGACATTCCCGAAGACAAAATCAAAGCCATCATGGGCATCAGCGGTCGCCATGTGAGCATCGACGCCCCGTTGGCCAGCGACGAGGATGTGAACTTCGTTGACGTGCTGCCCAACGAGGACACTCCCCCGACCGACAGCAAGCTGATGCAGGAGAGCCTCTCGCAGGAGATTGAGCGTTCGCTCTCGACCCTGACGGAGTATGAGCGCGAGGTCATCAAGATGTACTTCGGCATCGGTCTGCCCCATCCGCTGAGCCTGGACGAGATTGCCATGAAGTTCAACCTCACCCGCGAGCGTGTGCGCCAGATCAAGGAGAAGGGCATCAAGCGCCTGAAGACCAGCAGCAAGAGCAAACACCTGAAAGCATATCTCTAATGGATATCATTCTGAAATATTTCCCCAACCTAACAGAGCGGCAGCGCGAGCAGTTTGCCGCTCTGTTGCCTTTGTATGAGGAGTGGAACGCGCAGATCAATGTTATTTCGCGCAAGGACATGGAGCACTTCTACGAACACCATGTGCTGCACTCGCTGGCCATTGCCAAGGTGATGGAGTTCGCCTCCATGACCGAGGTGCTGGATGTGGGCACGGGCGGCGGTTTCCCCGGGGTGCCGCTGGCCATCATGTTCCCCAATGCCCGTTTTACGCTGATCGACTCCATCGGGAAGAAAATCAAGGTGGTGAATGATGTAATCGGCCGTCTGGGGTTGGCGAACAGCAAGGCGATGCAGATACGCGCCGAGCAGCTGGACGGGGAGTACGACTTTGTTGTGTCGCGCGCCGTCACCACGCTGGGCGAGTTCGTGCCTTGGGTGAAGGGCAAAATTTCCAAAACGCAGTACAACAGGCTGCGCAACGGCATCCTATACCTCAAGGGCGGCGACCTCACCAACGAGCTCTTCACCTTCCGCCACAAGGTGAAGACGTGGGACATCAGCGAGTGGTTCGAAGAGGAGTTCTTCGAGACCAAGAAGGTAATCTACCTGCCGTTGTAGCGGTAGAGCGCGTTCAGCGTTTTGACTTTTATTTTCACATTCCGTACATCGGCCTTGGGGTCGGTGGGGTGGAAGACTGTGCGCAGCGTCTGGCCTTTGCGCAGGTCGACGAAGTTGCTCGAGAAGTGGCCGTTGATGTGCGGGTCGGTGTCGATGTAGACGTCGTAGAGGTCGGCAAGGGCTTTGATTGTCACCACCATCTTGCCGTCGCTCTGCCACGACTGGCTGATGTTGTACCTGGCCTCGGGATAGGTGCGGTCCTTGGGGTAGACGTTGTAGTACTGTCGCCAGTATTCCATCTTTTTCCCCTCTCCCTCTGGGGAGGAGGCTGGGGTGAGGCCAAAGAGGGCCTGTGCGCGGTAGTGGAGGGCTTTCCAGTTGCCGTAGTAGTCGATGGACGACCATGAGGCTACGGGCCAGCAGTCGTTGAGCTGCCAGTAGAGGGTGCCCATGCAGTGTGGCTGTTGCATGATGTGCTGGAGGATGCCGTAGCCGACGCCCCAGGCCTGCAGCAACTGGCTGACGTAGGCGTAGTCCTCGAGGCTGAGGGTGCGGCTGTCGAAGCCGTAGTAACGCTGCATGGCCTTGTCGATAATCTCGCGGCCGCGGCCGTGTTTCTGGTGGTTGCGGAGGGTGGGGGAGTCGATGGAGAGTTGGTCTTCGGGGCAGAACTGGCGGATGGTGCTCATCATGGGATAGCTTTGGAATCCGTACTCGCTCATGAAACGGCCGGTCTTCTCCTTATAGACCTCGAAGGGCAGCTCGCCCCACCATACTCCCCAGTAGTGGCTGTCGCCGTGGGTGACGCACTCGGGGTGGCCCCAGCCGTAGAGCGGCGAGGTGGTGATGTAGGGGCGCTGCAGCGGGTCGCAGTCGCGGACGGCCTTGGCGAGGATGCTGGTGGAACTGGTGTTGCTCGTCGTGCTGGAGTAGCCGAAGATGGTGTCCATGGCCTTTTCCAGGCGGGCGCGCTGCTCGGGTGTCCAGTTGAACTGGCCCTGCCAGCCCCAGTCTTCCCAGCCGTTCTTCACCTCGTTGTTGCCGCACCAGAGGACGATGCAGGGGTGCTTCGATAGGCGGGCCACCTGCTGCCGCGCCTCGCGGTCGATGCTGCGCAGCATCTCCTCGTTGTCGGGGTAGGGGGTACCGGCGAAGACGAAGTCCTGCCAGACCATGATGTCCAGCGAGTCGCAGAGGCCGTAGAAATAGTCGTGCTCGTAGATGCCGCCGCCCCAGATGCGTATCATGTTGAAGCCGGCCTCCTTGGCGGAGCAGAGCAGGTGGCGGTAGCGGGCGCGGTTGGCGCTGTCCAGCACGGGGAAGGAGTGGATGGGTATCCAGTTGGCGCCCTTGATGAAGATGGGCTTGCCGTCACGGTAGAATGTGAAGCTTTGGCCGATGGAGTCTTGCTCCTGCCGCAGAGTTACAGGGTGTTCCGGTTTTTCCGGTTTTTCCGGAATTCCCAGATTTTCCAGATTATCCGGATTATCCGGATTATCCGGATTATCCGGTTTTCTGTTGGTGATGTATACTCTCTTCCAGATGCCGCAGGTCTGCAGCTTGGGACCCCAGTCCCAGCCCTGCTGGTAGGGCGCTATGCGCGTGAAGGCGCGCTGCTCGGGCAGCGTGATGCCGTAGTTCGCTTCGCGCAGCGAGTCCGAATCGTATGGGTACTGGAAAAATAATTGGATGACTATGCTGTCAAACTTGCCCCATATCTCGATGGGGAGAGTATGCTCGACAAACATATTGTCAACAAAATCACCAATAGCGGCTGCGGAAGAGCCTAAATAGCACTGGACAAGGATCTCAGCGCGTCCGGCCAACCCCTCGAAAGTGAGCCAAATAGTGTCGTTGGGAGGTATCTCATTCCTCACCATCCTGGATAACTCCTCCTTGCTCAATACAGTGCGGTAACTCCACTTTCTGTTCGCTAACCATTGCAGCGAGTCCTCGTTGGTGCCGTAGTAGGGGTCGGGGATGAGGCTGTTGGCCATCAGGTCGGTATGGATGAATCCCGGCACCGTGGCGGGATACCACTGCCCGTTGTATTCAAACTGCCAGTCAGTGAGCTCCACACGCTCCGGCTTCGTGGCGCACGCTGCCAGCAATAGCGGCAGCAGAGTGATATAGATAATTTTCTTCATGAATCAGCCTCTATTTTGTGATATTTGGCAATTTCCCTACTTACCTTGGTGCTGAAGTATCCATAAGGCATCATGTATCGTTCGTGGTTTTTTGTTTCTATGAATAATTGAAAATAATAGTAGTCAATTTTTATGAGAGAAATCTCTTCCCACGGTATTTCCACAATCATGTCGCTTGTGTACAGCCAAGGATAACGCTTTCTTCTGCGTGTATCTTCAAAGGCTCCGTCCAGCACCAACTTCTCAGGCCCCACGACAATTCTCGCTTTAAGCATAGAGATACTTTGCCGCAGATAGAGAATGCAGAAAACGGGTAGGCAATAAAAGATAATCATCCCTAGCAAATTCCAAAAGTTAAAGCCATCATATTCGACGAACGGCTGTGCAATGATTAGATATGCAGAAAACACTAGCATAGCAATGTAGAATATTATCAGGATCCAGGCGCCACTGCGGGCGTTGAACTCAGTAGTCTTGCTGTAGCCTTTGATTTGTTTCTGATTTCGGTTCCGACGGTCGAACAATCGAATCGTGTTACCAAAGAGACTTTTGTATAGAGGGGTATAAAGCATGTCGTTTAGTTATTTTGTTTTCCAGAAGGCAAACACGACGGCCAGCACGATGCAGCCGAAGCTCACCAGGTGGTTCCAGCGGATGGGCTCGCCCTTGAAGACGGTGGCCACGATGACCGTGAAGACCAGCAGCGACACACACTCCTGTATCACCTTCAGCTGCATCAGCGAGAAGGGACCGCCGGTAATCTGGCTGCCTATGCGGTTGGCCGGTATCATGAACGAGTACTCGAAGAAGGCCATGCCCCACGACAGCGCGATGATGGCTATCAGCGGCCAGTCCTTTATGATGTTCATCTGCTGCAGCTTCAAGTTGCCGTACCAGGCGAAGGTCATGAAAACATTGCTCACCACGAGCATCAAGATGGTTATGAGTCCTTTGGGCATTTGTCTTAACTACTTAACTACTGTCTACTTAACTACTAGTTTCATCAACATGGAGAACGCTTGGTTGACCGTGCGGTCGATGTTCTGCTGGCGGCGACGGCCGGGGAAACTCAGCAGCTGGGCTTCCGTGTGTGTGGCGTCGGCCACGGCAATCCACACCGTGCCCACGGGCTTCTCCTTGGTGCCTCCGTCGGGGCCGGCGATGCCGGTGGTGGCAATGGACAGGTCGGCACCGAGGCGCTTGCGCACCCCTTCGGCCATCTCCCTCGCCGTCTCCTCGCTCACGGCGCCGTGGGCCTCCAGTGTGCTGTGTTGCACGCCGAGGGCACACTCTTTCACCTCGTTGCTGTAAGCAACCACGCCGCCCTTGAAATAGGCCGAGGCGCCGGCCTGCGCCGTCAGCTGGCTGGCAATGGTGCCACCCGTGCAGCTCTCGGCGGTGGCCAGGGTCAGGCCGCGCTCCGTGAGGGTTTTGTGCACCAGCTCGGCCAATGTCTCGCAGTCTTCGCCCACGATGTATTGGCCGGCAATCTTGTAGAGACCCTGCAGCAACTCCGAAATATCCGGAGTCTCCGGATTGTCCGGGGAAATCCGGCAGGTCAGGCGTAGCTTGGTCATTCCCGCCACGGGCAGGTAGGCCAGCCGTATGCACTTCGGCAGCGCCAGCTCCCACGGCTCAATCAGATCCGACAGAAACGACTCGCCGATGCCTTGCGTCAGTATGTTCTTGTTGATGATGGTCTCCATCTTGAAGGTCTCCTGCAGCTTGGGAATCACGCGGTTCGCCATGAGCCACTCCATCTCGTGCGGCACACCGGGCAGCGACACCAGCACTTTGCCTTCTCGTTCGAACCACATGCACGGCGCCGTACCCACGTCGTTGTTCAACACCTCGCAGCACTTCGGCACCAGGGCCTGGGCGCGGTTGACGGGCGTCAGCTCGAAGCCGCGCACGGCGAAGAGGCGTTTCACATTCTCCAGCGCCACCTCGCTCTCCACCAGTTCGGAGCCGAAGTATTCGCACAGCAGTTTCTTCGTTATATCGTCCTTCGTAGGACCCAGTCCGCCGGTCACCAGCACGGAGTCCGACGAGTGCATGGCGGCATCTACCGCCTGCCAGATGTCGTCGCGGCTATCTCCCACGACGACCGTTTTCCCCACTTCCATTCCCGCCTCGGTGAGCATACGTGCCATCGTCGAGGCATTCGTGTTGACGACCTGCCCAATCAGCAGCTCGTCACCGATATTGATTATCGTAACGTTCATTCTCTCAAAGTTTAAGTCTTTAGTTTAAGCTGTCAGCAACCGCGAACCGTGCGCTGAAATGCTTAAACTGAAAACTAATAGCTGAAACTAATGCTTCATCTTCCTGTCGTACTCCTCGTAGGCGTAGTCCAGGCCGCTCTCTTCGTCGAACATCGGCTCGCCCAGTTTCACCAGCGTGAACTCCGACATGTCGATGGTCGGAAAGTAGACATCGGCCTCGTAGTCGCGGTACACGCGGGTGATATACAGCCGGTTGGCAAACGGCAGCAACGCCTCGTAGATGGCGGCGCCACCCATGACGAACGCCTCGCCCTCGCAGTCCTTCAGGGCCTTGAACAGGCCGTTGATGCTGTGCACCACCGTCGCCCCGGCGGCCTCGTAGTCGGGGTTGTTGGTCATCACGATGTTCTGTCTTCCCGGCAGGGGGCGCTTGGGCAGGCTCTCCCACGTCTTGCGACCCATCACCACAGGGTGGCCGGTGGTGAGCTTCTTGAAACGCTTCAGGTCGTCGCTGAGGTGCCACAGCAGGTCGTTGTCCTTGCCGATGGCGCCGTTCTGCGCTATGGCCACGATGATGCTCAGGTTCGGTTTCTTGTTGGTGTCGACCATGGCGTGTCAGTTTTTGAAGTTTTCGTTGATATACGAGGCTATCGAGTTGACAATCATGTCGGCGCCGACGTGCGAGATGTTGAACACCATGTCGTAGTTGCGGGCATCGTAGCGCGAAACGCCTGCGAACGTCTGGGTGAAGTTCTCGCGCTGCTTGTCAATTTCGTCAATGGTCTTTTCGGCCTCTTTGGCGCTCATCTGCAGTTTGTTGCCGATGCGCTCCACGCGGTCTTTGCGGTCTGCAATGATGAAGATTTTCAGTGCCTCGGGGGTGCCCTTGAAGATGTGGAAGCCTGCGCGGCCCACGATGATGCAGCTCTCCTCGGCCGCCAGCTCCTTCAGCAGCTTGGCCTCGGTGTGGTACAGTTGCATCGGCGTCACCTCGCGGTCCACTGCCAGCGGGTCGCTGGCGGCGGCAAACTGGCGGTGGAACTGGCACACCTCGTCCCACCAGCTCTGCTTGCGCGAGCGTATGTGCTCAATCTCCTCTTCGCTGAGGTTGAAGTGTTTGATTAGTCCGTCGATGGCGGCTTTGCTGTATACGTTCACGTTCAGCAGCGCTCCCAGCCGTTCGGCAATTTCCTTGCCGCCCGAACCGGCCTCGCGGTTCACCAGAATAACAAATTTCTTGCTGTTCATATATGGTTTAATGTTTAAGGTTTACGGTTTAAAGTTTTTAAGGTTTGAAGTTGGAGCGCCGGCGTCCCGCCGGCATCAATAGGTCGGTTGTTAGTCAATATTTTCAATTTCTCAATTCTCTTGTGGCGCGTTCGAAGATGCCGTTGCACCAGGCCAGGGCCAGGCCGTAGTTGCTCACGGGGACACTCGCCTCCAGTGCCGGCAGCAGTCGTGCGCGCACCTGTTGTTTCGTGATGACGCATCCGCCGCACTGTATCACCAGTGCATAAGCGGAGAGCGGAGATTGGAGAGCGGAGAACGGTGTGTTTCCGGCCAGGATGTCGAACTCCAGCTTCTTCCCCGTCTTCTTGCGCAGGGCGGCAGGCAGTTTCACACGGCCGATGTCCTCGCAGGTCACATTGTGTGTGCAGCTCTCCAGCAGCAGCACCCGGTCGCCGTCCTTCAGGCGGCCAATGGTCTGTGTGCCACGCAGGTACTCCTCGAACATGCCCTTCTGGCGAGCCAGCACCACGCTGAAGCTCGTCAGCGGCACCTCCTCGGGCACCACCTCAGCCACCTGCTTGAACGCCTGACTGTCGGTCACCACCAGGCGAGGCTCCTCGCGCAGCGAGGCCAGGGTGCCTTCCAGCTCTGCAGGCTGGCAGAAGTAGGCGCGGGCATGCAGGTCCATCAGGTCGCGCAGCACCTGCACCTGCGGCAGAATCATCCTCCCCTCGGGGGCCGAACTGTCGATGGGCGTCACCAGCACCACGGTATCGCCTTGGCTCACAATGTCTCCCAGCAGGCTACAGCTGCGGTAGGCGCTCTCCGGCATCGCCCGGCGGATGGCCTCGATGAGGCCCTCGCGCAGCGACGGGTCGGTGGTAGTCAGCTGGAAATCCGGAAGTTCCGGAACTTCCGGAATATCCGGTGCATCCGGGATATCCGTTTTGCTCCTGATTTTCAGCAGCGGCGTGCCGTGCCCGGTGCACCAGCGCACCACCTTCTCTTCGGGCTCGCCCCACTCCGTGTAGAGCAGCAGCGCCAGGTCCACTTCGGCCAACGCCGCCATGCTCTTCTCCACACGCTGGGCCCCGAGGGCACCTTCGTCGTCGATGCCGGCGGTGTCGACGAGCACCACAGGGCCTATGCCGCCGATTTCCATGCTTTTGCGCACGGGGTCGGTGGTCGTTCCGGCAGTGTCGCTGACGATGGCTATCTGCTGGCCTGTCAGGTAGTTGACCATGGAGCTCTTGCCCACATTCCTCCTGCCAAACAGGCCGATACGCGGTTTCAGTTCGTTTCCAATCATGCTGCAAAGATACGAAAAAAATAGTAATCCGCACGCGATATGTAAAAAAATCCTTTCCCCGACCCTCCAACTCCCTATCATGTTCTTCCGTCGTGAAGGGTGGTAAGAGGTGGGTAAGAACGTGGTAAGAAGATGGTAAGAAGATGGTACCTCTTCGGTGTTGATTATTAGATAGTTATGTATCAAGTTGTTGTATTTTGCAAGTGTTTGAAAATCAATCGGTTGTGTTTTTGCATTTTTTACTGTTTTACGACAAGGGTCTGTTTCTTAAAAAGTGTTAAATTGCATGGTCGATGTAGACTTTTGGGAAAAAACCTGTTATATTATATATGAATGATTTTGCACGAATGAGAAAAAAATGTATATTTGCAATCATAAAAAATATGTCAATATGAGGTATTCTTTTATTTTAATGTTCTTGTTGTTAGTGTCTTGCGTTTCTGAAGGGCAACGCAGGGAGGTACGTTTCTGTCCGCGTGAGGGGGCCAATCCGGCCAGCACATGGACGCTGATGGGCATTGCGCGCAACACGGAGGATCCGCTGTGGATACGAATGGAGCGCGAGGACGGCAAGGGCGAGCCCGTGGAGTGGAAGATTGCCGGCGGCAAGGGTACGGAGTACCTCTACCTGCCGCCTGCGGCTCCGGGGCGCTACCTCCTGCGGGCCTCGCTGAAGAAGGGCGGCCCTTGGCTGGATGAGATTGTGGTTGTCAGGTCCGACACGGTGATGGTGTTCAATTGCGACGAGAATTTCTTCCAGATTGGCACCGAGGGGTTTATGCTCGATGCCGTCAGCGGCAAACCCATCCCGGGCGTCGAGGTGAAGGTGACTGACTACGAGGACAGTACGTGGGTGAGGACGGTGCGGACGGACTCTACGGGGGCCTACCGGCTTGAGGGCCTGGTGCCGTGGAAGGAATATGTCGTTGAATCGGGTACGCAGGTCATGGGCATTATCTACCAAGGGGATGCCTTCGGACGCTATCGGTTCTACGGCGACACGCTGCGCATAGTTGCCCGGGGCTTCTCGCCCGAGGGCCGGCTGGTGGACGAGGATGGCCGGAAGGTGGCCTCGGTGTGCTTCAAACCCAACGACTTGGGCGTTGGCGAGGCAATGGCGTTGATGCCCAAGGGGGAATTTTTTCACATGATTTTAAACCAAGACGATACGGTTTCCGTCGTGCGGCCCGATACTGCCGACAATGCTACGTATTATTACCCTAACTCACGCGAAATACAGACTGTTCCATCGGAGGACGACTGCTTTCGCTTCACAGTGGCGAGTCATGGCAACGAGCCGTTCCGAACGACGGTGCATGTCGATGTGATGCGCATTGCCGACCCGCAGCCCTGGCGCATGAACACCTTCATTTCCACACCGATATGGGCGAAGGGTTTCCACCATTCGATAGACAGTGCCGAGTTCGCCCGCCGTTTCCCGTACCTGCTGATGGATACCCTGAACCGCCATTCGCTGTCCGAACTGCCTGCGTTTACCCTTGCGAACTCCTACGATATAGCGATGTCGCTGGGCGACACGGCAAGCGTCGACCTGTCCAAGCTGACGCCGGGCTCGTACCGTATCGCCCTGCAGATGCCTCTGCCGGAGGGAGATGTGGATTCCGTCGATAGGCTCTATTTCCACTATCACACTCCCGGCTACCGCCTCGGCAGCGGCCCGTTCTATGTCGACATCGTCAGCGGGCGGCACCTAGCCGTGGGCGACACGATGCGGGTGAAAGTGGGCAGCTGCTACCGCGGGGTGACGGTGATGTGCCAGGTGGAGGAGAATGGCAAGGTGTTGGAAGTTAAGCAGCTGGAGTTCAACGATAACGATACGGTGCTTGCCCTTCCGTTGCGGCGCCGGGGCGTGGTGCAGATGAAGTTCCTGTCGATGTGGCAGGGCGAGTTTGAGTCGTGGACCGCGAGTGCCGATGTGGGGCGCACGCGGCTGGACTGGTACTGGGACGAACTCTACAGCAACAAGACGTTCGACCTCTCCAGACAGTATGAAATTAGGAATTATGAATTAGGAATTGGGAATTAGGATATGAAACGATATGTTTTTGGGGTATTGTTGGTGCTGGTTGCTACCGCGTTGCAGGCGCAGGAGAACCCCGCGCCCGTGCCGCCCAACTACGAGCGCATCGACAAGGAGACGCGCCGCTGGTTCGGGGAGTACCGCTATAGGAGTCTCGTCCGCCGCTTTGAGCGCGGCGACACGTCGCTGACCGTCGACCACTACCGTTGCCTCTATTACGGTGCCGGCCAGCGTGGCGACACCACCTATACGCTCTCCGCCGTCAGCCGCCGTGCGGGCAACGCCGGATGGCTCCAGTTGATGGGCTTGGTGCAGGCCGTGTGGTCCTCCGGCAACGGGAGCGACACGCTGCCGTTCCATGTGGCCTCCCGTGCCGATGCACGCTATATGCGCGACGACACAGGCGACCCTGAGGTTTGTTGCTCGCTGATGGGCAAGCCGTTGCGGCGGAGGATTGCCGCCAGGGTGGAACCCTTGGTTCCGCGCAGCGGACGCGACATCTTCGGCAACCGCGACAGCGTGGCCATGGTGCAGCTGGGGGTGCTGCCTACGGCGGAGCAGCGCAGGCTCTTCGACCTCGCCTCCAATCACGACCATCTGGCCAAGGATTCGCTGCGGCGCAGCTATGAGGGCAGGCCCAACGGCAGCCTGTGGTTCGACCTTCAGTTGGCCGAACGCGACGGATGGGAGTCGGATGAATACGAGTTGCACCTCCAAAGCCATCGAGGCGACACGTCGGTGTTGCTGGCGGAATACTATTTGCGCATGGCCAAAAAAGCCTTGGTAGAAGCCGAGAAGTACAGCCAGTGGTACCGATACCGGGACATCCTCCATTGGTGCGACACCATCGAGCAATTTTGGCCTGCCAGCGTTGCGGCGCAGCATGCCTTGGTGTTGCGTGGGCAGGTGCTGACGGGCGATGTGCGCCTGAAAGACGACCACCGTCCCTATATCGTCCCCTATGCTGCCGACGAGTGGGCTCTGGGCACACTGTGGCACCGCATGACGAAGAAGGTCTACCTGCGGCTGACGCCGATGGATTCCGTGGTGCGAGAGCATCCGCAGGTGCTCAAGGAGTGGACGATGGCGGTGACGCAACATCCCGACCTGCTCTTTCACGAGGCCTACGTCTACCTGCCGCCCATGTCCACGGGACGCTACCTGCTGTGGGCGTCGGCAGACAGCCTCTTTCGCAGCTTCGAGGCGCAGGAGGTCGTCTTCTCCGACCGCTACCTCATGGCCGACAAGGTGGGGCGCGGTGTGGTGATGGACAGCCGCACCGGCAAGCCTATCCAAGGTTTCGAAGTCCACCTGCAATATGAAGGCCATACCGTCGCCACCACGCGCACCGACCCCAATGGCTGCTTCGCCTTCGAGGTCCCCCATTCGGGCAAAGAGTACTGCTACACCCTCTATGCCCCTTACAAAGGGGTGGACCTTGCCCGATCCTCACAAGCCTATCCTTCGTACCTCTGGCATTTTGAGCTCGACACCGCCCGCTTCGAGAATGACTTGGATGATGATGACTTAGATGAGGATGATTTGGACGAAGAGGAGCCGCAGGAGGACGAGGAAGGGAATGGCAATTTCGACGGGGAGGGATGTGACCTCTACCTTGACAGCGCCACGTGCGACAGCCTCTGGTTTTCCTATGGCAATTGGGACTATATGAAGGGCGGAATGAAGTCCACGCCCGCCGTCGACGCCGAGCTCTCGGTGGCGCGTCTGCTGCCGCCCGCTGTCCATCGGTTCAACCACACCATGCTTTCGCGTAAAGCCGAACATTCCATCGACTCCGCAGAGTTTGAGCGTCGCTTCCCGGGCTTTGCCTACAGCCTTTACATTAACAATACCGGCCTTTGGCCTGTGGCCGACAGCGTGACCCTCCGCCAGCGCTTTGCACCCGCCAGGCTTCATGCCTTCGCCCTCCCTCCGATGGCGCCCGACGGCGTCTATCGCGTCACCGTCAGGGCAGGGGAGAAGTCCACACACACCACCCTTTACCAAGGCCGCATGCCGATAACCACTTCGCATGTCGACGCTTGGGCGGAGCATCCCGGCCCGATAGCCCTCGGCGACACCATCCGCATACACCTCGCCTCGTGGCAGAAGGATGTGCAGGCCGTCGTACAGTTGGAGGTGAACGGAAGGGTGACGGATGTGCGCCGTGTTTCGCTGCATGGAAAAGAACTGGTGCTGGAGTATCCCGTGGGCGATGTGGAGGGCATCGTGCTGTGGAAAGTGGCGTCGGTGTGGCACGGCGAGCCATCGAACGCGGCGATAATGTTCGCAGTGGGTCCCCATGCGGGCGACTATGAAAAGCAATACAACAGAGAATTGTACTACATAGAGAACCACCTGCTCGATTGGAGTCGCTTCTACGACGAGCAACGTCTGCGCCAGGCTCCGCAGGTCGTCTATCCCGACCGTCAGCAGTTTGTCCCGTCCGTGTGGCGCTACTTAGACCTCCCCGAGAAGGGCCTTCGAGGCATGCGCCTCTATTGCCCCGGGGAATACAACCGTTGGCGCAACATCAGTTACATGTGGCGAATATTCTGCCGTTAGCTGGCCCCGTAGGCTGCCACCCCCACGATTATGGTACGCAGGCTACCAGCCCGCGGTATCGTCGCCAACACGACTATAGCAATCGATTTTGCAATCTTGCTTCTCGTATTCTTTATCGCAACTACAGCAACAGCCATTCCAAAGCGGAAACAATGTGGATGGTTTTCTATATATACCACATTTTCGAGTCTCCATCCCAAGTTCTCGGGAGCAAGCGCGTTTTCCCGATTGCCTTGCAAACCGGTATCCACAATATAAGTTTTTTATTGGCTGCAAAAATACAAAAAAAACAGAAATTACGGTAAAATGCCAAAAAATATGTTTCATATTACGCTAAATTGCATATATGAATATCATTAAAATACGATATTATGTATCTTATGGCGTAACAGAAAAACATTATTCTCGATAAGCCTAATGACCCAAACCAAGCTTTTTCGCTGTAATGTTTTTATGTATAGGTGCTCAAAGCCTGCAAGCAGGCAGGCTCATCTCTTCAATCCATCTATATGTTTTCTATAGAAGAGCGGAAAAATATTTAATCAGCTGCTGATTCTTCGGTGATCCTTCGGCGGTGTCTTTCGTTGCACCGCCATGCTCTTTCCTATATACCCACCATATTCTCATCATATCTCCATCTCGTTGAAAGGATATACAAAGCATACAGAAAGGATATACAAAGCATATACAAAACTTATTCTTTCACCTTTTCTAGGTTGTTTTATGACAAAACCATTACACAATGCAAAAAAATGCAAACTTAAAAATCTTTTACTAATCCGCGAATGCAAATTTTTGTCAATAATTTTAATTTAGTGTCAAAAATTTGCGTATATTTGCACCGACAAATCATAATGAAATGTACGACACGTTACACATAGATGAATTATGCAACACACTGGGATACAGATCTCAAATATCATCTAAAGATATTGCGGATTTCTACCGCAGCTATTCCCCGGATATGCCAATTTCTACAATTAGATGGAAAATTTACTCTTTGGTTGACAAAGGCATCATCTATCCAATTGGACGGGGCGTATATCATTGGGGGAGAAAAACTATATTTGAACCCAATATCTACCGAAAGACCGAGGAGATTGCAAATATTATGCACCGACGGCTTCCTTTTGCAAGTTATTGCCAATGGGATCTTTCTGTGGCAAATGCCTTTGTGCACCACCTACTCAACACACAGTTATTTTTTGTCGATGTGGAACGTGATGCTGCCGAGGCAGCATACTATGAAATTAGGGCTGCTTATCGTCGCACCGTACTCTACCGTAACATAAGCGAGGAATTGCCTTATTATGACGGATACATTGTGGTTCGAAATATGGCTATTGGAGCGCCGACCATTAATGTGTCTGATTTGTCGATGGCATCGTTGGAAAAGATACTGGTGGACTTTGCCATCGACCGGTTGTTCCCTTTCCAAAATACAGAGATTGTCGAAATCTATGCGAATGCCACAGCTTCCTATGCCGTCAATACCAGCCGGATGCTCCGCTATGCAGGCCGCAGGGGGCACCGTAATATAATA
>Ga0310697_10004134_pt1 | contig 14395 bp, 10 predicted proteins | sample 172DNAGHGlowgp2_FD_203883 | JGI IMG/M metagenome (GOLD analysis project Ga0310697, IMG submission 203883) | Sheep rumen microbial communities from Palmerston North, Manawatu-Wanganui, New Zealand - 1728 DNA GHGlow gp2 (v2) (version 2) | ecosystem: Host-associated > Mammals > Digestive system >...
CTTGGTGTTGCCTCTGATTTTTTGAAAGCGGCAGACAGCGTCCTGACTGTTGGTAAGATTATTGGGATAGCTGCAGGCGCTAACAGTTTTGACGATGCTGTTGATTTGTTTGCCGAAGAACGTATTTTCCAAGACTCAGAATTTGGTGAAGCCGGCTATTGGGCCTCGACCATTTTTTTCGGGATGACACACGGCAAGAGTTTTGTCGAGTCGATTATCGACGGTTATGACGAGAAGAACATAGGATATTGGACGAAACTCGGAGCAAAACTTGGTGGTTGGGTTGCCGATGGTGTAATTATGTTGACCGAAGACACGGATGCGAAGGCAGCGGCAGACAAGGCTTTTCGCGATTACCTTATTGTACAGGGTATCAATGCGAACGGATTGGCCGTTGTTGACAAATGGCTTTCGCTGAGTTCGGAAGACAGGGTGAAGATGCCGCTAGTTTACGACTCATCGTGGTTTGAAGGCCACGGCTCCATAAAAAACCAGACCGACTGGCTGAAAATCATTGCAAAAACACAAGATGGCGGAAAGAGCGCAGTCTATTCGTTGGGAGCTGACATAACGATCGATTTTGAACGTGAGGGGGGGATGTATACTTGCGGCGATAATCACCCTTACGGTTCCTATGTGACTTACCGAGCTTGCCAACTTTCCGGTTTCACCGGAACGATCAAAGGCAACGGACACAAAATTTTCATAGTAGGGAAAGCATTTGTTTCCGATGGAGTGGGATCGTGTCTGATAGAAAGTGCAAGTGGCGCGACGTTTGAGAATGTCACGTTTTGCGGCAGGGGCGTTGGATACGCGGATAACTGCGAGTTCAGCAATTGCGGCATTGAGGGATTTCCCGTTGCGAAGGAGGCCTCGAGCTGTCGGTTTGAAAAGTGCGGGGGGACGGCTGCCATGATGCCGCTGAAGTACGGGACTTTGGAGTTTTGCGGCCGAGGCGCGATTGCCTGCAAAGCGACCAATTGCGAATTCTTGGACTGTCGGGTCGATGGATCGGTTGGCGGAGAAGGTCTTCTTTGCTATTCAGGCGCTCTTGTCGGACAAGCTGAAAAATGCTCGTTCGTTAACTGTTTGACGACAGCGGCTATTTCCTGCACAGATATAGCTGGAGGAATGGTTGGATGGGCTGAGGATTGCGAATTCTCAAGTTGTACAGCCACGGGCGCGGTCTCGGGAAATGACTGTGTCGGTGGACTTGTCGGTTATTCATCCGAGAGCCTTTTTTCCAAGTGTCTGGCAAGGGGCAATGTGATTGGCGGCAAAACTGTGGGTGGTTTTGTCGGCGATCTTCGGGGAAAGTCGGTTGTCGAGTGTTATGCGACTGGCGATGTGTATTGCGAGAAGACTCTTACTGGCGCTCCTGCCGACATAGGTGGTTTCGCCGGGAAGATCATAGAGGGCGCGACATTGGAGGATTGTGCCGCCACGGGCTCCATTTCGGCATCAGGCGCAACGGAAGTCGGAGGATTTGCGGGTTCGGCGCATGGCGAAGTCTTGATTCAGAGATGCTATGCGAGCGGCAAGGCTTTCGGAGGCAGCTTTGTCGGTGGTTTCGCCGGAACTTTGCTGGAATGCAAAATTTACAATTGCTATGCGACTGGTGGAGCTGAAGCAGAAGGTATTGCAATGGGCGATGGTATCGCGGGGAGTTCCTCTGCGTATGCCGGAGGTTTTGCGGGGGAGGCATCATCTGCTGGCGGGGTGGACTGCCGTTACTGCTACGCCACAGGAAAGGTCTTGGCATCGGGAGGCGACGCGATGAAAACCATTGCAGGTGGACTTACTCCGCTTTCAGTTCCCGACAGCATGGCTTCGACAATGGGCCCATATCTCAGCATGCTAATGAGCGATTGCGTTGAATGCTACTGGGATGTGTCTGCTACTGGTTGCAACTATTCTGGAATGGGGATTGGGTTGGGCGGGACGGCAATTAAGGATTCTTCTTCGTTTTTAGGATGGGATTCTTCTGTATGGACTTTCAACGGCGGCTATCCGTATTTTACAAAGCTTGGGAAAACCGGCGAGATCCCGAATGTCGGGGCCAGTCAATTGCCGGCACCAACGCCGATATCAGAGCCGACATCAGGGGTGGGTACCGGAACCGGTTCGGGCGGCGGTTCAGGGAGAGGCACTTATTGGGATCGGACATACTGTACGGTCACGCTTGACTTCAATGGCGGCAATGGAGGTATAGGAAGCAGTTTCCTTAATGTTCAGGTCAAGAGCGGTGAAGCGGTTGGATACTTGCCGGCGCCGACGCGGGCCGGCTATTCGTTCGATGGCTGGTGGACGGCGAAGAGCGGCGGGTTTCGGATAACCGCAGAGACTAAGGTGACTAGTTCCGTCACCTACTACGCGCACTGGCGGGCGAAAGGGTCAAGCAGTGGCGGCTCGTCCGGCGGAAACTTATCTGGCGACAGCGCCATCGGCGGGAGAATACCGGACATGACGTTCGCCAAGACGCAGGTGGTGACGGGGGCGTTGTACAGAGACGGCAATCTGGTCGGTTCGGTGCAGATGAAGGCCGGGAAGATCAATGTACGAAAGGACACGGTGAATCTTACCATTGTAGCGACGGTGCTGGCTGACGGAAAGGTGAAGAAGGTTACGGTCAGGGCGACGTTGCGGGATGCGAGCGAGGCGAGATCGGCGCGTCACCGGGGAACGCTCTCTTTCAAGGCGCCGATTGGCGCTATGACGTTTGTGCTGAATACGGACGGAACCTTCTCGTTGACGAACGCCTCCTACGCAATGGGGAAGGCGACCGTGGGTGGTACGCTGAAGAGCGGTTCGCGGGGAACCTTCCGGTTGGAGGGCTTCAATCTTGCTGTGCCTGGTGAGTTGCTGGGTAACCTATTGCCATACGAGGTATCGTTTGGCATCGCGGGCACGAGATGGCAGTTTGCCAAGACAGCGGCCGTGAAGTGGGTGAAAGACAGGTCGACGGGTGAATCCGTCCTTGTGGCGGACTCGGACAATCCTTCGTCCTTGAAACTCTCCTATGTGGCGAAGACAGGCGTCTTCAAAGGCTCGTTCAAGGCATACGCGTTGGAGACCGTGGCCGGTGGCAAGAAGAAACTTCAGAAATACACGGTGAATGTAATTGGAATCGTGGCGGATGGCATTGGTCAGGGCGAGGCCTCATGCAGACGTCCATCCGCCGGTCCATGGAAGGTGACCGTGAAATAGAAATCCGCGTATTGGCAAGAAGGTATCTTTGCGAGCGGCAGGGATTATGGTAAACTATCCCCGTCATGCGAATTGTTTTTATGGGTTCATCATCGGCTTCGGCCATGTGTCTGAAGGGCCTCCTGCGCTATCCTGAGCTGCAGGTGGTCGGCCTTGTCACGCAGCCGGACCGTCCGGCGGGGCGTGGGCGCGAGCTCACGCCGTGTCCTTGTCGTCAGTACGCGATCGAGCGCGGCATCAAGGAATGCATCACTCCAGAGAACGTGAACGCGCCCGAGGCGCTTGCGTGGATTCGCGCGAAAAAGCCGGACGCGATCGCCGTGGTCGCATTCGGGCAGTTCCTCAAGAAGGAGATTCTCGAACTTCCGCCGTTCGGCTGTATCAACTGTCATTTTTCGCTTCTGCCTAAATACCGCGGTGCCGCGCCCGTGACGGCGGCGGTGCTCGCCGGCGACGAGCTTTCCGGCGTGAGCGTGATCAAGATGGGGCTCGGCATGGACGACGGTCCGATCCTGATGAGCAAGGTGGAGCCGGTCTATCCCGAGGACACGGCGGAGACGCTCATGGAGAAGCTCGCGATCTGCGGCGGTGTTACCCTCGCTAAGACAATGCGGATGCTCGCAGCGGGCACGCTGCCCCCGCCCCAGCCGCAGGAGGAGGCGCGCGTCACGTTCGCGCACAAGATCAAGAAGTCGGACGGCCTCATCGACTGGAGCCGTCTGCGCTCGTACGACATCGAACGCATGCTGCGCGCCTACGTGCCCTGGCCGGGCTGCTACACTTTCCTTCCGATGCGTTTCCGCAGGAAGGGGAACACGGGGCGCGTGACCGTGATGGGCGTCGAGTTCGTGCCGTCGGATAAGATTGAGCCTGCTTGGCGCGGCGAGATGCCGGGTACGGTCCTCTCCACGACGAAACGCGGACCGATCATCCGCACGCTTGACGGCGCGGTGCTGCTTGTGTCGCTCAAGGCCGAGGGCGCGCGCGCGATGGGCGGCGGACAGTTCCTGCTGGGGCGTCCGCTCACGCCGCTGACGGACATGTTGCTGAACGACTGACGGGAGGCCGGGCATGATCGTCAAACTGCTGCTCGACAAAAAACGAGAAGGGGGCGAACTGGCACCGGAGGAGATCCGCGCGCTGATCGACGCCTACACGCGCGGCGACGTGCCAGACTACCAGATGGCGGCGTTCGCGATGGCCGTGTGCTGCCGCGGGATGACGCCTACTGAGACGCACGCGCTAACGGACGCGATGCAGCATTCCGGCGAATGCCTCAAATGGCAAGGGCCTTCCGCCGACAAGCATTCGACGGGCGGCATCGGCGACAAACTTTCGCTCATCATCCAGCCGCTTGCCGCGTCGTGCGGAATCTCCGTGCCGTCTCTCGCGGGACGCGGACTCGGGCTCACGGGCGGCACGGTGGACAAGCTTGAGTCGATCCCCGGCTACAACGCATGCCTGTCGCTTGACGATTTCAGGCGCGTGGTGTCGGAATGCGGCGTTTCAATCGCTGCGCAGACGGCGGAGATTGCGCCGGCGGACAAGAAGCTCTACGCCCTGCGGGACGTGACGGGCACCGTGCCGTCGATTCCGCTCATCGTGGGCTCGATTCTCTCGAAGAAGCTCGCGGAGGGCGCAGGGACGCTCGTCTTCGACGTGAAGTGCGGCGCAGGCGCGTTCATGAAGACGCGCGCGGAGGCGTGCGCGCTCGCGCGGGCACTGGTGGATGGTGCGCGCGCGGCGGGACGTCGCGCGGCGGCGCTTGTGACGGCGATGGACGAGCCGCTCGGGTGGACGGTTGGCAACGCGCTTGAGGTTGAGGAGGCGATTGGGGTGCTGGGGGGCGGCGCGCTCGGTGATCGCGCCCTACCATGTCCGCGACAAGCGCGGCCGCTCCCGGATGATGTGGTGGAGCTTTCAGTGGAGTTGGCGGCGCGGATGGTGGCGCTGGAGAAGGGCGTGGCGCTTGAAGAGGCGCGGGCGATGTGCCGGGAGAATCTTGCGAACGGTGCGGCTTGGGCGCGGTTTGCGGAGATGGTGAAACTGCACGGTGGCGACCTTGAGGCGTTCGCGTCGCGTCCGCGCGGCGAGGCGCATGTTGTCGTCGCGTCGCGTGCCGGGTATGTGGCGAGGGTGGACGCGGAGGGAATAGCGAAGGCGGCGTTCGAGCTGGGGGCGGGGCGTGCGAAGTCCGACGACGCCATCGACTTCGCGGCCGGCGTGACACTCGCCGTGGCGCATGGTGACCGCGTGGAGATTGGGCAGCCGCTTGCGTGGCTGTATGCGCCTACGCGGCCGGAGCGTCTGGTCGATGCGGCGCGACTTGTCCAGGAGTCTGTAGCGGTCACGTCGGAGCAGCCAGCTGCCAAGCAGCTGATACTGGAGGTGGTCGAATGACGGAAGCGGAAAAGTCGTCACCGAAGAGGCGTCCGCTCTCTAAGCAGGAGCGCAACAGGAAGATCAAGGCCATTTACCATGAGCTGGAGGCCAAGAAGCGGGAGCTGGGTCTGCGTGCGCCGATGATCAAGCGCGGGCCGGTGTTCTACGTGGCCGTGCTCGTGGTGCTGCTGTTGATCGGGGGGCTTGTGATACAGGCCGCCGGGAAGGGCGGCGGAAAGAAGATGCGCGACGGCAACATCGTCAGGGCCGAGCAGAGCGTGTCCGCGCTTGCCGAGGCGCTGGGGCGGTTCAAGTTCCACTGCGGGGTCTACCCTACGGAGAAGGAGGGGCTGGCCGCGCTTTCGGACAAGTTCTCGACGCGCGCGGGTTGGGTCGGACCCTACGCCGAGCGGATATTGCCAGATCCGTGGAAGCATCCCTACGTGTACGAGCCGACGAACAATCCGCCGGTCGTATTGTCGCTGGGGCCGGACGGCGTACGCGGCACGGCGGACGACATCGCGCCGGATCCGGAGCTCTTCGCGAAGCCGTTCAAGGACACGTCCTGGACGAACGACTGGGTCTATTTCAGCCGACGTGGCATCGTGGTGGTGCCCACGCAGGAGGAGAAGGAAAAACTGCTCAAGGAAGGGATGCGGGCGAAGTGACCAGCGTCGAAAATCTGTCCGAGCACGAGATCTACGAGCTGATGAAGCTCCATGACGACCTTGCCTGGAGGCTCGTGTGGGAAAAGGCCGTCCTGGCCGAGGCGAAGTCCCTCCGCAGCGCGCGCATGGCGCGCGAATGGGGCGTGACGCCCGAGGAGCTGATGGGCATCCTCTACGAGGACATGATCGCCAAAAAGAAAATCGAGCTGTTCCGCGACGACGGCGGGAGCCTATGGGGATGGCTGCGGCAGTACGTACGCGGCTACATCCGGCGGGCGAATCCGGCTGCGCGTGGGGAGGTTTCGCTAGAGGGGGCGGACGATTCCGACTTCGGGGACGAAGAGGGCGGGGCGAGCTATACGGATAAAATTTCAAAAATGCTGTCAGATGCGCAGGGCCGGGACGCCAATCCCTCTGAAGACCCTGCGATGCGACGGCGGGAGGAGTGGGCCCTTGTGCAGACCTGCTTCGGAGACCTCTGGAAAGAGAATCCTCTCCGGGCCTACGTCCACCTGCTGAAACTTCGCTTGAACCTGTCTTCAACGGAAATCAAAAACATGCTCGGCATCAGCTCGGAGGCGAACGTGGACCAGTTGTTCTCCCGCGCGCTGAAAGACATGAGAAAGTTGAAGGATGAACATGAAGAACGCGATTGAAGAAGAGAAAGTCGTCATGACGGCCGACGAGGCGGCGTTCATCGACCGCTTCGTCGCGGAGCACTGCCGTCCGCATGCCGTGGTAATGGCGGAGCGCCTGCGGGACTTCGTGTCCAAGCGGCAGATGGCGCTGTTTGCGGCGGACGACGGTCCGGCGTTCGCGCTCGCCGCGGGGCCTGCGGCTCCGGTTCCGGCATCCGTGAAGGCGCCAGACGAGCAAGTGACGTTCATTTTCGCCTCGGAGGGCGAGGATGACGCGCCCGGCGCCTGGCGTGCAGAACTCGCGGTGCCGCCCGGCGCGACGGCGGAAACCCCGTTGATGCTGAAGGTCAGCGGCCGGGATGTTGCGGGGGTGTTCGCGCTCTCCGGCGTAAAGCTGCCGCTCATGGACGGTGCGGCGGAGATACCGTTCGGGGTGTTCCTCGCCGGCATCAAGGATACGGACGTGTCGCTCCGCCGTCCCGGCGGCGACGCGGTGAAGGGAAAGCTGCTGTTCTTCTGACATGTCTGCGGCCCCCTACATCTTTCCGGCGCAGCAGGCGGAGTTCCTGCGTGCACTTAGGGATGGCCGCTACCGGGCGCCGGCCCGCACGCGCAACGTGCCCGCCTCCACGTCCCTCGTCTTGAAGATGCCGCCCATCTACGAGCAGGCATTGCGCGGCACGTGCGTGGCGAACGCCGCCACGGCGATGCTTGAGTACTACGAGGACTGCAAGATGCGCCTCAGCGTGCAGTACCTCTTCGCCGCGACGAAGGAGGTCGAGCGCGCGGCGATCGAGCGTAACCTCCTGCGTCTGCGCACGGGGGAGCCGCTCGATCCCGCCTTCGAACTCGCGCTCCACTCTAAGCTGCTCCAGCTGCGGATGATGGCGGATGCGAACGGGGGGATCAACACGCCCGTGATGCGTCCCTATCTCACGCAATTCGAGGAGACGGTGCGGACTCGGTACGAGGCGATGGATGGCAGCCTGCTCCGGTCGTGCTTCAACGTGCTCGAGTTCCAGGGAACGTGCCGTTACGCGCTGTGGCCCTACGCGGGTGTAACCGCCGCGCCGCTGTTCGGGGCGGTGGAGAGCGGCGCGCATCCGCCCGGGTCGGACGACGACGCGAAGAAGCACCGGGTTCTGTCCGGGCTATACCTGCTGCCCGCGCCGAACAATGTGGACGAGATCCGCGGCATTCTCGCGGGCGTGAACGACCGGCGTCCGATGCCCGTGTGCGTGACGGTGAGCTTTTTCGAGGGGTGCGACGGCGAGACGTTCACGTTCCCGCAGACAGAGGAGACGGAGGCCGGCCTTGCCGCGAAGAACAAGTGGCTGGGCGTGCATGGCATGCTGATCGTGGGGTACGTGGACAGCGCGGCGTCGCCGGGTGGCGGCTACTTCATCGTGCGCAACAGCCTTGGCGAGGCGTGGGGCAACCGCGGGTACGGCAAGTTGCCGTACGCCTACGTGGCCTGCTTCGCGCTGGAGGCCGGTACGATCCTGCAGGATCTCGTGGACTACACGGGCGACGGCTACGGCGGGCTTCATGCCGATGGGGCATCCGGGCGGCGGCGTCGCCGGTGGTGGCTTGTTTTCATGAACCTCCTCGTGGGCGCGGCGCTCGTGGCGGGGACGTGGGCGGTCGTGAAGTGGAATCAAGAGCAGAAATCGCCTGTCCCATCCGCCCCGCCCGTTCCACCGCATCCACCCTACGCGGAGGTCACTGTGTACGGTCGGGATTCGAAGGTGAATGTGACGTTGCCGCCGCCGTGGAACGAGGTAAAGGGCGTTGCGATCGACGGTGGGGTGGTATTCCGTCTTCCGGCGAAGACGCGCGCGGACGTGGACGCCATCCGCAGGAAACTCGACGCGGAACCAACGCTGCGCGAGAAGCGCGGCAAGCCGCTGACGTACGATCTCGTGTCGTTCTTCGATCTAGTCGCCGATGACGTTGACGACTTGAAGAAGACCATCGGCATGTTCGCGGCGGATCACTTCCTCGTGCGGATCGAGGGCGAGAGCAACGGCGTGCTACGCGTGTCGACCGTTTCGCCGGCGGGGCTGCGGGGGCGGTTGAAGACGATGTTCCGAGTGCAGGATGATGGGAAGAATCGATTGATCTTGAAGCCGACCACAACAAACATGGTGACGAAGGCCGCGACGAATGCTGTGACAAGGACCGTGACGAATGCGGTGACGAAGGCCGCGACAGTCTCGGCCTCTCCCGCGTGGCCGCGACAAGCGCGACCTATTCCGCCAGTCAAGACGAATGCAGTGGAGAGGCCCGTGACAAACGCGGTCTCGCCCGTTCAGGTACACTCCGATGGCACGGTCTCGCCGCCGTGGAAACATTGATTTTTTGTGGTATTGCTGTCAGTATGATCTAAGTCGAATTCCTATCTTGCATGTGGGCGGCATTTGTGCTTGCCCTCTGAGAGCCGTTTTGGTATTCTAAACGAAAGAAAAACTTGGAGGCAAAATGAAAACTAGCAGAAAATGTTTTCTCGCAGCCGCGCTGGCCGGACTGGTGGCGGGTTGTATCTCGTACCATACGCCGCCGATGGACCGGCGCGTGACGGTTGCGCCAGACCTGGGCACGGCCGTGTGGGTGACGGACGTGCGCCTTGTGAAAGGGCCGTCCAGCCATTTTACGCTGCAGGCGAACGTGGTGAACAACACGAGCGGTGTGGTACGTATGGAGTACCGCGTAGACTGGATGGACGCGACTGGCACCATCATCCCGTCAGTCGTCTCCACGTGGCAGCCGATGTCTGCGGCTGCACGCGAGGTGGTGCCGCTCCAGGCAACGGCCCCGTCGCCGGCGGCGGTGGACTTCCGCTTCTACGTACAGGCCGAGCGCCGCTAACGATTTGACAACAGAAAGGAAAGAAAAATGAAAAAGTGCTTGATGGTTTTGGCTTTGGCGGCGTTGGTTGCGGGATGCACTACGACCACGACGCGCATCGACTCGCGCAATGACCGGGGGGCGCAGGTTGCAGGGTTCGATTACCGTGACGTGCAGTTGACGGCAAGCAGGATGATCCAAGCTATTCTCCGTAGCGGTCGTTTTGACCGCGGCGACGGGCAGATGTACGTGTTGGCTGTGAGCAAGGTTGAGAACGATACGATGCAGCGCTTCGACACCGACATCCTCACTTCCTACATCACCGAGGAGCTGATGAACAGCGGCAAGGTGATGGTGACGTCCGCGATGGCGGCCAAGGCTAGTAACCGCGACGACATGATCCACGGTGCCCGGACTGCGCGCGGGAACGCCGAGTTCAACCAAAACACCGTAGCACAGGCTGGTCAGCTCGTGGCGCCCACGCACAGCTTGTACGGCAAGGTCATCCAGCGCGAACTCCGCATGGACAACGGCGACAAGCAGATCGAGTACTATTTGCAGATGCGCATCGTTGAAATCGCGAATGGACTCCAGTGGTGGCAGAAACAGGAGTTCATTGGCAAGCGCGCGGACGCAACCACGCCCACGTGGTAAGAAAATTCCGCGTCAGAACGGCTATGTTCGCATGCCTAACCATGCAAACAGAAAGGAAAACAATACCATGAAAAAGACAATTCTTTCGATTCTAGCAGTCATTGGCCTTGTGGCGTTCGCCCAGACAAAGGATGCGAACAACATTGAGACAAAGCACGGACGGGGGCGTAATGCGGACTACCGTACTGCGGTGTACGAGGCACTTGTGCAGGCGGCATCGCAGGTGCAGGGCGTCTCCCTGCAGGACTCGCGCGACGCTTTCATGGATTCTACTGCCGAGCTACGCAAGACGAAGTCCGGAGACTCTGACGTCAGCGAGATCCGCGAGTCGCTCAAGCAGAGCGTGAGCGCCAAGACGAAGGGACGCGTGCTGAGCTATGAAATCACGGAAGAGCGCTTTGACAAGGAAATGAACCTCTGGTACATTGAGGTGGATGCGAAGATACCCGGCAGGTACGTGGTGGGGGGGGATCCTAATAAGCGCCGTCGCATGGTCGTGATGCCCTTCCGTTCGCTCACAGACAAGGTGAAAGTGTTTGGACAGGATCTCCAAATGGGGCCTGCATGCGAAACGATTGCGGCAGCGCTCAACGAGAATCTCGTGCAGACGCGCCGGTTCACGATGCTCGATCGCGCATTCAACAGCGAGACGATGGCCGAGCTGAGCCGCCTGAACCTCGAGAACGCCTCTGCCGGCGACTTCGGGCGTTTCCAGCAGTTACTTGTAACGGACTATATGGTGATCGGCACGGTGAAGATGTATTCCTCGCCGGGAGTGAGCTACAACCAGTGGACTGGCGTGACCTCGGCGAACGATGGCCCGTTCCTGGAAATCGCATATCGCGTGCTCCTCGTGCCCACGAGCCAGCTCAAGTGGGCCGGAACGATTATCGTACCGTATTCCGCATGCCGCGGCGATTCGGTCGATACGGCCCTCGCCTCCGGCATGGCCGTGGCTGCGCAGGAGGTTTGCCACGACATCATCAACAACATCTACCCGATGCGCGTGACAGCGAAGACTACGTACGAACTCGTCCTCAACCAGGGCGGAAAGAACATCCGCGCAGGTGAGTTTTTCGACGTTTTTCAGCAGGGAGAGGCGATTGAGGACGTCTATTCCGGCGAGACCCTGGGTGCGGCGGAAGAGAAGATTGCAACCATCCGCATCACTCGCGTGGATCCAAAGGTGAGCTATGCCGTTGTGGCGGAGGGCACGCCCCTCGAGAGTATCCCCGTCAAAGCGGTCGTGCGCCGTCCGAGGGGGCCGGTGGGCGCGGCTGCAGCCCCGGTCGGGACGGTATCGCCCGTACAGGTGAACCCAGGCGGCACCGTCACGCCTCCGTGGAAGCGGTAATGGCGTTGTCGAACTAGGAGAGCAGGGCGAGAGGTGTGCGGTTGAAAGAGGTCGCGACAGCAAAGTTCTCATTCGAGGAGTTGAGAACCAAGGGTTTTGTCTATGTGGACAAGACCGACCTGCTCGCCCGGCTCGCGTCCGACGATGATGCGGCCTATTTCATCTCGCGCCCTCGCCGGTTCGGCAAGTCGCTCATGCTCTCCACGCTCAAATGCCTCTTCGAGGGACGGCGCAACTTGTTCAAGGGACTCAAGGTCGAGAAATCTGGATGGAACTGGAAGAAGAAATTTCCGGTGATTCTGCTCGACATGCAGGAATATCGGGCGGAAACCGTTGACGGTCTGCGGGACAACCTGTTTTCGTGCGCGGAGAATATCGCCGCGCAATTCGGTCTGGACGTCAAGGCCGAGGCGTCCGCCGGAATGTACCTCAACTCGGTTCTTCGCGCGCTCGCGGCGAAACTAGGGAAGTTCGTGGTGCTGGTGGACGAGTACGACGTGCCGCTTCAGGGGTTTCTCGGCAAAGTCGACGAGATCGCCAAGGCCCGCACGCTCATGCACGACTTCTACGTGCAGTTCAAGAGCCGGTCTGCGGACATCCGCTTCCTGATGATCACGGGCGTCTCGAAGTTCACGAAGGTGTCGCTCTTTTCCGGACTCAACACGCCGAGCGACCTGACGATGAACTATGGCGAATACGCCGGGCTTCTGGGGTATACGCACGAGGAGTTCGTGAGGTACTTCGGCGAACATGTCCGCGCGCTCGCGTCGAAGCGCGGCTGGACGGAGGACGAGACGTTTGAAAAGATTTATGGCTGGTATGACTCCTACCGTTTCTCTCCGTACTCCGAGACGCGCGTCCTGAACCCCGTTTCGGTGGGGCAGCTGTTCAAGACCGGCAACTTCGAAAGCTACTGGGCAGCCACCGCGATGTCAACGCTGGTGTACGAGCGGATGCTTGCGGCGGAGAAGACGCCGTTTGAGCTGGACGGCATAGCCGCCACGCCGATGGAACTCGACGTGTGCGACGCGGAGACGCTGCCGTACAAGGCGCTACTGTACCAGACGGGGTACCTGACGATCAAGAGCGCGTCCACGGACAAGAACCTGCGCACGCGGCTCGTCTTGGGCATTCCCAACCGGGAGGTGCGCACGGCGCTGGAAGAGGGCTGGATCGGCGACATGATGCACCTCGACGTGCCGAACACGGAGTCCCTGGTCGCGTCCGGACGGCGGCAACTGGTGTCCGGCGACGTCGCGGGCCTCGTGAACGAGACGCTGTACACGCTTTTTGCCCAGGTGCCGGCGCAGTGGAAGATTTCGTGCGAGGCGGACGCCAAGAGGCATTTCCTGCTGTTCGCGGAGATGCTCGGGGCGAAGCCGAGGCCGGAAGTGGTCACCGCGCGCGGCTATGCCGATGCGATCATCGAGACGCCAAAGGCCGTTTACGTGTTCGAGTTCAAGTACAACCGGTCGACAGCCGCAGCAATCCGACAGATTCGCGACAAGGGCTATGCGGACGCCTACCGCGTCGGCAGGCGCCCCGTCACGCTGGTCGGAATCAACTTCAGTTCGCGCACGCGAAACGTCCAGGAACCGAAAATCGAAAATTTCCGTGTCACACTCACGCGCCACGTGCGTATAAGTGACAAGAAGGCTTTATCAACCAAATCCCCAAAAAGGAGAAAAGCAAAATGACAATGAAAACAATGAAACTCGCCTTGGCGGCCGTTGCCGTCCTCGGTGTCGGCGCCGCTACGGCGCAGGAGATGGGTGCCGCCCCCGCAGTTCCTCAAGTGGCGGAGTCTAATGCAACTGCCCCTGTTGCAGGAGATACTGTTACTGAAAAGTTGAACACGGATGGCGGCGAACAGATTGTTAGGGTGGCTACATCCGAACAAGTTGCACCGAAGATTGCAGAAGATGAAAAAAAAGCGGCTGACGATGTCACGGCTGCAGCCAAAGGTGAAAAAGCTTTCGTCTCGGCCGAAGAGATTGTAAAAAGTACCTTGCGCAAGGAATTGCATTTGGATACAAAATATTACCCTGATAGGAAAGCAATGGTCGTGGTTGGCATAGCCGAGGTAAAGATTTCTGATCCTGCCAACGACAAGCAGTTTATAAGCATACGAAATATTAAAGCTACCGAGGCATTTCTGGATGCCAAGGCACAGATTATTCGTGCAATTAGTCAACGGATCGAGACGTTTGACTGTGCTGCAACGGCCGTTGAGGATACAGATGAAAAGAACCTTAGACCCGAGGAAGTCGTGTTTAAGAAGAATCTTGAAGAGTTCAAGAAAAAGAGCGCGGTGTTAGCAAAAAAACTTGCTGTCCTGGATGCGAAGGAAGCCGAGGCGCTCAATGGTGTGACGCTCAATGATCAGTTCGGTGCCATTCTAACGGGTATTGCAAAGAAGTTGGATGCGGCATTTGATCCATCATCAATCAGCGCAGAGAAGATTCGTGTCCGTGACGAAGTAAAGGCAGAATGTGCAAGTCTTGAAAAGGAACTTGAAGTTCTGAAGGCGGAGTGTGCAAAGCTGCCTAAGCGCCCGAATAACGAATTGGAGTCCAGAACCAAGTTGACGTCCTCAATGCCGCTCCTTGGCGCGACGGTTCTTACCCAGGCGGAGTCTTGGGACA
>Ga0310697_10004136_pt1 | contig 14387 bp, 9 predicted proteins | sample 172DNAGHGlowgp2_FD_203883 | JGI IMG/M metagenome (GOLD analysis project Ga0310697, IMG submission 203883) | Sheep rumen microbial communities from Palmerston North, Manawatu-Wanganui, New Zealand - 1728 DNA GHGlow gp2 (v2) (version 2) | ecosystem: Host-associated > Mammals > Digestive system >...
GCATCCGTTGTCCTTGCTGGCATTAGTGTTCTCTATTTATTACTCCGCTATAGATTATCACGTGGTTTAGCCTCCTTACTCATTTCCGTCTTTAGTGTTGGCATTTCCGCTGGTATCTTCGCCTTATTATTCTTCTTACCTGTCACATCTTATGTGAGTGTCGCCTTACCATTTATCGCTTTATTCACATTTGATATTGCTATCCTCTTTATGAATAAAGAGAGAGAACTCATCTTAGAAGATAGAAGTAGAGATAATTCCTTAGAAGCAAGAGAAAACTTAATGAAGAGAGCTCTTGGCATCTCCTCCACACCAATTACTATTAGCTTCATCATTGCTTTATATCTTGGTGTTAACTTCTTTGGCTTCATGTTCACCAATGTTTCTTGGGTCTTCTTACTCATGATCTTAGGTGTTTGCATTGCTACCGCTTTAGTGCTCGTTGTCTTTGGTCCATTTGCCCATTTATTCTATAAGTGGTTCTCTAAAGTCAACATCTCTAGACCAAAAGTCGAAAAGAAAAAGAAAGCTCGCCCAGTTCGCGTTAAGAAATCTGCTGAACCAGAAGAAGCAATCTTTATTGGCATTAACGATTAATTTAATAAGGCTGCTTAAAAAGCGGCCTTTAATTTAACTAGTATGAAAGATTTATTTAAAAGGCTTTTAGATTATTATCAAATTAACGAAGATGACTATCGTCTTTTAACTATGGACGTGACACCTGATAACTTCTTTGAAGGTCATTCCTTTAAAGATATGGATAAATGCGTTGAAATTGTGAAGACCGCCATTAAAGAAAATAAGAAGATATTCATCTATGGAGATTATGATGCGGATGGCATTATGTCAGTCTCGATTTTAGTCAAGATGTTCTCTTATTTAAATTATCCAGTTAGCTATCATATACCTAATAGATATTTAGATGGTTATGGATTAACCCTCAAAAGGGCGGAAGAAATCGTGGAAAACGGCTATGATTTATTAATTACTGTTGATAACGGCATTACCGCTTTTGAAGGCATTGAATACGCTAAAAGTCATGGTCTAAAAGTGCTTATCTTTGACCATCATCAACCAGATACCATTTTACCTAATGCCGACTATATTCTTCATCCTCTAGTTTCAGAGTTTGGAGATGTCGCAACTAGTGCGGGATTTGTGACAATGATGTTTTCTATGAACTACTTAGGAAGACTTGATCATTACCTTTGTACTTTAGCCGCAATTTCATTGGTGTCTGATATGATGCCTTTAAAATCATATAATCGTAACTTACTTAGACTCGCTATCAATTGGTATAAAGAAGAGAGTTTTCTTTCTATCGATTTATTAAAAGAAAAAGAAGCTTTCAATGAAACAGGCATCGGTATGAAAATCGCTCCAAAAATCAACGCTATTGGACGATTGATCGATGATGATAACTATTTATCAAGAACAGTGGAATTCTTCACTAGCGAAGATGAAAGCTTACTCTTAAACTACAATGAATGGATTAATTCCGTTAATAATGAGCGTAAAGAAATCACAAAAGAAGCAGTGGAGAATAGTAAAGATGTCGACGTTTCTTCTCCTGCTATTGTGACAGTTATTGAACAAAAAGAAGGTATTATCGGACTAATCGCTAATAACTTTGTTAAAAAATACAATAAACCAACCATCATTTTTGCCTTAGATCAAAGCGGGCAATACTATAAAGGTTCATGCCGTTCACCAGAAGGCTTTAACGTTGTTAACGCCTTCAATCAGATGAGTGATTTACTTGAAACATCTGGTGGCCACGCTATGGCGGGTGGCTGCACAATCAAAAAAGAGAATTATGACGCTTTTGTTAAAGCTTTCAATGCACTCGCTAAAGATTGCATCATTGAAAAAGAAGAAGATAATGTCATTCCAATGTACATTAACGATATTAATTACGACAATTATGAATTAATCGAGTCATTTTCTCCTTTTGGAGAAAGTTGGCCTGCTCCTAAATTTAGATTACCACATATTAAGGTTTCTTCGCTCATGTATTCTCGTGATGCTCAGCACATCTTAACAAGCATCGGCAATAGTGCTCGTCTCACCGGTTTTTATTTCTCAAAAGAAAAAATGAATGAATATCAATATGTCGATATGATCGGTACTTTAAGAACTTCGACCTACTATAACAAAACGACTGTTGAGTTCTTAATTAACGAGATTATTAATTCTAAATAATCAAAAACCAATTAAATAAAAGACAAAAAGCGCATTTTGCTTGTCATAACATTTTTATATGTTAGTATTTTAAGCATTAAGGAATATTTAAGATGTTATTTGGAAAATACATAAACAAATATTATCTCAAATACGCGATTCTCTTCATTATAGGTATCGCGGCTTTAATCGCGGTTGACGTTATTCAAACATTTATTCCTGAATATCTTGGCGAAGTCGTTAAAATCATTACCGAAAATAGCGACGCTAATAACGTTTTAGGAGATGCTGATAGAAACCGCATTTTTATGCTTGGTTTATACGTCCTTCTTGTAGCAGGAGGAATGTTTTTAGGCCGTTTTATTTGGCGAATTACATTATTTAACGCTTCTTTTAGAATTGAATCAGAGATGCGCCATGAAATGTTTTTAAAGGCTGAGGCTTTGCCTCGTCAATATTATCACGAGACTAAAGTCGGTAGCATTATGTCTTGGTTCACTAATGACTTAGAAACCATTACCGAATATTTCTCATGGGGCACAATTATGATGGTGGATGCTATCTTCTTAGGAGTTATTACCACAATTAAGATGATTCGTCTTGATCTATGGATGACTCTTATTTGCTTTGCGCCTTTACTTCTTGTCGTAGTGTGGGGCTTTTTAGCGGAAAAATTCTTCATGAAGAAATGGGAAGAAAGACAAAAAGCTTATGACGAATTATATGACTTCACTCAAGAAAACTTCACCGGCATTAGAGTTATTAAAGCTTTTGTCAAAGAAACAAAAGAAATTCACGCTTTTGCTAAAGTAGCAAGAAAGAACGCTGATAAAAACATCTCATTTGCGAGATTATCAGTCATCTTTGATGTCTTTATTGAAGTTATCATTTCTCTCATCTTTGCTTCTGTTTTAGCCATTGGTGGTTGGTTTGTTTGGTCGTTTGTTAAAGGTAGTCCAATTCCAATCTTTGGTTATGAAGTTAAATTAACTTCTGATAAGCTCATCGAATTTATTGGTTACTTAGATATTTTAATTTGGCCAATGATCGCTCTTGGACAAATCGTTCCAATGTATTCAAGAAGCAAAGCCTCTCTCAAGAGAGTTTCTGCTTATTTAAGCGCTGAAATAAGAGTTAAATCACCAGAAAATGGTATTAAATTAGATAATGCTAAAGGCGAAATTGAATTTAGAAATTTCTCATTCCATTATCCAACTTATGACGCTAGTTCGCTTCATAATATCAGCTTAACCATCCATCCAGGTGAAACAGTAGGTATTGTCGGTAAGATTGGATGTGGTAAAACCACATTAGTCAACGTTTTACTCATGATGTATAACGTCGAAAGAGGAACCTTATTCATCGATGGCAATGACATCATGGATTTAGATATTGATGCTTTAAGAAATCAAATCGCTTATGTTCCACAAGATAATTTCTTATTCTCTGATACAATCGAAAACAATATTAACTTTGGTTTAGATGATGGAGATGAAGAAATCGCCATCAAAGGCGCTAAATTTGCCGGTGTTGATGATGACATCCAAGGTTTCAAAGAACGCTATAAAACAATATCTGGCGAAAGAGGAGTTACCCTTTCTGGTGGACAAAAACAAAGAATCTCGATTGCTCGTGCTTACGTTAAAAACGCGCCAATTTTAATTTTAGATGACGCTGTAAGCGCTGTTGATACAAAAACTGAAGAAATAATTCTTCATAACATTATGACAGAAAGAAAAGATAGAACAACCTTAGTGGTGGCTTCTAGAGTTTCGACTGTCTCACATTTGGATAAGATCATCGTTTTAAATGATGGTGAGTTAGAAGCATTTGACACACCAGCGAATCTTTTAAAGATTTCTCCTACATATCAAAAGATGGTCAAACTCCAAGAATTAGAAAAAGAAGTGGAAGGAGGTAAGTAATCATGGCTGAAGACAATGAGAAGCTTTTTGGTGATAAAAAGATTCCAATGAAAGTAATGCTCAAAAGATTAATGCATTATATTTTGCCTGAATGGAAATCCTTCTTACTCGCTTTCCTTTTAATTATTATTAACGTTGTTTTAGACGTTATTTTACCTCTCTTCTTAAAAGAATTTACCGATGCCTTAGGTAAGCATATTGATAGCACACCTTTAGCCTTTATTATCGGTCTTGCCGCTGGCTATTTTGGCATTTGTGTTATTAACCAAGTGCTCATCTATTTTGAAAGTATGATTCTTCAAAAGACCGGTCAAAGAATTGTCTATAAACTTAGAATGGAAGTTTTTGAACATATCGAAAATATGTCCCAAAATCAATTTAACATTATGCCAGTTGGTTCTTTAGTGACTAGAGTGGCTAACTATACGACATCAATGAGTGATTTATTCACCAATGTTCTTGTTTCATTACTACGTAATGCATTAACTATTATTGGCGTATATGGCATCATGTTCTATCTTTCTTGGAAGCTTTCATTATTGCTCTTTGCATTCGTGGCAGTGGTCTTCATTGCTTCCTTTATCTTTAGAAAAGTCATCACCAAGATTTGGCGTAAAGAAAGAAGACTTACTTCTGACTTAAATACTTTCTTAAATGAAAATCTTTCTGGTATGAAAATCATCCAAGTTTTCAATCAGCAGAAGCGTAAAGAAAAAGAATTTAACGTTAAGAATACTGATCTACGTAAAACTAAGTTTAAAGCTGTTTTAGCCTTCGCAAGTTATCGTCCATTTATTAACTTCTTATATTATTCCGCTCTTGCGGTGACATTCTTTGTGGGCGTTAGCTTAGCCTTAAGCGCTGGTGAAATAGTGGCATTCTATCTCTACTTATCCAAGTTCTTTAACCCTGTTCAAAACATTGCTGATCAGCTCAATCAAATCCAAAGAGCGACGACATCTAGCGAAAGATTATTTAACCTTCTTGATGTTCAACCAGAATCTTTAGATAAACCAAATCCAATCCATATTGATAAGTTTGTCGGTAAGATTGAATTCCGTCATGTTTGGTTCGCTTACAAAGACGAAGAGTGGATTTTAAAAGATGTCTCATTTGTTATTGAACCAAAACAAACCGTAGCATTTGTTGGCGCAACTGGCGCTGGTAAAACAACAATTTTATCCTTAATTGTGCGTAACTTTGAAATTCAAAAAGGTCAAATCCTTATTGATGATATCGATATCGCTGATATTGAAATTAAATCATTAAGAAGAGCGGTGGGACAAATGCTACAAGACGTCTTCTTATTCACTGGTAACATCAGAACAAATATTACACTTCATGATGATGAAATTAGCGATGAAGAGATTAATGAAGTTTGTAAATACGTTAACGCTGATAAGTTCATTTCTAAGCTCGAAAAAGGACTTGATGAAGAAGTCATTGAAAGAGGCGAAAACTTCTCTCAAGGTCAAAGACAACTTCTCTCATTTGCAAGAACTGTCATTCATAAACCACAAATTCTCATCTTAGATGAAGCAACTGCCAATATTGATACCGAGACTGAAAAACTCATCCAAGAATCTTTAGAAAAGATGAAGAGTATTGGCACAATGCTTGTTGTGGCGCACCGTCTATCAACCATTCAAAACGCTGACCAGATCATTGTTTTACAACACGGGGAAGTCATCGAAAAAGGTACTCACCAATCACTCTTGAGACAAAAAGGGCATTATTATAAGCTCTATTTGCTACAGTTTAATAACAACTAAAAGTCTCAAATAATATAGGCTAGCTTTAAAGGGCTAGCTTTATTTTCATTTGAAAATTAAAGGAAATGCATTAAGATAATATACATATGGAAAACAAAAAGGCTCCCGTTAATGGCGGTTATCCTCTACACACTTTTCAAGAAGTAGAAGATATCTATATGCTTTACATCTCTTCTCCTGAAGATAGAAAGAGAATCGTTGAAGCGTATGATTTCATTATGCAAAAGCATAACGGCCAGTTCCGTAAGTCTGGTGAACCTTATTATCACCATCTAATCGAAGTCGCTTACATTTTAGCGAGTCTTCAATGCGGTCCTAATACAATTATTGCTGGTTTACTCCATGATGTTGTCGAAGACACAGATGTGACCGTTGAAGACATTAAAAAGAAATGGGGCGAAGAAGTTAGTAAAATCGTTGATGCTTTAACAAAGATTCAAAGATTAAAATTGTCCAAGATTACAAGTGAAGAGTTTGAAGCGGAAGATCATCGCAAGATTTTCCTTGGCATGGCCAAAGATATCCGCGTTATTTTAATCAAGCTTGCCGATAGATTGCATAACTTGCGTACTTTAGGGGCTTTATCTCCTGAACGTCAATACGCTATTTCTAAAGAAACAATGGAAGTGTTTGTGCCAATCGCTGAAAGATTAGGTTTAGATATCATTAAAAGCGAGATGGAAGATCTTTGCATTTCCTATCTTGAACCAGAAAGATATAAAGAAATCAAAAAACTCTTATCTAAAAAGACTAAGGTTTTACAAAAATCTCTCGATGGGTTAAAAAAGCGTATCGCTGATGTTTTATTCCAAAAAGACATTCCTTTTGAAATATCTTCCAGAGTAAAATCCATCAATTCTATTTATAGAAAGATGTATATTAAGGGTCATCCATTTGAAGAAATCTATGATATTTTAGCTCTCCGTATCATTACTGAAACGGAAATCCAATGCTATGAAATCTTAGGTCTTATCCACCAAATGTATAAACCTGTTCCAGGGCGTTTTAAAGATTACATCGCAATGCCAAAACCAAATATGTATCAATCACTTCACACAACTATTGTTGGTGGTGATGGTAACTTCTACGAAGTCCAAATTAGAACTAAAGAGATGGACTCTATTGCCGAGACAGGCATTGCCGCACACTGGGCTTATAAAGAAGGTGGATATAACTCTCAAGCCGAACAAAAAGAAATTGAAAATAAATTACACTGGTTTAGAGATTTCTTAGCCATTAGTAATGAATCTGAAAACGAAAATGCTTCCACATACATGGATAATCTTAATAGAGATATCTTTGAATCACACATTTTCGTCTTCACTCCAAAAGGTAAAGTCATTGAATTACCAAGCGGTTCTACTCCAGTCGACTTTGCCTATCGAATTCACACTAAAGTTGGTGACCAATGCGTTGGCGCTCTTGTTAACGGCATTATGGTGCCGCTTAATACAGTCCTAAAGACTGGTGATATGATTGAAATTAAAACTTCCAAAACTTCACCTGGTCCAAGTGAAGGCTGGCTTAACTTTGTCGCATCAACATCTGCGAAATCGGCAATTAAAAAATATATTGCTAAAAAGAATGCTTCTTTAGTCAGAGAAGACCGCATTCAAAGAGGTAAGCAAAGCTGTATTGACGCTTTTAAAGAGCGTGGTATCGATGAAGAAGAAATGATTAAGCTTCTTAACACCGATAAAGTGCTTAGCCATTATGAGTGCGATGATTTGGAATCGTTATTCCTTAGCGTATCTGGTAGAAAACCAACCGCTAACGCATTAATCGATTTCTTACATATTAAAAAACCAGTTGATTTATCACTCAACTTAACTAAACGTAGAAATAACAAAAACGATGCCTGCCCAGTTTACTGTAAAGGAGCTGGTCAAGTAGCTATTGCTTTAGCAAATTGCTGCACACCGATCCCTGGCGATGACATCGTTGGATATATCACAAGAGGCAAAGGTATTTCTGTTCATAGAAAGAATTGTCCTAATGTGATGAATGAAAAAGAAAGACTTCTTGAAGTCTTCTGGCGTGATGATATTGAATTTGCTACTTATCCAGTTGATATTAGTATCGAAGCTAGTGACCGTAATAATTTACTAGTCGATGTGATGGCAGTATTCAATAACGCGAAAGTGGGCGTTAATAATTTGCACGCTCGCAGTAACACACAAAATTTATCGGCTACCATTAGCGCAACAATCATGGTGTCAGATGCCAAACGATTACATGATATCTGTGTATTACTTAAGGGTATCACTGGCGTCTATAGGGTAGCTAGAGTTATTCATTAAGGAGAAACATATGGCAGTTAATATTGTAAAAGGTACTCGCGATATCATTGGCGAAGAAGCTAACGCTTTTAACTATATTGAAAACTTGCTTAAGCAAATTTGTGAACTTTTTGCTTATAACGAAGTTAAACCTCCAGTCATGGAATATAGTGAACTATTTGTAAGAGGTGTTGGTGAAGCTAGTGACGTCGTTAGGAAAGAAATGTATACCTTCTTAGATAAGGGTGATCGTTCTGTCACCTTAAGACCAGAATTTACCGCTGGTATCATGCGCTTAATTATTCAAAATAAATTATTAGCGACTTCTGAATTACCAGTTAAATCATATTATGTTGGTCCAGTCTTCCGTTATGAAAGACCACAATTAGGTAGATATCGTCAATTTACCCAATTTGGTGTTGAAGCAGTGGGTAACGATTCTCCAGAAATCGATGTAGAAACAATTGTTTTAGCTTATACCATTCTTTCTTCACTCAATTTAGATAATGTCTCAGTTGTCATCAATACAATTGGCGATGATGAATCACGTCTTAACTATAAGAATGCTTTAAAAGCATACTTTGCAAAGTATCTAGACCAAATGTGTCCAGATTGTCATACCCGTTATGAACTGAATCCTTTGAGGATTTTAGACTGTAAAGTACCAGATGATCAAAAGATTGTCGCTGGCGCTCCTAAGATGAAGGATTATTTAAGCGACGCCGCTAAAGAAAGATTTAATAAGGTTTTGAGTTTATTAGACGCTTTAGAAATCCCGTACGTTGTCGATGACACCTTAGTGAGAGGTCTAGATTACTATTCTGAGACAGTTTATGAATTCCATTATGTCTCAAGTAATGGCAACGATTATGGCGCCATCGGTGGTGGCGGGCACTATGGAAAACTCGTCAAAGAATTAGGCGGACCAGATGTCGCTGGTGTTGGCTTCTCCTTTGGAGTTGATCGATTATATTCTGTTTTAAAAGATGATGGATTACTTCCAGAAGGTTTAGATAATCCAATTGAAATATACGTGATGCCTTTAGGCGAAGCCTCTAAATCATTAGCGATGCAAGCCGCATCCACTTTAAGATTATCAGGCTATCGTGTTGACTTCTGCTTTGAAGATGTCAAATTAGGTAACATGTTTAAACGCGCTGAAAGAAAAGGCGCTCGCTTTGCCGTTATTATTGGTGAAAATGAAGTCAACAATAACGAAGTTATTATTAAGAATTTGACTTCCACTGAACAAATCACCGTTCCATTTGATAAATTAGTCAGCAAAATCTGCTGTGAAATGGGCGATGAGTGTTGCGATGGGGAATGTCAATGTCATAAGGAGAGTTAATCATGGTTAGAACTCATTACAACAATGACCTTGGTTTAGAAAACATTGGTCAAGAAGTCCAACTTTTAGGTTGGGTTAGCAAAAGAAGAAATTTAGGGGCGATTCTTTTTATCGATCTTAGAGATCGTTCTGGTATCGTTCAAATCGTCGTTAATGAAGGCGTCGAAGTGCCAGATGTGAGAAACGAATACGTTATTCAAGTGAAAGGCACTGTCGCTAAGCGTAGCGTCGCTAATCCAAAACTAAAAACTGGTGAAATCGAAGTTATCGCTAAAGAGATTGTTTTATTAAACACTGCGAAAACAACACCAATCATCATCGCTGATGAAACCGATGCCTTGGAAGATACAAGACTTAAATATCGTTATCTCGATTTGCGTCGTCCTTGCATGCAACATTATTTCGATATTAGAGACACAATTAAAATGACCACACATAGCTTTATGCATCGTCATCACTTCATAGAAGTGGAAACACCTATGTTATGTGCAAGTTCACCTGAAGGTGCGAAAGAATACTTAGTGCCTTCCCGTGTCCATCACGGTCAATTCTATGCTCTTCCACAAAGCCCACAAATGTTCAAACAACTCTTAATGGTGGCGGGCTTTGAAAGATATTATCAAATCGCTCGTTGCTTCAGAGATGAAGACTTAAGAGCAGACCGTCAACCAGATTTCACTCAAATCGACGTTGAAACATCATTCTTAGATCAAAATCAATTCCTTACCTTAATGGAAGAATTAATTAAAGATATCTTTAAAAATACTATCAACTACGATGTGAAGCTTCCTTTAAGACAAATGACTTATAAAGAAGCTATGGAAAGATTTGGTAGTGATAAACCAGATACAAGATTTGGTATTGAGCTCAATAATATCAAAGATATTTTCGTTAATACGACATTTGCTGGATATCAAAGCGCACAAGCGATTAAAGCGATTGTCGTGCCAGGTATTGCCAGCCAAACATCTCGTAAAGTTATCGATTCTTTAACTCTTGAAGCTAAAAAGTTCGGTTTAGGCGGTTTAACAGTCCTTAAGAAAGAAAACGGGGAATTAACCGGTTCCTTCCTTAAATTCCTTCTAGAAGAAGAAAAAGCCGCATTAAACGATAGATTAGCGCTTAAAGATGATGACTTATTAATCATCGCCGTTGGTAATGATAATAGAGTAACTCCTCTTTTAGGCTCCTTACGTCTTAAATACGGGCGTGAACTCGGCCTCATTAAAGAAGGTACCTATGATTTATTATGGGTCATCGACTTCCCAATGTTTGAAAGAGATGTGGAAAGTGGGGCAATTGTCGCCACTCACCATCCATTCACTAGACCAAGAGACGAAGACCTTAAGTATTTAGACGAAGATCCAACTAAAGTTTTAAGCTACGCTTACGATATCGTTATTAACGGTTATGAAGCTGGTGGTGGTACTCTCCGTATTTACAACCAAGATATTCAAAGAAAGATTTTCGAAATCTTAGGCTTAAGCGATGAAGAAATTCAAGAAAGATTTGGTTACTTCGTTGACGCTTTACAGTACGGCACACCTCCACACGCGGGTATGGCCTTTGGTTTAGACCGTTTAGCGATGATTTTAGGCGGCACAGATAACATCCGTGACGTTATCGCCTTCCCTAAAAACTTAGCCGCAGTCGACCCAATGACAAATGCCCCAACTAATGTCACTCCAGAGCAACTTAAAGAGTTGGGCATTAAAATTGAAGAGTAAACAATAAACAAAGTTTATATAAAACTGATTATTTACTAAATAATTACTAATAAGTGAGGTTATGAAAATGAACAAACAAGACCAATTATCAATCGCTACAATCCGTTCTTTGTGCATTGATATCATCAACAAAGCCAACTCTGGTCACCCAGGTATGGCACTTGGCAGCGCTCCTGCCCTTTATACCTTATTTACCAAGCATTTAGTGGCTTCTCCACTAGAAAGCAAATGGTTCAACCGTGATCGTTTCGTCTTATCTAGTGGTCACGCATCCGCTCTTCTTTATACCATGCTCCACTTATGCGGATACAAATTATCAATGGATGATTTAAAACAATTCCGTCAAATTGATTCTTTAACACCAGGTCACCCAGAATATGGTTGGACGGACGGTGTTGATGCCACAAGCGGTCCTTTAGGACAAGGCATCTCTCAAGCTGTTGGTATGGCAATGGTGGAACAAATGGTTAATAAACTCTACACCTTTGGTGATGATGTTTGTAATCACTATACATATGCCTTATGCGGTGATGGCTGTTTACAAGAAGGCATCTCTCAAGAAGCTATTTCCTTAGCCGGCCATTTAAAACTCAATAAATTCATTCTTTTATACGATGCTAACCAAGTGACACTTGATGGTGCTTTAGACTTATCATTCTCTGAACAAGTTAAAGCTCGATTCATAGCGTCTGAATGGGATGTTATCGAAGTCGCTGATGGTAATGATGTCGACGCGATTGATGCTGCCATTAGCAAAGCTAAAAAGTCCAAAGATAAACCAACCATGATTATGATTCATACAATCATTGGTTTTGGTAGTGCTAAACAAGGTACAAATAAAGTCCATGGTAGTCCATTAGGTGCTGAAGATGGTAAAGCCGCTAAATTAAGTTATGGCTTTGATCACGAAGATTTCTTCGTTCCACAAGAAGTTTACGATTTATTCAAGAACACCTTTGGTGCTCGTGGTGAAAAGGCTCTCAAAGCTTATAATGATAAACTCGCTGCTTTAGCAGAAGATAAGAAAACCAAAGATGAATATAATAGATTCATTGCTTTAAATGGTGTTGATGTCGATAAATATTTGCCAGGTGTCTATCCAGAATTCCAAGAAGGGTCCGCTAAATCAACACGTGTCGCTTCTGGTCAAGCCCTTAACTATTTAATGCTCTCCATGCCAAATTTATTTGGTGGTAGTGCTGACGTTGCGGGTTCCGTTATGACAAAGCTTGATAACGGCGCCAACTTTGATGCTTCTAATAGAGCAGGACATAACATTAACTGGGGTATTCGTGAGTTCGCGATGGCGAGTGCACAAAATGGTATGCTCTTACATGGTGGCGTACGCTCCTACGTTGGTGCATTCTTCGTCTTCTCCGATTATATGAAACCAGCGATCCGTATGGCGGCCTTAAGCCATGTTCCAGCCATCTACTTACTCTCTCATGACTCCATCGCCGTTGGCGAAGATGGTCCAACACATCAACCAATCGAACAAGCTGCGATGTTACGTAGTATTCCAAACGTTGATCTCATCCGTCCATGTGATGAAAGAGAAACTTATGGTGCTTGGTTTGCCGCTTTACAAAGTAAAAATCATCCAACCGCCATTATCTTATCAAGACAAAATCTTCCATTATTACCAGGTAGCAATGGGGAAGAATTAAAACGTGGTGCTTATGTTGTCTCAAGAGAACAAAAGAACGCTCAATTTGTCTTAGTTGCGACAGGTAGTGAAGTCTCATTAGCCGTTCAAGCACAAGCATTATTACTTGAAAAAGGCGTCGATGTCCGTGTTGTTTCTATGCCATGCTGGTCTTATTTTGATAAACAAGATGCTGAATATAAAAATAGTGTTATCAATTTGCCAAGAGATAAAGTTGTCTCAATTGAGATGTTATCAACATTCGGTTGGGCAAAATATGCTGGTTTAAATATTGGTATTGATACCTTTGGTGCTTCCGCTCCTGCAAAGGATGTCATTAAGAAATTTAATTTCACTCCAGAATTTGTCGCCGAACAAGTTTTAAACATCAAATAGTCATTCTTTAATTTATTAAAGCACTGCCAAATGGTGGTGCTTTTTTATTAAAAACCAATAAAGTTTTTAAGGAATGTTTTGCACCGAGAATATATTTAAGATATATTAATAGATAGGAATTATTTATGGCTGATTACATCTACATTGATAACTACGCTAAAAAAGGTAAGATTGCAATTTCTCAATCCGTTTTTGATTCACTCGTTGGCGCTGCATTAAATAATGTTAAAGGCATCTCCCTTTCTAGCGCTCATATGAAGAGAAATCAAAAGATTCGCCTTAATAGACCAGTTCAAACCACAATTAGACATGGTATCGTCCACGTTTGGGTAGCGGTTGATGTCGTTAAAGGCACAAACTTACAAACTGTAACAGCTAATATCCAAGATGAAATCACTAATGCCTTCTTAATCGCTACTGAGCAAGTGCCATTCGATGTGCAAGTGAAAGTCATCTCTATTATTTAATAATAGAAGTCTTTTTTTATGGAAAAAATTTCACGTAATCAAGAGAATTTCATTATCATGACCGTTATCTATGATGAGTTAGCGGATTTTACTGCTGGAAGCAATCAACCATTCCGCGATGTTAATGAAATTATCTTAGAAATTACCGATATCCCACTTAAAGAGCATAGTGACTATGTTCAAAACACAATCGCTAGTGTCTTAAGTCATTATGGTGAAATCGTTTCTGCTTTCATTCCTAAACTCAATAACTGGAAATGGGAAAGACTTCCTTTATTAACTAGATCAGTTCTTTTGATGAGCTATGCTCACTTCTACTACGTAGAAAAGATTGATAAACGCATCGTTATTAACGTCGCTGTTGATCTCGCTAAAAAGTATATCGAAGAGAAACAAGCCAAATTCATTAACGCAATCCTAGACGAGGTGCTCTAGATGAATGAGAATCGCCCAGTCTTCACCGTCAGCGATATCAATCAATACATCAAAGCTTTGCTTAACAATGATGAAAGCTTAAAATTCATCTACGTTAAAGGCGAAATATCTAATTTTAAAATGGCAAGCAATGGTCATTTTTATTTTTCGCTTAAAGATGATAAGTCCATGATTGGAGCAATGATGTTTTCCACTTACGCTAATAAGATTGC
>Ga0310697_10004137_pt1 | contig 14387 bp, 12 predicted proteins | sample 172DNAGHGlowgp2_FD_203883 | JGI IMG/M metagenome (GOLD analysis project Ga0310697, IMG submission 203883) | Sheep rumen microbial communities from Palmerston North, Manawatu-Wanganui, New Zealand - 1728 DNA GHGlow gp2 (v2) (version 2) | ecosystem: Host-associated > Mammals > Digestive system >...
TGGTCGTTCTTGACGAGCTCCTTGATGCTCTGGAAGAAGCCGATCTTCTCCTGGTGGCCGGCGTGGAGCTTCTCGGTGTAGGTCTCCTTGCAGCCGGCAGCGCACAGCCAGAACAGCGGGATCATCAGGAGAGACAGGATCACGGTGGCGACGAAGTAGCCCTTCGCGTCGGCGATCTTCGCGCCTTCGGCGTTCATGGCCTGGGAGAAGTGGAGGATCATGGGCATCGCAACGAGGGAGAGGACGACGCCGATGATCTGGGAGCCCAGGCCGCGGGCGGTGGCCAGGTTCATGCGAACGCGGGAGTCGATGGCGATGACGTTCTGCAGCGCCTGATAGGCGATGGAGCAGGCGGTGTAGGCCATGCCGGCGCCGACGTAGGTCAGGAGAGCGAGGACGACCTTCAGCCAGCCGGTCACGGGGAACACGGTGAAGGTCAGGATGTTGAAGATGGCGAGGACGGGAGCGCCGAAGATCATGTAGGGACGGAAGCGGCCCCAGCGGGACTTGGTGTGGTCTGCGATGTTGCCCATCATCGGGTCGTTGATGGTGTCCCAGACACGGGCGATCAGCATGATCATGGAGATCGCGCCGGCGGAGAGCGTGACGACGTCGGTGTAGAACGCCATCAGGTAGGTGTTGATCATGTACCAGCTCATCTGGCACGCGATCTCACCAAAGCTGTAGGAAACTAGCAGCTTCGGATTGGTTTTTTCCTGGGTAGGCATGTGGGTAAATCCTCCTTATATTTTCTATTTGCGCTCTGGGCGCAAGAATAGACGCTTAGATGATGAAGTTGTTGAGGTAGCGCTTGCTCAGACGGATGGAGTTGAGGATATCCTCGCGAGAACCCTCGAAGGCCTTGTCCTCCACCTCGATGACCGCGTCGCCGTTGTAGCGGATGTCGTTGAGGGCGGAGACGTAGGCGCCCCAGTCCACATCGCCGAGGCCGGGGATCTTCGGGCTCATGTACTCCAGCGGATAGGCCAGCACGCCCACCTCTTTGAGCTTCTCGGGGTAGAGCTTGATGTCCTTGAAGTGGATGTGGAAGAGCTTGTCCTTGAACTCGTGCACGGTCTTCACATAGTCGAGGCCCTGCCACACATAGTGGCTGGGGTCGAAGTTCAGACCGAAGTTCGGGCTGTCGATGATGGAGAAGAGCTTGCGGAAGATGGCCGGGGTGCACATCAGGTTCTGCCCGCCGGGCCACTGATCCGGGCCGAAGAGCATCGGGCAGTTCTCGATGGCGACCTTGACGTTATTCTCCTCAGCCAGCTTGATGATCGGCGGCCAGATCTCCTTGAAGAGCTCGATGTTCTCGTCCACGGTCTTGTGCTGATCGCGGCCGATGAAGGTGGTCACCATGCCCACGCCCAGTTTGGCGCTGGCCTTGATCAGCGCCTTCAGATGCTCGATCGCCGCAGCGCGCTTGGTGAGGTCGGGATCCATGGTGTTGGGATAGTAGGCCAGAGACGAGATGTGCATGCCCTTGTCGGCGATGTACTTCTTCACGTATTCGGCGTAGGCGTCGTCCTCCAGGACGCGCTCGGCGTCGATGTGGCTCACGCCTGCGTAGCGGCGCTCAGCCTTGCCCGCGGGCCAGCAGGCCACTTCCAGGCACTCAAAGCCCATCTCGGCGGCGATGTCCACGGCCTCTTCAAAGTTCCAGCCGTCCAGAATGGCAGTCAAAAGTCCAAAATGAATCATAATTTGTTCTCCCTTCGTTTGTGCCGTAGGGGCGGGTCTTGACCCGCCCGCAGTACCGATTCCCTTCAGCGGGAGGGGCAAGCCCCTCCCCTACAGATCGGCTTTACCGGTTCGCCGGGATATCGACCGCCTTGCCGGTCTCAGAGCTCTCCATGGAGGCGAAGACCGCGCGCATGGCGGAGAGGACGCTCTCGCCGGAGATCGGGGACTCCTCGCCCTTTAGCAGGCAGTCCACCCACAGGTCGATGATGCCGGACTTGGTCTGGTTGTCGTTGGTCTGGATCTGCTCCACGTCGAAGTATTTGACCTCGCCGCCCTTCTTCTTGAGGACGATGGAGTGGGCCGGGTCGTCATAGATCCGCAGCTCGCCCTCGGTGCCGTAGATAACGGTAGAGTTGTCCTCGGCCGCATAGTAGGTCCAGCTCGCGGTCATGGTGCCGATGACGCCGTCGGCCATCTCATAGATGCAGATGGCGTTGTCGTCCACGCCGATGAGATTGCCGTCCGCGCCGCGCTTATCCAGGGTCGTGAGCTTGGCGGTGGTGCGCACCACGTTCTCGCCCAGCAGGAACTGGATGAGGTCCGTCTTGTGGATGCCCAGGTCTGCCATGGCGCCCATGGCGGCCTTGGTCTTGTCGAAGAACCAGGTGTTCTTGCCCGGGGTGATGCTCCAGGTCTCGGGGCCGCCGTGGCCGAAGCTGGTGCGGAAGGTGATGACCTTGCCGATCTCGCCGTCCGCGATCATCTGCTTGGCCAGCTTGTGGGCGTTGGTGAGGCGCTGGTTCTGGCCGATCATCAGGAGCTTGCCCTGCTCGTGGGCGACCTTCACCATCTCCTCGCAGTCAGCCAGGGAGATGGCCATGGGCTTTTCGCAGAGGACGTGCTTGCCGGCCTTGAGGGCCTTGATGGTCAGCTCCGCGTGGGCGTTGTTGGCAGCGCAGACGGAGACGGCGTCGATTTCGGGATCCGCCAGCAGCTCCTCGGCACTGTCATAGGCCTTGCCGCCGTATTTCGCGGCCATATCCTCGGCGCGGGACTTGGTGGGGTTGAAGAAACCGACCAGCTCGCAGTTGGGGTTATCCGCGTACTCAGGAATATGTCTTACCTGGGCGATCTTGCCGCAGCCAAGGATTCCGATTTTCAGCATGGTATTACCTCCTTATACGATCAGCAGCCGGCGGCTGTTGGTGTTCTGGCCAAACTCACGCATGTAGATGACCGCGGGCTTGTCCGGATCTTCCAGCGCCTCCATGAAGGGGGGCATGTAGGAGTGGGTGCAGCAGAAGCCGTAGGTCAGATCGTGGAAGCCCTGCTTGAGGCCGCCGGGCTTTTTGACGATCAGGGTGGCGGGCTCCATCGGGTGCCAGTGGGTCTGGCAGTCCTGGCGCATGTCGGCGTAGGTGTAATCCTCGCCGTTGACGCGCCACATGATCTCATCAGCGCCGAAGCTCTCGCCGTCCACGATCAGGTGGCCGGGACGGATCTGGCTGAGATACACGCCGCGGTAGTAGGGCAGGCGGATCTTGAGCTGGAAGCCGACGATCTCGCCGTTTTCTTCAATGTTCCGGAAACCGACCGACTGAATAACCTGTTTTTCCATGGTGCCGCCTCCTTAATAACCGAGAATGTTCTTCATCATGATGTGGTGCCTGCGCAGGGTCTGACCGACCTCATAGCCCTGGTCGTACTTGTCCGCGCCCTCGTACTCCGAGAGAAGATAGCCGTTCCAGCTGTGGTCGCGCAGGATCTCCAGCACTTCCTTATAGGGGATGGTGGTCTCCTCAAACTCGTCGTTCATATGGATGAACTTGGCGTGGCAGCAGTAGATGTAGGGCAGCAGGGGGATGATGTCCTCCGGCTCGTTGGGGACGAAGTGGGGATCGACCCACTCGCCCTCGTCGAACTTGTGGCGGAAGACGGAGAAGTCGATGTTCAGGCCGAAGCTTTTGGTGCCGGTCTCGTTGATGAAATCGATGTAGTCCTGGATCATCTGGCTCTTGAGGTTGGTGGGGATGTGGATCTCCGGGCACATGGTCAGGCCCAGACGCTCGGCCAAGGGCAGGGCGCCCCTGATGATCTCACGCCAGTTCTCCACAGGGTTCAGGGCGTCGTCCACAACGCTCATCTTGGTGCGCAGCACCTTGAAACCCAGACGGTGGGCCAGGCGCAGGTCTACCTCCAGGCGGGCGACGGCTTCCTCGGTCGTGAGCAGGCGGTCCTGCAGCACGCGGCAGTCGATCCAGTGGCCGTACTCCACGGGCTCGATCTGGTACTTGTCGCAGAGGGCGAACCACTTGTTCACCCACTCATCAGTGGGATAGGGATAATTCTCAATATGGGTGTTGGCGAGGATCTCCACGCCGGTGGCGCCCATGTCCTTCATATCCTCGAAGCAGTCCTCGAGGGTCTTCTCAAAGCCGAATTCGGCGGAATAGCTGTAGAGGGCAACGCCTCTCTTGGGGCCGACGGTCGTATTACGGTACATTCTCTTTCCTCCCTTAAAAATCCAAGGCTGCGGGCATCTCAAAGGTGGTGGTCATCTTGTAGGGCTCGCCGGTGGCGACAGAGACGTCAAAGGCGTTGATGCCCTCGGTGACGTGGCGGCAGAGCTCGGCGCTGACGCGGGGCTTGCGGCCCTCCACGATGGCCTTCGCCATGTCAGACACGCCGGAGCCGCGCTGGTTGCCCACCCGGGGCGCGACGGTCTCGATCTCGGTGAAGAGGCCCATGGTCTCCGGGCCGTAGATGGCGCCCAGGCGCGCACCCACGTTGTCGCCCTTGGAGTTGACCAGGTTCTTGAAATCCTCGGCCTTCAGGAGCTTGATGGGACCCATCATGGCGTTGGGGTCGGGAGCGAAAAGAACGCCCTCGGTGCCGTAGATCTCCATGCCGGGCAGGCTGGACTTCCACTCGTCGTAGGTCAGGTTCAGGTTGCCGATGACGCCGTTTGCGAATTTCAGCACGCCGCAGTAGTTGGTGTTGACTTCCACTTCCACGTCCTTGCCCCAGATCTCGCGCACATCCCAGCCGCGGTTGGCATAGGCGAAGAGGCTCTCGATGGGTCCGAGCAGGGTGACCAGAGAGGTCAGGAAATAGGGGCCCATGTCCAGCGCGGGGCCGACGCCCTTCTTGTAGAGGTAGCCCGCGTTGGGGTGCCAGAGGTCGGCGCCGGGGCCGACGTAGTTGGCGGTGACGCTGATGACCTTGCCGATGGCGCCCTCGTCCAGGAGCTTGCGCACGGTCTGAAACTCGGGGGTCAGGAAGGTGTCGGGCGCGGCGCCGACAAAGAGGCCTTGCTTTGCTGCAAACTCCACGATCTCGTTGGCCTGCTCCAGGCTTGCGGCCAGGGGCTTCTCGCAGTAGACATGCTTGCCGGCCTTCAGGGCGGCCATGGTCAGGCTGTAGTGGGAGGCGGGGTTGGTGAGGATGATGACGATGTCCACCTCGGGGTCCGCCAGCATCTCTTCCGTGGTGTAGACCTTGGGCACGTTCCAGCGCGCGGCGGCGGCCTTGGCGGCCTCCACATTCAGGTCCGAGCAGCCCACCGGGCGCAGGTTTTTGAACACTGGGCCCAGGGTGCCGAAGTAGTGGTCACAGTAGACACCTGTGCCGATGACGCCATAGCCGAGAACTTTTTCTTCCATTGTTTACTCCTCTCAATGACAGAATTTCTGCATAAAGCAGTTTTCTTGCTGATCCTAAGTATAACGGAGCGCCCCCGCCATTTCCCTGACACATGTCACTTTCTCTGACGGAATCCGAGACCTGATTTTTGTGAAAAATGCTCAAAAAGTGCCCCTGCGTCCGTAGAGAGATGCAGGGGCGTTTGTGCAGAATCGGTCAGGGATTTGCGGAGGGCTTGTCGCTCTCCGGGCGGGGCAGAACGCGGTAGACGCCGGCCTTCACATGGCAAATACGGCCCTCCGCGCAGAAGCTTTTGAGCACGCGGATCATCTGGCGCTCGCTGACATTGAGCTGCTCAGCCAGGCGCGCGACGCCCCGGATCTCGTAGCCGGCGCCGCAGCGATCCAGATAGGCTGAGAGCCGGTCACGCAGCGTAACATGCATGGACACGTCGGTGGCGGCGCGGAGCTTGGCCGCCAGGTCCCGGCAGACATGCTGCAGGAAAACAGGGTCTTTCAGCAGGGCCTCCCGATACTGCTCCAGATAGAGCGCGGCGGTGATGACTTCGCTCCTGGCCTCCACGAAGAAGGGGACGAAGTCCACATCCAGCAGCTCCATATCCCCAATCATGCGGATCTCCTGGTGGCTGGTCTGCAGGGAGACGGTGGAGTTCTCCGTTGGCATGTCGTAGAGCAGGAGCTCGCCGCGGAGGATGAACTGCAGATACTGGCTGGGCGCGAAGGGCGTGGTCAGCATCTCGCCGGGCCAGTAGCGCAGGAGCGTAAAGCGGGGCTGGCAGCTGCTGAAAAACGCGTCAATATGATGTTCTTTCAGAAAGCGGTTCAGAAGAGCCTTGTCTTTGATGATTTCCATTCACAGTCTCCCGGTTTCAGCAGCGTTATGCAGCCACTCTACCGAATTATTCCAGTTTAAGCCATGACATGTGTCACTTTCTCGCGCCAAAAACCGGGAGCTGTTTCTGTGCATTCGGCACAAATCAGAAGCGATACAGCTCCACCAGCAGGGCGGAGGGCATGTCGCCGAAGCGCAGGGCCATCTTCTCATCGCCGTTCATGACGCGGCCGGGGACCCACTCGCCCTTGACAACGCGGCCCTCTTCCAGGCGCAGGATGTCGAAGCTGTGTTTGTCGCCGGGCTTCACACGGAACTCGGGCGAGCAGTTGAGGCCGACGAGGAGGAACTTATCCTCGCTCAGCTCCACGGCGTAGCAGCAGCCAAGGGGCTTGCCGCTCATGCGCGGGCCGTACTTGATCACGAGATCGTAGTCCCGGAAGCGCAGGAAGGCGCTGTAGTCGGTCTCGCCGTGGCGCACGCAGACCTTCAGATGCTCGGTGCCGCGGTTCTCGAGATAGATGGGCTCCAGCTGCTCCAGCAGATCATAGGTGGCGGAGAGGCATTCCTTGCTGCCGGTAATGTCAAAGGCGGAGGGGTCGATGTTCAGGGCGATCATCAGCTCCATGGGCGGCTTGTCCAGCTGGCTGGGATCCAGGGCCAGGTCCTCGATGCCGAAGGGAGAGAAGCAGATGGCGTTCTTGGCGCCGCTGGCATAGAGGGCGTAGGAGGAGGCCACGGCGTCCTTGCGCACTTCGGGGATGAAGAGCGGGTTTTCGTCGGTGGCGTAGCTGTCCATGATATCGGCGCAGTAAGGCACATAGATATCCGGGCCGAAGGCGAAGAGGGACGGGGCCGCGACGCGCCAGACGGGCTGCACACGCTCCACCGGGCCGCCGGAGGGATAGGAGCCGGGGAACCAGGGGCTCTGCCGCAGCCAGGCGTTGGCGTAGCAGGGCAGGTCGTACTCCTTCTTGCCGGAGGCGGCGATGGTCTCCACGGCAGAGCCGAAGTGCCAGGCCATGAAATACTCGCCCGCGTCCTCACCGAAGGCATCGGTCCAGGTGCCGCTCTTGCCCAGGGCGGCGGCCAGCTTCTCGGGGATGGGCGCGAAGAAGGCCTCGTTCGCGGCTTTGCTGTAGTCGCGGTCGGTGCCGAGCAGGCCGATCTCGTTTTCCACCTGCATGACGACGACGGTGTTCTCCTCGCTGTCGATCTCGCGGATGCGGCGCATCACGGCGGTGAAGGCCTGACGGTCCTTCTCCACGGCGGCGGCGCAGAGGGGGGAGATGGTGGTCATCTTCTCGCCGCTGACCTTCTCGGCGCGGAAATAAGTCTCGGTGTCCTTCTTCACCCAGGCGGGAACGTACATGGACTCGGCGTTCTTCCACAGGCCGAACCACAGGAAGCAGAGCTTCAGCCCCTCGCGGCGGGCGGAGGAAACGATCTGCTCCAGCAGGGAGAAGTCATAGCTGCCCTCTTCCGGCTCGATCAGCTCCCAGTACAGGGGGACGATGACGGAGTTCATGTGCAGGCCGCGCAGCGCGGGCCAGAGCTTTTCCTCGAGAAACACGGGGTCGGAGGCGCTGGAGTTGTGGATCTCGCCGCCTCTCATGAAGAAGGGCTTGTCGTGGACATAAAGGGTGGCAATGCCTTTTTCGTCGCGCTTGACAACAGGAAGACTCATGGGAATACTCCTTTCAAATCAAAAAACTCTTCGGATGAAAACGAAAAAGACCCGGTGCCGGAGAACAGGGTCGCATTCGCGCGGACGCGGAGGAAAACCTGCCGGGGTCGGATCTTTTTTGCTCTTCTGATTCAAGTATAGCTTGACAGAGACGCCGGGGCAATCTTAAAATACTAATAAGCGTATAAATATATTAAGTTTCCGGAGGCACACGATGCGCTATTCCATCTCTGTTACCAGACGACAGTATGCTAAAACGCCCCTGCTCCTGCGCGCGCTGGGGATCGACCATGTCCAGGACCCCATTTACCGACCCGGCGGCTTTCCGGTCTGGCAGCTGTTTTACGGGGTATCCGGCAGCGGCGAATTTCTGCTGGACGGCTGGCGCGGCATTCTGCGGCCCGGGCAGGCGGCTTTGCTTGCGCCCAACGAGGCCCACAGCTATCACAGCCTGGATGGCGAGTGGGTGATGCACTACGTCGGCTTTGATGGGAAACTCGCTCAAAAGCTGCTGGCCAGTCTGGATCTGGGCCAATCGGGGCTCTACAGCATGGGCCGGCCGGAGCAGCTCCTGGGCCATCTGAAAACGCTGGAGCGCATCCAATTGGAAGCCCGGACAGACTCCGGCCTCCTCAGCTCCAAGGAGCTCTATGCCCTGCTGCTGGACTTTTCCCAGACCCTCACCCGGCTTCCGGACAGCCGCTATGCGGAAGCGAGGGGCATGGAAAAGGAAATGATCCTCTATCTGGAGGATCATTATCGAGAGGATATCTCGCTCGACGATCTGGCCGCCCAGTTCCGGCGGACGCCGGAGTATCTCTGCGGCCTTTTCAAGGCGGCCACCGGGGAGACCATCTCCCATTATCTCCGGCGCATCCGCATTCATCAGGCCAAGGTGCTGCTGATGGAGCGGCCGGACGCGGGCCTGCGGGAGATTTCGGAGGCCTGCGGCTTTCACAGCGTGAGCTATTTCGGCAAGGTCTTCCGGGAGGCCACCGGCTTTACGCCCCAGGGCTACCGCCTGGGCGCCGCCCGGAAATAGTCGCCTCCGGCACCTCGCCACGAACGCAGCTCCCGGGAATCCTCGATGCGAACAACGGTCAGCCTCCTGCATTCGCCTTCTGTACCCGGGTCATGGCTGAAAAATGGCGGGAACGCAGAAGTGCAATGCTTCAAATGCCAACAGCAGCGTTGAAACTCCTCGGAATATGCCGTTTCACCAACTTCTATACCGCAAAAAATGTACGGCTTCCCCGGCATTCAGGAGGCGGCGACGGGATTGCGCGCCTGTTCAGCAGGGCTGCTGTGATTTCTTTGCCGCACGGATTGACGGGAGAAAGAAGAAGCTTTATAATACAGTTAGTTACTTCTAACCGTTGCGCAGGCAACCCAAAATAGAATCCGCACGGAACACAGGCTCCAAGCGGGGCGCGGGAAGAGAGTCGTCTCTGAAAGGGTCAGCCCCTGCTGCCGCCGAAATCGCCGTATGAAATCGGGAAGCGGCAATTTGATCTGAAGTCTTGCGAACGCAAGCATTTGAATGAGAAGGATGACGGATATGACAAAGAAAGTGAAACCGGAGCAGCGCTTTTCCATGGAGCGGGACGGCTTTTTCGGCGAATACTACCGGGCCGGCCACAATACTTTCCCGGGCAAGTGCATGATCGCTTTCGGCGGGTCGGTGGGCAAGTTCCTGCTGTCGCAGATGATGGCGTGGGAGTTTATCGCAGCGGGGATGGACGTGCTGATCCTGGCCTACCATGGCGAGCCGGGGCTGCCGAAGCTGCTGAAGGATCAGCCGGTGGACGTGATCGAAAAGGCCGCCTTGTGGCTGAAAGCGCAGGGCTATGAGAAAATCGGCCTCTGGGGCGTTTCCATGGGCGGGTGCCTTGCCTTGCTCGCGGGGAGCCTGCTGCCGGAGCTGATCTCCTGCGTGGTGGCCTCCGCGCCGATGGAGATGGTGCCCCAGGCTGAGGACAACAAGTGCCCGATCCCCGGCAGCGCCTTCAGTTTTCACGGCAAGCCCCTGCCCTATGTCCGGTATATTCCCGACGGCAGGGCATGGAAACAGGCATTCCTGAAGGAATCCCTTCGGCGCAGGGAGCCCTGTACCATCGCGCTGCTGCGCGCCGTGCTCAAATACGCCGAGCAGCGCACCAACCACTATATCGCCTTCACCCTGCTGGCCATCATCCGGGACAAGGTGTTTCAGGCCCTGCGCCGCCTGTGCCCTGCCAAGCTGGAGGGCCGGGACAAGGGCGATCTGATTTCCCTCATCACCTCCGACGTGGAGCTGCTGGAGGTGTTCTACGCACACACCATCTCCCCCATCTGCATTGCCTTCCTGGTGGAGCTCGTCATGGTGCTCTTCATCGGCTCCTTCCACTGGAGCCTGGGAGTGCTGGCGCTGATCGCTTTCCTCAGCGTGGGCGTGGCGCTGCCCGTGATCATCTCCCGGCGCAGCGGCACATTGGGCGACGAGCTGCGCGCGGAGAACGGCGCCCTGGCCGCCTACATGCTGGAGAGCATCCGGGGCCTGGACGAAAGCATCCAGTACGGCGGCGGAAAAGCCCGCCTGCAGGGACTTACGGACAAAACTAACGCCCTGTCTGAAAAGCAGGGGAAGCTCAACCGGCTCACAGGCGTGAACCTTGCCCTGGCCAACACCTTTATTCTGGTTTTCGACGCGGCCATGCTGGCTCTGTGCGCTTTTCTGTATACGCAGAAGCTCGTGGGCTTTGACGGCTTTCTGATCCCGCTTCTGGCGCTCATGTCCTCCTTCGGGCCGGTAACGGCCCTCGCAAGTCTGGGCACCACGCTGCAGGCCACGGTGGCCTCCGGCGCGCGGGTGCTGGCGGTGATCGATGAAAAGCCGGAGACGGAGGATATCATCGGGCAGGAAGAAATCGAATTCCACGGCGCAGAGGTGAAGGACCTCAGCTTCTCCTACGGAAGTGAGCCTGTGCTGGAGGATCTGACGCTATCCTTCCCGGAGGGGAAGATCGTCGGCATCGTGGGCAAAAGCGGCTGCGGGAAATCCACGCTGCTCAAGCTTCTGATGCGCTTCTGGCGCGTGCAGAAGGGGCAGGTGTCCCTCTCGGGCAGGAGCGTGGAGAACATCAACACCCAAAACCTGCGGGACATGGAGAGCTACATGACCCAGGAGACCCAGCTCTTCAAGGATACGATCGCGGGCAATCTCCGCGTTGCAAAGCTGGACGCCACAGACGAGGAGATTCATCAGGCCTGTAAAAAGGCGTCGATCCACGAGTTCATCATGACGCTGCCCAAGGGTTACGATACCCCGGTGGGCGAGCTGGGCGACACGCTTTCGGGCGGGGAGAGGCAGCGCATCGGCCTTGCCCGGGCCTTCCTGCACGGCGCGCCGTTTCTGCTGCTGGATGAGTCCACCAGCAATCTGGACAGCCTGAACGAGGCCGTGATCCTGAAATCGCTGAAGGAAGAGGCAAAGGGCAAAACCGTGGTGCTGGTGTCCCATCGCGTCTCCACTGTCCGCATCGCCGATACGGTCATCGAAATGGAGAACGGGCGGGTCTCATAAAAACGGGCAGGCTGGAGGAAGGAGATTCAAAAAGAATTGCACATCAAGCGTACTCTCTTCGCTGTACTCGGCTGTATCTGTCTGGGGCTGGGCACTGTGGGCGTCTTCCTGCCCATTCTGCCCACGACGCCGTTCTATCTGCTGACTGTCTTTTTCTTCGCCAACAGCTCGCAAAAACTGCACGACTGGTTTCTGGGGACCAGGCTCTATCAAAAGCATCTGGACTCCTTCGTGAAAAACCGCGGCATGCTGCGCTCCACCAAGCTTTCCATCCTCTGCACCGTGACGCTGCTGATGGGATTCGGATTCTTCATGATGGCCCGAAAGGGTCTCCGGATCCCCTGTGTTATTCTTGCCGTCATCTGGCTGGCCCATGTTTTATATCTCACGCTGCGGGTGAAGACGATCTGAGATCCTGACGCACCTTCCCGCTTTGTCATTCGCGGGTAAGTCGATCCCGTCAGGAAGCCGGCCCAGCCTGTCGCTCGTCAGAAACATGGCGTACAGTCCTGCAAACCAAACATAAAACGGCCATCGCCTATCCCCCGAGAGAGGGATAGGCGATGGCCATTTGATCAGGCGTAATCGAGCAGCGCATACCAGAACCGGATAAAAACCTTTCATTCTTTAAAGGTTTTTATCCGGTTCTCCATGAGACGGGTTTTCAGCTTCTCGCGCCGAAATCGCCGCAGGAACTGCGGCTTTTCTGATGAATTATTAATCAGAAAACATATTCAAATGCCCAGCAGTTTATTCCAGCCGGGAAGGAAGAAGGCTTCGACCGTATCCAGGCAGCGGAGTGCATCCTCCATGTGGGGATAGACGACCTCGCGCATCATGTCGCTCCAGGCATCCCGCCACAGGGTTTCCCGGCTGCTCCCGACGGTCTTCTCATACCGTTCCATATGCTCTTGCCGCCAGATGTTCAGCCGTTCGACCGCGGGAGAGACCGTCTGGTCAAACAGATCCTCTTTGTCCCGGCAGTGGCGGTAGAGTCCTGCCGCCGTCATGCCGCAGCGCTCTCCGATCGAGCGCATGGAGGCCTTCTCAAATCCGACTTTGAGAAACTCCGCCCGTGCCGCGGCCATCAGTTTGATATGATTGGCGCTCTTATCCCTTGGCATATCGTTGCTCCATCCCTGCGGCCAACGGTAGCTGACCACGTGCTCACGAAATCTGCATTCCCTGTCAGTGAAAAAACAAAGGAAGCGCTCCGACTCGGAGATGATCGGTCTATTTCGCATCCGGGCCAGGCACGAAGCCCAGCTCATCGGCCCTTTCCCTGCTCATCAGATGGAAATTGCATTCGTCGTCGCCGTAGCCCAGGGTCTTGGTCCGGTCCAGCACAGCTCCCTGCATCTCAAAGGTGTAATAATCCATCATGCACAGATGCTTTGTAAGGCCCTCGCAGTGCTCCTGCTTCATGAGTTTGCAGATGCCGCACTGCTTGTGCGTGATGTAGTATTCGTCCTTCCCCGGAACGGTCTTGAAGTAATAAAACCAGTTCATGGGATATTCCTCGATGTGCTCCCGCGACCATTCGGCCTGTCTGCTGCGGTTTGCGATCTCCTTTTCCGTAAAGGCGCTCTTCCCCTGTTTGGCCTTCACCATCAGCGGGCAATAGGCCAGCGCGCGAACCAGACCTTTCAGTTTTTCCTCATCCAGCTTTCCGTCGGCCTCTTTGTAGAGCGCGATCGCAAAGGCGCCGCAGTACATGGTCATGACGAACATGTTGTCCTTCATGCTGCCGATGCCGGGCGTCCGTTCCACGATGGCCCGGTATTCCTTCAGCACGCGTTTCTGATAGGAAGGCTGGTCGATATCCGGGATCTCTTTGGCCACATAGTCAAAGGCGGTTCTGGCGAAGGCGAGCTTGATAAAGCCGCCCAGGATTCCGTATTTCACAGGGTACCTCCTTGCGGTTCTTCCTCCCGAAGCAGCGGCGTCAGGCAGTCCATGCTCAGAAGCAGAGTCGAGCTGTTGTGCAGCAGGGCCGAAGTGGCCGGCGGCAGTACGCCGACGGCGCCAAGGGCGATCAATGCGCCGTTGAAGCCCATGACGAAGCGGTAATTCCGGTCGATGCGGCCCATCAGTGCCTTCGACAGTCTGCGCAGCAGCACCAGCTCCCGCAGATCCTCGGCGGCGATGGTGATGTCCGCCACCTCGCGGGCGATGCCGGCCCCGCTGCCGATGGCGACTCCCACGTCCGCAAGCGAGAGAGCGGGAGCGTCGTTGATGCCGTCGCCGATCATGATGACCATGCGCCCCGCCTCCTGTTCAGCGCGGATAAAGGCCGCCTTGTCCTCCGGCAGCACTTCGGCGCGATAATCGTCAATGCTCAGTTCCTCTGCGATGGCGGCCGCCGTGCCGCGGTTATCCCCGGTGAGCATGACGACCTTTTGGATCCCGCTATCATGCAGAAGATTCACGATTTCTTTTGCCTCCGGGCGCAGCGGATCGTGGATGCCGATGGCCGCAGACAGCACCCCGCCGATGGCGAGGTACAGCCAGGAGCAGTCCGGCTCCAGCGCGTCAAAGGCCGCCCGATCCTCCGGCAGGATCTGCACGCCCTCGTCCTCAAAGACGAAGTGGCGGCTGCCGATGACGGCCCGCTCCTCGCCGATCCGGGTAGCGATCCCGTGGGCAACGACGTATTCGACCTCGCTGTGCATCTCCCGGTGATCCAGGCCCCGCTCCTGCGCGGCGCGGACTACGGCGTTTGCCACGGAATGGGGGAAATGCTCCTCCAGGCAGGCGGCCACGCGCAGCATCTCCTGCTCGTCCCGCCCGCGGAAGGGCACGACCCTGCGCACCGTGGGGCAGGCGTTGGTGAGCGTGCCGGTCTTGTCAAAAATGACGGTGTCCGCTTTGCTCAGGATTTCCATGTACTTGCCGCCCTTGACGGTGATCTTGTGGCGGCCTGCCTCCCCCATGGCGGAGAGGACGCTCAAGGGC
>Ga0310697_10004139_pt1 | contig 14384 bp, 22 predicted proteins | sample 172DNAGHGlowgp2_FD_203883 | JGI IMG/M metagenome (GOLD analysis project Ga0310697, IMG submission 203883) | Sheep rumen microbial communities from Palmerston North, Manawatu-Wanganui, New Zealand - 1728 DNA GHGlow gp2 (v2) (version 2) | ecosystem: Host-associated > Mammals > Digestive system >...
CCAACTCTTCCAAAGTTGATAAAGGAGGAAGTATGAGCGAAAGTTTTACACTTAAAAATTATGACAGCATACTTCATCTTACAGACTTAGACGAAAGACTGTATGTTATCAGGCTCTGTATTTTTCAGGATATAAACGGAATTGAAACAGTAAATGTTTCCTACGATGCAAAATGTGGAACTTCAGAAAACCTTCGAAATGCTCAATTCTATAAAAACAGAAAAAATGCAGAAAAAGTAGCTGCTCGTTGGAATAAAAATAATCAAGGAAGAGTAGAGGCTAAAGTAATTACTGTTCACCTTTTTGAGGAGGAAGATCATGAAAATTGTAATTAAGGATGATGATTGCTATTACAGTGAGGATTCCGATAGATTTTCTTACGGCAAGGAAAATGCTACAATTTACGATGTAGACTCTTATCTAGAAGGAGATCAGATCCTTAACAAACTTAAAGAGAAGTTTAAGAATAACGACCTTGAGGTTGTTGAGGTAAAACCAAAACCAAGCTTTGATGAAATTCTTTCAGAAAAGGAAAAAGTTGTAAAAAAGACTACAAACGAGCAGGTTGAATATTTTACAAACTTTAGAGGCCACAAAGATTCTATTTTAGCTCTTTTGACAGATCCTTCTTTGAATCATGATATGAATGCAATGATTGGAAAATGGAGAAGGTCAAATGAAAGAATAGAAAACTTTGAAGAGTGTTTTAATTTGGATTTCTCTGATAAAGTAAGTGATGCAACTTATCATGATTCAAACCTTGAATTCATTTCAAAATATAAATTAGCTTATAAAGCAAGGATGGCCTCAATTTATTTTGCAAAGTTGGCTGATGTATTTTTAACTATTGAAAGACACAATGAAAAAATCCTAAACAAAGGGAATTAGCCCAGGGTCAAAACCTCAATTATAAGTTTTCTATATTCTTATCATGTACAAAAGAACACTAAGGTTAAAAAACAAATGGTTTGAAGAAGAGGGAAGGGAAAACGAGGCCCTCCATCTTTTGGTAATTGGAGGAACTCACGGAAATGAATCTAATGCAGTAAAGATGGTTTCTGAGTTTATAAATAGAATAAATGAAAATTCTACAGAGGGTTGGTGGAAGAATACTTACTTTACCAGAGTAACAGTAGTTAATGCCCTTAATGAGGTTGGCCTAAAGTATAACGAAAGGGAATTCAATCAGGAAGAAAAACAGGAAACAAATGATCTAAATCGCTTTTATGATTCGAAGACTTATTCCTCAAAGGAAGATGTAATGGGAGAATTAGAAGAAGCCATAAAGGATGTTGACGTTATTGTAGATGTTCATAACAGTCCAAATATCCTTACTTGCATTTCAATTGCAATAAATAAAAATGCACCTACTTACATTGATTGGGCTATCAGAAATAAAATTAACTTTGTATTAGCTGATGATGTTCCTACTATCAAAAGACATGCTGATATAGATTTAGATAAAATTGCGTTTACTTATGAATTTTCAGGAATGGGTTACGACCAAAGAAGGGATCCAAATTGGGTAGAATGGGAAGTAAATGATTTTGAAAAATTCTTAACGGCTATTGGTCAACTTTGGACTTTTGATAAAATATTTGAAAGACAATATGTATACGATAGAGACAGGCCAAATACAACCCTAAAACATACTTTCTATAAAAAGGCAAACAACTACAACCTTACTTATCTTCCATTTCTTTATGAAAAGAAATATTTCTCAATTCCAACTTACGCAGACGGAGTTTATAATTGGTTGAGAGGAAATCCTTTAGGGCATTATAAAAAAGGTGAACAAATTGCTTTTATTGAGGATCCTGTAAATAAATCTTTGACAGGGGAAGTTAGGGCTCCATGCGATGGTACTTTAATTGATGTGGATGATTCTTGGTGGGGTTGCAAAGGTGGTGCTTTGGGGGACTTCCAACCTGACCTTGAACAAAATGTTTATGATTACTACGAAGAAGAAAAACAAATGGATAAACAAAAAGAGGAAATGAGGTATTCCGAAAAAGTAGAGGCATAAGCAAAATAAAAGGGTTCCTAAAAAGGAACCCTATTTTTATGGAGGAATTACTCAGAAAAGATCTCAATCATTTTGGCAATACGATTCATGGCATCTATGCCGCCTTCATAATCTGGATCACCCACAATATCAGAATCCGGTTCATAAGCTTCTGTTCCTGCTTCCAAACAATCAATCAAAATTTCAAGATCCCTTGAATCTAATTCAAATCTTTTGTATTTTGGTTCATCCAAAGATACTCCGTTTGCCTCTTCGTATTCCCCACACTGATTAACTGCTACTGAATCTAATTCGTCATTGTAAACAAACTTACTCATATATTTTACCTCACATATATTATAGGTAAAATTAGTTTGCATTTTTCATAATGTTTTTACCTATATTATTGTTATGGGAATTTTAACGGAAAAAGAAGCAGAGGATATCTTGAACGAAACGGAAAGTGACTACTCAGAAAAGTCAGATGGGCTTATTGTTGAAATTGAGAATCTGCGACACAACCTTTACTTATTCCAAACTTATATTTCCGAAATAAAAAACTTGTATGAAGAAAACAGAGAACTTTTTGAAGCAAAAACAAAACAAAATGAAATAAACGAACTTATAGAACCCTATACAAATATCCAGGAAGTTGACAAAAGAATACAAAACAACATAAAAAGGATTAAGGGTCTTTTAGATGCAAGACCTCAAATTACTCAAACTTTTGTAGATGATACAAATCAGTCCTTTTTGGACATGTTTACAAATTATGAAATTACTGTTGCAAGGTACAGTAGATTTCTGCAAGAATTTAACATTAGGTTTCCAAGTAAAAAACTTTCTGAGCCAATGAAACATTTAACGGACTTAATGAATTTGTTAAATGGTATTGTTGTTAATTTTAATGATTATTATCCTTATAAACTTTTACAACCTTTTGAAGAATCCCAAATAGCTGGGACCATTCACGTTTATGGATTTGGAATTGTAAAAGAAAAAGATTGGAGTAATTTAGTGAAGTACAGGGGGTGAAAACCCTTATTTTTACATATCAAATATTTTAGGAGGTAAAAAAGAATGAAGTCAGAAAGAAATTATATTACATCTGACTTACATTAGGTAAGTCATTTACTTCATAGTAACATTATAAAATACGCAGAGCGTAAGGATTATTTACCTTTTGATGATGAAAAATCTAGACAAATGTCTTGGGATATTGTAAACTCAATTAATGAGCAGGTTCCGGACGAGAAAGGTGTTATTCTTTGGAATCTTGGGGATTTGTTTTATGGCAGGTTGTTTGGGGAATGTACACTTGATCAGCTAAAGACCCTCATAGATGTAATGAAAGGTAAGCACCGTAAACTAAACATTGTTTTAGGAAATCACGATCGTCAGTTCAATCATTTTAGAAAATCAAAGGAAGATTGGGATAAGATTAAACCTTTTGATAAGCATTCATCCTTGGAGGATATTTTTAAGTATCTTGGTTTTGACAAAGTATACGATAGGCCTGTTTTGTTTGGGGATGGTAGAATCCAATTTATTTTGAGCCATGAACCTGTTTACATCAAAGCAAATTATTCAAACTTTATAAACGTTCACGGACACGTACACCAAATGCTCGTTGATAAGGACTATTTCGCAATCGATTTGGAAAACAGCAAAATGGTTATTAAGGCTTATGAGGATTCAGGTCGTGAACCCCCTACACCTAAACTAAAGGCTGGTTATAGAGATTGGATCGTTAATCCTTCCGATTTCATTAACATCTGTTGGGACAATCCAAAAAATCCATACAAAGTATTTGATTTGGATAAGTTATACAATCATGACATTTATCTTTAAGAGGAGTAAAACAAATGGAAATAGAAATGAAAGCTAAACTCAATGATGAGCAACTTGATAAAATTCTTTGGTGTATTGATAACGAAAGTGAATATTTAGAAAAGAGTGATGAATATTTTTCTTTTGATGGTATAGCTCCAAAGAAGCCAAAAAATATAATTCGTATTAGAAAAGAAAAAGTTGGAAATGCCAATAAGGCTTTGTTTTTCTTTGAAGGGGCAGGTGTCAATGTGGATACTGTTAAGAACATTTTAACAGGTTGTATTTATCCTTTTGGTTCAATTACAGCAGATAAAGATCAGACTTGGCTTACAGTAAAAGTAAAGAATACAAGTCCTGAAGGAATTGAAACAAACGAAGAAACGGAGGGACAATTGTTTGAGGGTACTGAAGAAGCATTTCGTAAATCAATGGAAGTAGCAAATTTCAAAACTTACTTTACAAAATTCAAAAGATCCTTCTCTTTTTATGTAAGGAATGAAAAAGAGGAATTTAATAGATTTGTAATGCATGCAGAATTGGTATCTGTGGATGGGGTAGGCCCTTATCTTGAAATTGAATCAGTTGTAAAAGAAAAAAATGCAGCAGAGGCCAGTGACCAGATCAAATGGTTCTTTGAACATAAATTAGGTATTACAGAATTTGATGGTAGAAGTTGGGTAGACATAGTTTCTCAGAAGTAGGCATTATAGTTTTTTCACTAATTTTTATAATAAACTAAAAGGAGAAACTTTTATGACTAAACAAATCAAAATAGAGGAATTGGAAAACCTTTTGTTTAAGGCCACCAGAAGTCTTAGAAATGGGGATGAAATTGTAATAAATAATTGTACTACTTGTGTCCCCTTCCCTTTCAAAATTGTAGCATATAAAAGTGATGATGGAAGAACTACATTCCTAGTAACTACAAACTATGGTGATCCAAATTGCAAGGCTATGGATGAGGGTGGTAGTTCAGGTTTCCATATTAGAGATCTTATCCAGGATGTTTTCAATCCTGATGAATCAGAAATGGAAGAAATTGATAATTGTGGTATTTGGGTTGATGATTCAGAATTGGCCCCTCTAGCCCTTTTGGAATCTAAGAAATTAGAGGAAAAAAGTTCATACAATGCTCTACAGGATATCTTGAAAGATGACACTCTTTCTAGTACAGCCTACACTGAAACAAACGAAGGAATTGAAATTACATTCTCTCTAGAGGAACTTGAAACCGTAACAGGAATGAAAGGTGCAGAGGCCATTAAATATCTTTTCCATTGCTATGGATGTGACGAAGAGTTTACAGAATTGGCAAACGAAGAAGAATTTATTACAATTGAATTCCCATATAAGCATAAAAATTTAACTGAGTCAGAAGAGTCAGATGAAACTGGCCTAAGTGAATACCAAAAAGATTTGGTAAAAGAAATGGTACAAGCCGATTTTGAATGTGGCCATACTGAAAATGATTATGATGGGCTTGTAGATCTTTTGAAGGAAGATGGTGACTTTGCAGGAGTAGAAGAAAAAGCTGCCTCCTATTATATGGAACTTTTGGAATATGGCCCTGCAGGTTTTTATGAGGCCTTTAAGGATGAACTTGCTTTTGACCCTGACTTTGTAGCAGAATACGGAGATGATTATGTTGAGACATCCCCAACATTAGATGATAATGATTGGAAAGAAGAGGATGATCCTCTTTACGGATATGGAGAGGATGATAAAAAGGACATCAATGATTGTGCCGATTGGTATAAAATATCCCAAATTGAAAATTTGATGTATAGAAACAAAGGGATGACACCAAGGGAAGCCAAAAAGGAATTGGGAATTGATCCTTCTTTCGAATATGTCCCAACAGGTCATTTAGATGAATCTGTAAAAAATAAAAATCTTAAAAATAAAAAATTAAGAGAAGCCATTACAAAGAAGGCAAAGGAAAAGTTAAATCTTTTGAATGACATTGTAAACTTTGCATATGAGTATGGGGAGGATGCAACAAAGGGTCTCTTCCAACAGGCATTCAAAAAAGTTACAGGGGATGATTTAATTGATGCCTTGGACGATGATAAATAATGGCAGAAGATTAATTTAACATTTCAAACCTCCCAATTACAGGGAGGTTTTTATTTTGCTTTTTACTATAATCTATTACATGAGTCACTATGCAATTGTAAATGAAAACGAAAAGTTCTTTTTAAATCTATGTGGACATTATTCCTTAGTGGATGATGCAATGGATGCCACTGTTTGGGATGATCCAAATCACAAGGAAATGTGGTTTTACTTACATGAGTTAAAAGCATCTACAAATAGAAATTGGTACGTGATTGATTTAGACAAACCTCTCCAAGCAATGATAGCCGGACAGGCTCACGTTGATGAAAGTGAAGATGCAAGGACTTTTGATTGTGTACTTACAGGTACTATCGATAATGTAGAAAAAACCATTACGGTAAGAAAAGAAACTTTTAACGAATTTTATAAAGGCAAAAAGTTCATTCCTGATAGAATTTGGGTTACACATTTGCTTTTGAAGGGAACTACAAAATACATTTTGATTGCAGAAACAAAGGATGGTTATTTTAGATATAAAAATTCCGTAAGGGATTTAAGTGATACTAATGAAAAGATGTGGTTATGGTGAAATCAAATAGGAGTAAAAATGCTTTACTGGAATGTTTATAAAAACAGTTATACAAATAGATTTGTTTATGGGGATGAAACTACCCCCATGGAATCAGTGTGTACATTTATTACAAAATATAAAACAGAAAAGGAAGCTAAGGAAGCCTGTGAAGAGCTAAATAGACAGGCAGACCTTATGAAAGAGGATTTACAAAAAGCAGGCCTTAACCCAATTTCTTTAAGGGAATTTTATATAAAAGCAGAAGTAGGTTGGAGAGACGAATTTGAAAATTGGCTCCTACAATACCCTAAATCAAAAAGGGAAAACTTTAACTTTTGCTACGAGGACTGGGTAAGAAATTATACTGAGTTTGCAAAAAGTGATGAAAGGGTTATGTGGATTCCTTTTAGAAGTGCCCCCACAGAGTTTAATTTTATTGTTTACAAATTCAAACCTGATGGATTTTATGAGTATATTGAATATGGTGAACCTTATAATGAAGAAGATTATGAATTTGTAAGAGCCTATAGAAACAGGGATGATGCCGGATACTTTGTAAAGGACCACAATAAGCATTTAAGGGAACAAAATAAAGAAAAAGCAGAAAAGAAATTAATAGAAAAAGTTACAAATAATTTGGTTTCCGGAACTGTTCCTGAACCTATCAAAGATAGTGAGGCTCCTAAACTTTTAATCAAACCCCCAAAATCTTTTGATTGGAAAGAAGCAATGAAGGCCTTAATTGATGGCAAGAGAGTTGAAGCAAGAGTTTGTATTCCTGGGCTTCCGGAAAGCGAAAATGGGTGGTTTGAAGTAGAGTTTGCAATTGGTCCAGAAGATAAAGAGTTTGGTGAAAGTGTAAAGTTCGGAAAGGATTGGGAGTATCGTATTTTAGATGATTCAAAAGAAAGAGAAGAACTTTTTGACGAATGTGAAAAGTTGGGGATTATAAATGTTAGTAAGGCCTCTAAAATATCAACTCCACTATTGCACGACATTGTTGATGCTATAAAGTCAATCGATTTAGATTGGGAAGGGATTGCAAAACAAATAAATGAGGAGACAGGAAACTAAATGTTAAAAGGAGACAAAATGAGTTACGATTCAACAAAGGATACTACGGATCATATTAATAAGGTAAGGGATTACATTGCAAAATGTATTGTAGAATTAGGGGATAGGGCAGCTTTACATGATCATGATAAAATAGATGACCCTGTAGAGAAAAAACTTTTTGACGAATATTCCCCTAAGTTGGCAAATTGTACTTATGGAAGCGATGAATACAAATCATTCCTAGATGGTTTGAAACCTGCTTTAAATCGTCACTATAAAAACAATAGACACCACCCTGAACATTTTGAACAGGGTATAAGGGATATGAACCTGATTGACATTTTTGAAATGATTTGTGATTGGAAAGCTTCATCAGAAAGACACGAGGATGGGGATATTTACAAATCAATTGAAATAAATCAAGAAAGATTTGATTATTCTGATGACTTGAAATGTATTTTGAAAAATACAGTTGATTTTCTAAATCATTTTGGAGAGGAAGAGGATGACTAAGGAAACATTTATTCTTAGATTAAAGAAGATAAAAGAGTTAGCAGAAACTTTAAATAGAAAGCATGATGCAATGGTAGAAGGAAATCCTTTTGTAGAGGATGGAAGTGGAGTAATGCCTGATTGGCTTATGAATTTAATCTTTGAACATGTACTTACTCTTTTTGCTGCTGTTAATGAGGATGCCCTTTATAAGACAAAATTGGATAGTTGTAAGGAAAGTTATCCAGGAAAGTCTGTAGAGGAGATTGCAAAAGAAATTGGTATTAGTGTTGAGAAGTTAAAGTCCAGCTGTGAAAATACTTATGTACTCTCAGACCTAGTTGATTACTTCCTTTATGAAATGGATTGGGGCGGAAGAATATCTATAGGTAATGATGATGACACTGCAAAGGATTATGATTTTTCAGATTACGGAAGATTGTACGATTATATAAAAGAAGAAATTTAGAGAAACCCAAACTTTTAAGGAAATCCTACCGAAAGGTAGGATTTTTTTTTTGGCATTTTAGCCCCAAAAATCGCCTATATTATATGTGTGAGGTACAGATAAATGAAAGGACAGAAAATAGAGTTAGTTGACATTAAAGTTCTTCCGGGCCAGAAAACCTTTAAAGTTGATGGCCGCAAAGAATTCAAAACAATAAAGGAAGCCAAAGAATATGCCAGATATTTTTACGGTGACTATTACTTTTTGGAAGTTTGGGTAGACGGAAAAGTAAGGTACACCAGTCCAAAGTACCACAAAACATTTTACCCAGCCAACAGTTTTAAGGGTAGCTACAGAAGTACCAAATGGAGAAAAGAGGTAAAATAAATGAAAGACTTAAAGGTTGGAAACAGATACGACAATGAAGTTTTTCCTGATTGGTATAAGGAAATTATTGAAATCGTAGATCAGCAGCCTACAAAGGCAATTGTAAAAGCAAAGGACGACAAAGGTGAAATTTGGTATACACATTTCCAAAAAGAAAATGGGGAATGGAAAGCCTTTGTAACAGGAAGGGATGACGATCGCTTAGGATTACTTTACGGAGGAAATTAAAATGGATTTTACTTTAATGGGAGAGGAATTCAATGTTCGTACTGATAATCTTAAATCTGTTGAACGTTATGGAAATGCGGTAAAGGTTGAATACAAGGACGGGAGTTACTCAATCTGGGAAGCCAAGAATATCTATCAGGTAAATAAAATCAATCTTTTGGAGATTGTTTTGAGAGCTTTGATGATTGGTTACACTCAAGGTAGAAACGACCTTTATGATGAAGGTAGAGTTATTACAAAAGAAATCCAAAAGAAGCTCGACATTTATGATGAAGCAATGGAAGAACTTGAACCTTCAAATTATAAGGAATATCACGAATTTAAATTGGGGTAAAACATTCGTTGAATGTGAAAAATAGATTTTTTGGAATGTGAGTCAACACAATAGGACGTTAAACAATTGTTGGGAGTTGCTACTATGGCAAAGATTGAATTTGGTTTTTCACAGAAGGATGCTTACGATTTTGTTATTAAAAACGAGCGTAAGGAAACAACAAGGGACGATAAAAAGATCGTTGAAAAGCACAAGGTTGTAAAGTACAAGAATCCCGAAATTGATTGCTGGGGTTATGTACACAGAATGACAGCTGAAAACGCCCCTGAGGTTCTTAAAAATGTTGAATACTTTAGAGCCGCAAATCCTTTCGGACAGTACGGTGTAAAAGGAAAATACGAACCTTTCGGTTGGACACTTCCTATGGCACTTTTGGCCTTCAAGAAGGGTTACATTGACGGTTTCCTTTCAAGTAGGTCCTTTTTCAGTCCTGGGCTTTCAACAGAGGGTATCATTATTGTTGATCCCATTCAGAGAATAAAAGTAAGAGAGTGGACACAGACTGAATATAAGGACTTCTTTGATAACTGCAAAGAAGAGGATTTTGAATACTCTGTAACAAAGTCCTCCGATGCAAGATTGGGGGAATCACTCAGACACGAAACAGCAGAAAGCCTTAAACAGGAGTTGGTTGAAGAGCACAAAAAGGAAGGAAAGGATTTCTTCCAAACTGAGTTGGAACAAAAGATGGTTGAGGAGCACGGATTTGACAAAGTTCTTGATGCCCTTGCAAACCTGCTTTATTACGATACAGATTTGATAAACATTTGGGGAGATCGTACAGCAAAACCCCTTACATTTGATTCTTACGAAGCTGCTGAGACTTTCAGAAATCAGTATAAGACTTGGGAAAACATTTACAGAGATGATGAAAAGGCTGCCTGTGATATCATTCCTGTAAACGAAAAGTTTGATGCTTACTTGGAGGATCTTAAGAAGAACTCAAGAAAGGAGTTCGAAAAAACCTCTCACAAGGCTGATTAAACTTTAACCCAAAAATATTTGCTTTGAAGAGTTTATAGTAATTATTGATTTACAACCTGGACATCTAAAACGTCCAGGTTTTTTAATTATTAAAAGTTTTTTACAATTTGGACATTTTTCCTGATAAGCTTCCTCAAAACTAGATTCACTACCTGCCTTTAAAAATGCAATTGCATCCTCTAAATTATCTACAATCCTAAAAAATTGAGAGAATCCAAGTAAGGAGAATATTTCATAAACCTTTGGAACCATATTAAAAAATACGAGCTCCCCTTCGTGGGCCTTTATTGTTTTTAAAATGGCTGTAAAGGATCCAATACCAGTAGAGGAGATATAAGATATACCTGCACAGTCAAAAGCAATTTTATAAAACCCACTCTCTAAAACTTTATTCATTTGTTTCATGAAAAAGTTTGAATTATACGTATCAATGTAACCTGTTAATTTTACAACTAATACTTCCTCTATTTTTTCTAAATCTATTCCTAGGCTGTCATCTCGCTCATCAAAAAAACCTTTTATTAAATCTTTTTGTAATTCCATGATATATAATTTCTCCTCTGTGGTACCTTATAATTAGTAACTATAATATTAGCATGGTAGAAAATGAACACAATGTAACTCCAGGAACAATTTATATTTGTTATCAGGGAGTAGGAAAATCAAATACGGTAGATGCTAATGTCGGATTTGTTGATTTGGAGTCAAGTAACTTTAGACTTGAAGATGGATACAGACCAGATGATTGGTATAAGTATTATGCACAGGTTGCTTTTGATTTAGCAACTCAGGGTTATTCTGTATTTACTGCCTCCCACGATGTAGTAAGAAAAGAATTAGCAAGAATTAGAGATAAGTATCATCCAGAAATTAAAATTGCAATTGTTTATCCAAATCCAGAGTTGAGAGATGCTTGGGTTGAAAGATTGCAAAAACGTTATGATGAAAACCCTACAAGAAAGAATAAAGCTGCATTAGGAAATGCAAAGGATAGGCTTCCAGAAAATGTAAAAGAAATGGAAGCTGATGCATACAAGTATGGTTTTGGAATTATTGAAATTGATTCTACTGATTATTTCTTAATTGATAAACTCCCAATGCAAGACCCTAATGTTGAGCTTTCTTTAGCTCTTCACGATAACGATCCGGAGGCAGAAGAAGAATGGCAGTAGACAAACTCACGGATGTATCCTTCATAGAATGGCTTAAATTAGAAAACTCAAAAGACCCAGATAATATACTTCCTCCAGAATTGGATTTTGAAAAGGCAATTTACTTTTTGAAGAATTACCTTTTAGAGGAAGATTGGTATGTAAATTACCCAGGATCCGCAAAACAAATTACTACGGATATAGTTTATGACATATTGAAAAAATATTCAAAAAAGTTTAGAAAAGAATTGAAAATCTATGAGAAGGAATTAAGGGATGCAAAATAGATTAGAGATCAATTCTAAATCTGAAGAATTTGTAAATCCAAAGAAAAGAATTTTTCGTTTAGGAGAATCCCATTATGAATGTCCTGAATTTATAGACGACAAAGGAATAATGCGTCGTTACCCGAAAAGAGTCCTCAAAGAAGCTACAATATTTTTAGCTTTATCTGAGGCCTACAAGAAAACGGATACATCTTTTTTGGATCAAATGCTCATAGATATTTCTGAAGCTTTGCAAAAATATGATACAAAAGAAGTGAATAGTTTAACAGTTGGGAATTTTGGAATTTATGTTCAGGGTGGGGAATATGTTCAGTTAGCTGTTTATAATCCAATGACAAAAAAGATAAACCTTTATATAAACAGAAAATGCTTGGAACATATAAAAGCATACCAAAATATTCCAAATATCCTAAAAAGAATCAAATCTGCCTATGTGCATGAAAATACCCATATGCAACAAGATGCAGCGTCTAATGGAAAGTTTTACAATTCAAATTATAAATCAGCCGACATAAATAAACCTGAATCTATGAAGGATTATTTAAATCAAAGAGTTGAGTTAGATGCCTATGCAAGACAATATGGTTTTGAGTTAAGGGAACTTTATCCAGAAGAAAGCACAGAGGACATCTTCAAAAGAGTTTTTAATGCAGAAATAGATGACGAGGATTTGAAAAATAATTTAATTGCTATATTTGATATATTGACGGACAAAAATAAAAATTTCTTTTTAAGGAATATGTACGATTATATAAATGGAGAGGAGAACTGGGAATGATTACCATTAGTGAATATACTACAAAGACACCTATGAGGATGATTGGAGAGTTTGCAGGATTTTGTTGGGGTGCAAATACAAAGGATAATGAAAAGAATGTAAAACGTGCAATTGATTGTATTATGTCAGAACACGGAAGGACAGAAGAGTTTCCTGACTTGTATTTAATTATTGATGGTGTGGATGCCAAAACGCTTCGGGAGCTATATACTCACATTGGAGGATCCCCTACAAGATTGCAGGCATCAACAAGATATATTGATTATGAAAAGAAAGGTGTACCTGTAATTACTCCCCCTTCAATTGCAAATAAGGAATTAGCAAAAGAGGCCTGGGATGAAACGATCGAGTCTATCAAAAAGGGAATGAATAAATTGAAAGCCTTTGGAGTTCCAAACGAAGATGTAACTAACCTTCTTCCTTTAGCATATCAGTCCAAAATGGTTTGGAAAGTAAATCTCAGAACACTCATCAACTTCATGCATAAACGTCTCTGCGCGAGGGCTTATTGGGAGATCCGGCAGCTTTCAAATGAACTTAAAAAATTGATTTCAGATTATTCAGATGAGTGGAAACAACTTGCGGACTGGTTATTTGTTCCCTATTGTGAACGCTACAAGTTTATGAATCCTGATTTTTGTTTCTGTACGGAATCAAAAGGTTGTGGAAGACATCCAAATATTAGGGATTTGAAAATAGTTTCAAAATATGAAGGAGAGGATGATGGAAAATAAAATAAAAGAAATGGAGAACATGTTTGATAGATGGTACTCAACTCTAAATGAAGTCCAAAGAATGGATTTACAAAAGTATTCAAAAGAATACCCTCTAAGATGCCTAGAGGAAAATATCCTCTCCCATGCTAAAATTAATGACATTGAAGTAGATATTCCTCCTACTGTTCTTTCTGAAATTAAAGTTATAGAGGGGGAAGACAAAAGGGTAGAAATTATAAAATGTGAATTTATTCCCCTAGTAAATTTGAATGAATTTTCTGACAAGGGTATAAAAGAAAGAATAGATGAAAGTCTTTTGAATTTATTTAGCAATAAAAGGAATGAACACACAACCAAAAAGATTGTTTTCTACTGCATGCTCCCTATGATATCTAAAAGGGGTGGTGATGAATATTTTGGAGTCTTTGGGACCTTCTTTGTAGGGGATCCATCTATAATAATTGAAAGGAGTTTTTAATGTATACATTAAGTACACATATTGAGTTACCAATTGCACATAGATTACCTGGGGCTTATTCAGGTCTTTGTGTAGGGAATGTTTCAAGAGATGGAAAAGAAGTTTTCCCAAAAGATGATTTTGGCATGGCGCATGGACATAATTATGTAATCACTTTTAAAGTTTCAACAAACAAAATGAATGAAGACTTCATGGTAATGGATTTTAAGAAAGTGAAGAAAATCATCCATGAAGAAATGGATCAGTACGACCATTCCCTTATTCTCAAAGAAGGGGATGCTTTGATTGATTTTTATAAAAAGGGTTACGCTGATAGAGGAATTGATATCAACAAAACAAGGTTGTTTATTTGGACCCAAGCACCGACAGCTGAGTATATGTCATTCTACTGGTTTAATGTTTTTAAGGATCGTTTTACAAAAGAAGGTATTGAACTTTCTCACTTAGCAATTACAGTAGAAGAAACATCCCACAATTCTGTAACATACGAAGAAGACATTTAAATTGTGAAAAGGAAAAAGGTATGTGTAAGGTATTCATTGGAGAGGCAGAGAAAAAACTTGGTTTTATTCTTTACA
>Ga0310697_10004141_pt1 | contig 14380 bp, 16 predicted proteins | sample 172DNAGHGlowgp2_FD_203883 | JGI IMG/M metagenome (GOLD analysis project Ga0310697, IMG submission 203883) | Sheep rumen microbial communities from Palmerston North, Manawatu-Wanganui, New Zealand - 1728 DNA GHGlow gp2 (v2) (version 2) | ecosystem: Host-associated > Mammals > Digestive system >...
GATTCTCACCTACCGTCACTACATCGAACAATTCCCGTTAAAACTGGACGAAGTAGATATTGGATTGTCACCGCTACACCGAAGTATGCTGGTGACATTTCTAAGTGACTTTGTCCATAGCCGTGACTGTACACAGGTATTCCTGATTAGTCACGAAGCCGCTACCAACACGGGATTCTCGGATACCAAGATTGTCTCCATGAGCAGCAATGACCTGGAGGCAGGCTACATCGGAGAGCTTATTTCAAAACGAAGCTAAAAAGAAAAAGCCTACGGTACTGGATTGACTCCAGTACCGTAGGGACTATTCTACATTTGTTATGGAACACGAAGTTCACACACGGCATCGATCATCTCCAAGAGACTCTTAGCTGTATGATCTTGCAATGTATTAAACTCATCCGATTCTTTAATAGCTGGGTTATTCTTCAGATACTCAGTCTTCTGTGCAAAGTAATCTTCAATCACGGTATGCTCACGATCAATACATGGATACAAATTCCAGCTTGGTTCAAGATTGAGAGGTTCACTCTGATTACAGTAAGGACTGTTGCCAGAAACTGTCGTGTAACGCATGAATGACTGCATATGGTGTGCAGGATTGCTCTTAAGCAGAATACGTTCTGCTACAACATCACAATTACCTTCATGGATAATATCAAGCAACGTTGAACGGAAAACGTGTATAAGGATAAACGCACAGTACATTTTTCCTTTGTTCTCCTTCATATTGTCTCCGTCTAGTATCAGATCGAACGTTAACGTTCGGCGGATAATACATCCAGCGTTTCCATCTTTATCAGGAACGGTATAGACTGGGAACGTTGCAGGATCGCTATGACCCGTATAGATACCAAGAAGGAGTGTTAAGGGCGGTTCCGGCAACAAGATACCAGGCTGATGGACAAACTGTTTCATCTCTTCTATCCAGTAAAAATCTGGAGAGGAGTAGCACGTGACACAGTTATTTGCATCTGTGAAGCGACACTCGTGGGCGTCTTCAAAGAGATCATCGTCAATCTTGTCTTCGGCGATAAGCTTGGCGACTGTCTCCAAGGGCGATGTAATTCGTGGAGGAAGACCATGGAGCTGTGCGTAGACAGGTAGTCTCGCTTCCATAGATAAAGGCATGTGGGTAATGATCATAATGTCTCCTTTTGCTGGAGTGTAGCAGGCTGTTATACCTGCTACACTCTGGCTATAACTACAGGTTCTTTAGGGCTGGGATTTCAGGTGATGAAGGTGGAAGTCCAAACCCGTTGTCATCTTTAGACTCGGGTTCAATAAGCTTGTCGAGTTCGAGAAGATCGTCACGATTCTCCTTGTTAAATTGCTCAACGGCTTCTTCATACTTGTCCAGGAGTACGCCGTCCGGACGCAGATAGGATTGGAGCTTCGAGACTAGTTTCGCATAGCGGTCACGAATGTTCATCTTGATTTCGAAGATACGTTCATGCGTAGCAGGGTCTTCGAAGTAATTGTCAAGAGTTGTGTAGACTTTCGCAAGGACGTTCCGCACGCAGTTGATGTAGAGCTCTGCGGATTTCATATCTTCAACGACACGGTGGGAGAGAGCTTGCTTCTCGGCGTCTGATTGAGCTTTGCTGACACTGTAGACACCTTTGTAATCGGTTGCTACAAGAGGCTCCTCCTTGTCACTACGAATGGAAATAACGTAGGCGTTGTCCAGGAGGTTAGCTCCTTCGCCGATGGTCGTAATGCTGACGCTGATGAGGCCAAGGTTCCAATCAACCGCAGGGATTATCCGCTCCGACTTCTGGCAATGACCGAGAATGTACATGGTTGCGCGATAGTAGGCGGTATGCCAGTCGCCGTCATTTGGTGTCATGAAAGCGCAGGCTTGTTTGCGGAAGCGATTCCCAAGCGCGGTCTTCGTTTCGGCGCCGATGGAGAGAATCTCAGATTCGGCGAAGCCAGGAACGGCGATATGAAGGAAATAGTGATAGATCTTGTTGTCACCGTGGTATTCACCTTCCGGCGAATGGACGATGGTTGCGAGATGATCCGGCGATATCCAAATGACGTTACGCTTGGGAAGTTCTTTGGTTTCAGGTTTGTTACTCATAATGTCTCCTTTTAGATTACAGAACATTTAACTTGTTTCCTTAGTTCGGGATCCGCGAGCTTTCTGACACGCTCGTCCCAACGGGCATCTTTGCATCGTTCGTTCATGATTTTGATGACTTCATCAACGCTCTTCTTTTCCACGTCGAGCAGGTATTTGACAAACTCGTGACCGGCGGAATAATAACCACGATAGAAATCGATAGCGGAGTAATCGTCGTCATGTAGGAAGTTCATACTTGGTCACCTCCACTTCATCCGTTGCGAGAATCAGATCCAATTCATCATGAAACCGTTTCTCTTCAGCGTTCCACCCTTCCATGTCAATACCGCCATTGGCGCTGATCTTGCTTTTGAGGTTTCGTAAATGCTGCTGTGCCAGATCCGCAATCTTGCAACGAATCCCGTATTTGTGGTTCTTCTCGTCGATATTCTTTGCATAAGCGCGTACAATATCGGCACATTTCGAAATGACGTCCATCTGACGACGTAAATACGTCTCCAACCGACGGATCATCATGTCATCCACGCGATCCATGGGATTGCCGCATAAACGGTCTTCAAAACGGGATCGTGAAAGGACTCGATACAGTGTCACATTCGTAACACCCGGGATAAGGATGTTGACATACATGTGAACAGATTTGGACGGGTCGTCTTCATTCAATTTATTAATCACATTGTTTGTGACGTAGTCGACCATTTGCTCACCGTCTTGCGGTTTGCGCTTGTGACCGAGGATGGAACACATGATCCGATCTTCATATTCGGAGAAACCTTTTTGTAAGGTTGAAAAAGGTTTCCCCATGCATCCCATAATGAAATTCTCAATCCGTGTTGGGAGGGCTTTCAGAATATCGTTGATTTCACGTTGAAACGTTTCGATACCGACAACCAAATTATCAACCAATGACTGTAGAAAAGGACTCTCAACGTGAACGCGCGGCGTTTGGTTTTGTAGCAGTTCGATGTCGTAATAGACGGATCGATCCGCTTTGTTGTACTGATGGACGACAAAGCCGTCCTGTTTGTAGATAATACTCATAATGTCTCCTTAGGGTATCATTAGTGTGCCGTTCTTTGCATCATCCGACAGGATTCCGTAAAACGGCGACACTGGGTTGTTGTGCAGGGCTTTATCCAGAAGTTCCCGATAGGCTTGGTCACTCTTTTTGAGCAGACCTGTACCTTCAGGGCTGCTCACAGGAACCGTTACCATATGCTCCTCGGATCCTTCCGGCACGCCTTTGTCAATGGCAAGATCATAGGCGTCTTCGTCTGGATTCAATGTACCCGCAAGGTAGTAGTTTGTCGGATCCATGACGAAACGCAGATGCTTTCGCATGAGAGTGCCATCAACGACTTTGAACGTCTTGCAGACTTCAAAGACAGGCTCTTTTGTGGTTTCGAGCATATAGGGTTCTCTGACACGCATGACAAGACGCTTCGTCACACGACCTTTGATACCCCACTGAAGATCTTGGTTGATGAGTTTGGCGATCGCCTTGTGCATTCGATTGCTACGAATCGTCCCATCTTTCAGCTCCTTGAAACAAAGTTTCTTTACACCGGATACATAGACGAGATGCCGATACATAAACCAGTAGACGAGTCCGACCGTCGTGAAGCCGTTATTGGACTGGAAACCAAGACGGAAACGGATCTTGAATGTCTTGTTCAACACCTTTCTCATCTGGTTCATGAGTTCTAGGGCATCGCCTGCAAAATAGCATGTTGGCATTATCTGCTCCGACAAACGCATCGCCTTCATCCAGGCGGTCATACCTTTAAATCCGTCAAGACTTGACATTCTTGTTTCCTCCTAGCTTTTGAATGAATTTGTAAATCCAATAGAATCCGAATGCTATAATAGCAATACCAATGATTCCGAAGATGCACACAACGGCGCACGTAAGAAGCATCGGTAGATTACAAAGGATAAAGATAACGACGCCCAGGATAATCACGGCCGCGAGTACCTTCGCACATCCTGAGGTGTCTTTGGGTTCTTGATTATTGTTCATGGTTCTCTCCTACGATTGGTGTAAGCGTGTCAATAACTTCCTTCAGAACATCACGGACGAGAGCTAAACGATTCTCCATGCAGTCAATATATTGCATCACATATGGTGCAAGATAAGGAGTTGTTGCGTAATACTCCGAAATGATGAATCTGTCACTATCGTCATAACAAGCATGTTTCCTCCGTAACTCTTCCTTAATTCCGACAGGTTTTACATACTTGTAATAAAACACCAATCCAGCTTCGAATAGTCGTAAGGTAGGTTGATCTGTGGAATACTCCATAAGACGATAGCCAAAGAATACTTCATTTCTGAGTCCGTATTTAGCTGTTGAAAGATTATCCCATCTGTTAATTCGGTCTGCTTCTACAAATGAATCTAGAGATGAAATAACAGCCTGACGGAGTTTCTGGAAAGTCTCGTCAAAGTTATCTGCAAATATTCGGCTCTCTTGTATGATCCCAAGGCAAACACGATCTGGATCTGTTGCTAAATTATTAATGAGATATACGGGATTTCCCATACCCTCAAAATTCATTTTAAGTCGAATAGGATATACCGTGACAGTATCACCGTTTCTATCTCTTTCATCTACACGTTCCGTTGAAAAACACGCTTCGTGGTCATGGTCTTTACCAACTTTATATTTTATCTCACCTAAAAACATTTTAACTGCTCCTCTGTTTAGTGTAAAATGGACACCTCGCCCTATTGTGCGAGAACAAACAAAACGGGCCCTCACGGGCCCTTAATTCCAGACGGAATAAGGAATATTACGATTGGTTTTGAGAAAAGTAAGTTACTGCGGTTAATTCATTGATTGTGCGATTTGATGTTGTGATGACGATGATCATGATAATTTCTCCTGTCTAATAGCTAATAGAATTGTACTAGCTACTTGCTAGTATCACTAATGTAATATATGCGTTAGATGTGTTTAATATACGGACGCCATAAGGTTCATTAGAGACGTAGTATGTACTCTCAAGTTTACCCGTAGGCACGACTACAGATCCTCTATTTGTATACGTTATATTCGTACCGGTACATCAGACAGAATGCATTCAACAACGACCAATGGTTTAGATAACTACAACGTTTCCGTATACAGAGCAGATGGCGTCCCACTATAGTAGTGGGACGCCACTGTTAGCAGTTCTGGTTTGATTATTACTACCCGCGTTTGTGAGATATCCGTTTGTTGCAACAGCATCTGCTGCCCATGAACCACCGGTGGTAGTGGTGGTGGTATTACAAATCCATCGGCTCGTGCGATACCGATGAGAACAGATGGTGGTCATTATGACGCTGGTAACAACGCATCTATGTTCTATGGCGTCCCTGGGACGCCACTTGTAGTTACAGTAGGTCTATCGTGAGATGCCATACCCTGTGGATGAACTTCTCTCGTTCTGTACATAGATTCTCCAGCACCGGTGGTCCGTCATTTACTATCACTATCATAAATCAAAATGGTACAAACGGTAGACAAGGAAATCAAATCTACAACAACTATGGCGTCCAAGGGACGCCATAAATTAGAGCACCTGTTTGAGTTACTTTCACTCCGTTATTGGAGACATTCCATTTCTCTGATCCTGCATTATTACCTGCAGTACCGGTGGTGGTACACATCCTGGTATGGTTACGGATGTAGATAGATCTGGATTAAGACACCAGTACAACTCCATACAAGCTCAGTTTGGCGTCCAAAAGGACAATAACGGACGCCATAAACATGTATACCTACTAGTCCACTACTAAATGTACCTGCATCAGAAGATGTAACTACTCTACGCGTTCCTTCGACCACACTACCGGTACTGCTATGGGCATTATAGATGTTAATTCTAGTGGTTCTAAGGATTATTCATTGCGTCCGTCTATGATGAGCAATTATGGCGTCCCGTTCCGCAGGGACGCCACAACTAGGATATTTACTCTGTTGTGAGGTACTACCTGGAGATACAATGGATGTTCCCGCTACATTGTTTATAGGCATCACGTTGAATGTACTACCGGTAGTTCTGAATATAGGAGACTAACAAGCGATGAAGGAACCGCTTCACAAACGAGAAACAACACTCCGTTTGGCGTCCACACTCTGGACGCCATCTATAGCGGAGGCATTTGCTGCATAGATTATCTGTCCTCTATCATTGAGTCCTATTGTTCGAGTTCCGTTCGGACTATAGCTTGTTCCACCGGTGGTCAAGTTACGACAGGGATCTACCATGGAAGCGTACGCATCAACAGAATTATCAAAAGTACTACGGACACGTTCCAGGCCTATTGGACAAACGATCGTACATTTGGCGTCCCGCACTTGACGGGACGCCAGCAAATGAATTCGTATAGTAGTTATAATTGATACTTCCCGTGTCTACACTTATGTATTGCAATCTACTATTACCGGTCAAGCTAATTCTCCTATGATAACTGTAGTCATCAATACAGGTGCTACAAAACCGACTCAACCAAAAGCAGTAGATAACGGCGTCCGCCTAAGGACGCCATGAGTACTAGCTTTAGGCCACAAATTAGAACCTCCTACACTAGTTGATCCATCTTTCGATACGCTTCTCTGGTAAGAATCACCGGTAGTACTAATGCAAGCATCAACAGAAGTAGAGTCTTTGCTACAGGGATGAATGGATCTTTCTACGGAAGTGGCTACGATGCAAAAAGTACTGATTTTGGCGTCCAGGGGACAAACCCTGGACGCCATGTACATTTACCACTCTAATATTCTCATTTCTACCTATCGACCCGTCGGTACCGACATACACTAAATGTGATACCCTACCGGTACTTAAAGGTCAAACAGATAATGTACAGAATAAACGCAATTCGCAATGAAACCAACGTCGCATCTCGCTTATATGCTGTGTTCAGCTTCAGGAAGTAATCCACACTGTCCTTGATTTTCAATAAATCAGGATCGCTCAACCGACTGGCACGATAGACACTACTCGTTTCTCGTAGAATCGCGCTTGGAGTCTTCATATCAACTCCGTGGAGACTGCACCAGCGATAGGTCTTCTGGACCATCTCCCGAATGAGAATCTTGTAACCAATATAGATGGTATTTTTCTTTTGTTTCTCAACGAGAATATCTTCCGTCGTACCAGACTGGTACTGAATCGTCGCTTGTCCAGAAAATGTCACCAATACCGCTCTCAACATATCGGGACGGATGTTGCTAGCCAGATTTGCGCACAGCTTCACCCGTTCCTCATCGATAAACGTATGAACATTCGGCACAATCGTGTTAATTTGAAGAATGGAGTTGTCGAGAGTTGCCTTAAGGGCTTTCATCTCTTCTTCACCTTCATCATTCGTCATCGTAGCACTGGACGATCCGATCGTATTCCCTTTCTTCACATTATCATAGTAGGCAGATGCCACCAATCGTACCTTACTGAAGATACGCGTATGTAAGTCCGTGATCATGTAAACGACCGCTTTATCGGGCTCGTAGTCACGGATTGTCTTAATGTGAACACTCGTTGAATCTAGAAAACCCGTTGCGTGTTTCCTGAGAATGGCGCGCCATGTAGCGGTATCTTCATTCTTGATATCTGACTTAGCCGTCAAGTTCTCAATCGTGTATCGCATGACATCTTCCTTTGCCCCATACGGAAAGAACTCGTGCGTAATCCCACAGAAGAATTTGTAGTTTAACTGCATAACCAGATAGAGCTGGGAGTCGTACTTCAACTGGGCAGGCAGATTGCTACGCTGGAAGCACCAGACCAACCACATGATTAACTGGTTGAAGTCATTCGAAGAAACGTGGTACTGATCATTGATAGCAGGCACACTCTTGACGGCAGCACCAAAGGCGCTCTGATCGACACCGAATATTTCAAAGATAGCACTCGCATCTTTCGGTAGAAAATATGCGTCGCTAACCGCCAGATACGGGGAATTGAACGCTTCGGCGTATTGGAGCTCGTAGCGTTTCACTGTATCGAGCAATCGTCTCGCCTGCGCATCCGTCGGTCGTATATCGAAATCAGCAAGGAATGTCTCTTTTAATGTCTTGCCCATACGAAACCTCAAAAATAAGAAGAAGATGACCTGGGTGGCTCTGCACCACCCAGGCCTGGCTAAGGAGAAGAGAACGAAAGATACACGACAAGCCGATCTCCAAGGGATGTCCGGAGGAAATTCGCAAAAGGCCGGACGAGTGAGACTTGGAGCATCATGGAATCATCATCATCACACCATCGAGGAAGCTCGGCTGGTTGGAGCAGCCGAATGAGCAATTCCCTCTTTGATCAGCTTTATACTCTTTCCGCAGCGACGATACAGGGAAATCACCAAAGCCTGTACCGTCTAAGAGTAGCTGAATCGTGTATCTTTCGTTCAATAACATATAGACCGGGTGTAACGGTTTACATAAAATACCGATTAATTGTGGCTATAGCCATCGGATCGAAACGACGCTTGAGAGGTTCGTCCTGTTTGCGCACCGCATCCGCATAATTCGGTATCTGAGGAATCGTGATATTCCCGGCGATAGCCGCCAGGGATCGACGTTCCCGTTCGTAAGCAAAACGGATTCTTGTATCCGTTGCATTCGGGATAAGGGTATCCAATTCGCGAATGCGATCACGTGCCTGTTCGATTTTCTTCTTGGACTCAGGATCAACACGGTTACCGTTGACGTCGACGGCTGTAAGCATATCGGCCTGGTTAATACCGTAGAGCGAATGATTGCGAGAGAAGAAAACAAAATAACCCACGAGCATAAGCGCGATGACGAGATCGTCGTGCTGACCCTCTGGATGGTCGACTCGACCGTTGCGGACGGTAAGAGACTTGATCTGGTCGGCAAGCGTAATATCCTTTAGACGATTCGCCATATACTCGAGCATGGTTGTGAGGACCGTTGAGTAGAGATGACGACGAGCTTCAGGTGAGGTAACAAAACCGAACTTACGACGGACTTCTCCAGAATCGTAATTGAGGTTGGAGGTATCAAGTTTTCCATCGTACTGGTGGAAATGCATATTGAACAGACGGAAGAGTGGGTTGATTCCATCCCGTAGCATAAAGTCAATCAGAATATCAATGAAGAGGGCGCCACTACGGTTACGTTCGATGACGGCAATTGAATTCGGGAGTTTCTGCATGATTTCGTAGACAGCCTTGACGACGTCGACAGGGTTCTGCTCGTTGACGTTAATCGTGGCGATCGTTGAAAGGTCTCGGGGATCCGACATATAGAACGTCGTTGCGTCTCGTCCAACATTGTCGGAAACGTCGATGCCAAAAATAAAGGGGAGACGCGTTAGCTCTGGATCACTGAAGAGTTTGTCCTTGTCGACGTACCAGCGAATAAGAACCTTCTTCTCAATGGAAAGAGAAGTTGGTTCTACAATGGACTTGTCGATAAGCTGGAGCAAGCGCTTGTCAACGACCGATGCACCCGAACCCAATTGCCACTGATTGAGATAGTCGGTGGCGATGGTAAGCGCAGACTTATTACGAGTATTCTCAGCGAGCCACTCATCATCGTGACCAAGTTGTTTATAATCGTATTCAATGTAGCACATACGACCCGGATACGACCGAACAAAGTCTGCAAATGCATCCGAGCTTTCATAATCATAGAGAAGCTCTGTGAAGCGGAGGCAGTTGTTCTTAAGGGCGTAAGCGTAGGCACCGTCTGGATTGGAGATGTAACCTGCGGTCGTACAAAGAACATTGGCGGTTGGAATACCGTTCTTGCGGGCATTGGGAGCAGCGGCCGACGTGGCGGATGTGGCCGCCTGGTAGGACGTCTCGATATAACGAAAATAGGCCACCTCGTCCCAGAACTCCGAGATGAGAGAGTGACCACGGGCGATCTTTGTCGCGGCGATTGGATCCGAAGCGGCAGGCCAAGTAACAACGGAATTATTAAGAGCGGTATAGGAGATACCCAACTTGTTGTCCGTATCCTGGACGGACTTCTTGTAGAGATAAGGAGGAAGACCTCGGAGAATGTCTTTCAGACGAGAAACATTTTCCTGGACGAGGGAACCATCCTTGCACATGAGACCGATCTTGGCATTACGAGCACCGATATCGTACTGCCAGGAGCAAACCGACATAGCGGCAATGGTTTTACCATTCTGACGAGGAATGACGACGTAGGAATCTGTATTATTGAAGAAGCACCAGATAATCGCAAGGTTAGCACGGGAAAGCTGGAAGGGAATGGGGTCGCCACCCGGGGAGGCAATGCGAATGCATTCCCGAAAATAATACCAGGGATTGAGCTTACACTCGAGAGCGATACGCTGGGTCAGCTCGCTTGTGAGATGCTCGACATCGAACGGGTCTACACCTTGAAGTTCTGGCTGAATAAGGTGTAGCATGAAATTGTTGTTCTTGACGCCCATCTTCCTGAGGAGGACGGACATTCGTAGAAATGAATGATTACGCGTCTGGTAGTCGATGATACCACCAGCTCGTGCAGCGTCTGATTTAAATAAATACATAGCGTCTCCTTACGCTTGAAAATAAAGAATACTGCATAATGATGCCAAGAGACGCGAAGACAAAAATAAAAAACGTTTTGCGCCAGGCGGAGCCTACTTTGCGTAGGAGCGCCTGGCGGCTATCGAAATCTCTTAGAGGCAATAGTCCTCATCAGAGATTACTTGTTTTGGAGTGAATGGTCCATGCTTTTTAAGAATCGTCATGACGTGGTCTGGTGTAGCACAGCACCCTTCCGTGTCACCGCAGAGCTCACGTTCTATACGGCCAATGTTCCAGCCGTCTTTGATAGCTTGAGTCACGGATTTCGGATTTCCGAAATACAACGTCCATTGACAATCGCGGACATCGTCCGCTGTGTTGTCAACGACAATACAGTGTGTGGCATCGGCGCTATAACCAATAACGACACAATCATCGCTGGCAGAAATGAAACGGACGACTGGAGCGCCTTGCGGAATACCACTGAAATAGCGATCCAAAGTAAACTTCTTAACGCGTGCTTTGAAGGTAGTTGCGGTGGTGGTGAAAGAAGAGGGATTGAATTTAAACATGATAGAGGTTCCTTCTGGTTTAAAACTTTGGGGATAAAAACTTAATCATAATTCTACTTTAGGCATATATACGTTCAGAAAATAAATCACTAAAGGCGTAGGTACGTAGACGCGATGTCTACGTACCTACCATTTCATTTGTTAGTTTCACACGGACAACTTTCACAATGGACGAGTCCACCATTACGGAAGCCGATGTACTTATGCCCCTCGAACTCAATCGTAATAACAAGCTTATCGGTAGAGACTACTTTAACTATCGCAGGATAATTCTTGTCACTGGATGTAGAATTTGATGTTGATTCATCCAACAAAAATCCAACGAACCATAAAACAACAATAGCTGTGGCAATACAACTACATACTCCAAGTATCCATTTTAATACCGTTCCCATATCACACCTCGTTCTGATCATCAACGCTTCTATAACAAGGAATGTCTCTTGTCATGCCTTTTAACGATGCTGTCAACGACTTGTTTGACCAGGACCGAACCGTTGGTTTATCGGGACACCGTTTATACTCCCGAATCAATTTGAAATCAAATTCATGATTCTCTTTGTCCCACTTGAATTCCAACTTATAATGCGGGAATACCTCGTGCGTGGCGGAGCCTGAGAATCCATCATTGTTCAGACGTAGATCCCACCCAGCCAAGTCGTACATGGCCACAATGGAGAAACAAGGACGAGTTTCGTGTATCATCGATACAGGCGATCGGTTGTAGGGGAAACTGTACTGCATGAGGAATTCATTGTTATCATAGCGGAGGAGTTCTCCTTTGCCCATCAGGACTCTTTTGTCATAGTCTTCTCCAGGGAGTTGATAAACGAGAGTCTTTTCGTAGTCGCCAAACCACGGGAACCCAGCAGGATCGTTTTTATCGAAAGTCCCTCCGATAGAAACGGTCCACCACATGCTTCCATAGACATCATTGCGAACCAATGTCGATTCGTAGTCAGATAAAGCTGATGTCATTTGTATTGCGCCGAACGGTGCTAGCACAAATCGCCAATGATCGAGAGCCCACTTATCTGTTTCATCACGATATGGCTCCAACAGATGTATTAGATCCTTTATACTTTTCATTTCCTATCTCCACATACTTAATAACTGATTAGCATAGCATCAACCATCAATCTACAACAACCGTCTTACCCGTTTTCTCTGCAATGGAGATAGCCTGCTCTTTTGTTTTGAACAGGCCTCTCCAACGAGGGTTCGAGCGATCCGGTTTACTGATTTCCTGATCCCGTGCCTTTCGGATACTGACGAATGCACTGTACTCATACATGACGTACATTATAACTCCTTCTCTGTTAGTCCGTGAAGGGTTCTGTCGAGGATGCTATTTGTTCAAGACGGCTTATGTCGAGAGCCATCGTCACGTCGATCATTTCACGCATGGAACTTGAGACTCGACGGAGACACCATTTCTTTTTACTAACTGGTTTCGGAGTGAGAATCCAGTCATAACCTTTCGACGTCACATTGAACCGAATGGTACGATCTGGCAATGAACGGAAACGCCACGAATAGCGATCACGCCGTAGGCCTGAGCGAATGCCTGCATCGTGGGTATTTAGCACGGCAATCAGTCCGTAGACATCGGACAAATCTACGTCATGACGAGCGAACTGTGTATCCGGAACAATATCCACTTCCATGGAATGGCACAGACTGCCCTTTGTCTTCCGAAACACGATAAACTCGCCTGTACCGAAATGATAGTACTCTCCGGTCGGATCTTTCGCAAAGATGTCGACAGCTTCACGGCATGGATGAATCCACATACCTTGCATATACCGATCTCTTCCATACGGAGACATCTGCCAATGCATTGGTCCGATCGGATCACCCTTGGGAACAACAACCTGTTTCTCCCACATAGGAACTTCAACCGTCTGAACACCCCACGGGAATATGACGAGACGTGTCTTCTCGTTGTAAGGTTCTTGAGAGAATGCTTTCATCTCAGGGGATTTCATGAATGTTTTTATCATACGTAAATTCATTTTTATTTCTCCTTTCTAATTAACTACAAAGTGATGGTGTGTACAACAAATATAGAGTGGGGATGATAGTGAATCATCCCCACCCACATTGTTTATTTCTGTTCCGACGTAGCTTCAGCAGACTTCTTCTGTGCAAAATTTAGATTCGCTATTGTGGTGAGAGGCTCCAGAAGACCCTCTTTCACGAAGCACTGAAAAATCTCGCCATTAGGAGAATTGTTGACAATACTGAGGAAATAACCGAGGAGCGTCTGGAGAGTTGCATCGTCAAGAATCAACCCTTCCAGACTCTTTGAGAACGAGAAGTCACATTCAGCCACAGAACTTTGTATCCGTGTCTTATTGAATGTGACATTGCTAAAGCCGTCTTTACTAAAACCACACTTAATGAAGAAAGCTTCGGTCAAATTTGCAGAGGTGAAGTTGGTCGCGTGGATAACGGTTCGATCAACGTGTGCACGATTGAGATCAGCCGCCAAGAAGAAGGAATACGATATATTCGACTCCCAGATTTGTACTCTCGCAAGATGTGTGTGCTTGAACTCACAATTGAATATAGTGCAATCTTCAAATCGGCAGTTCGTCATTTCCGCTCTGTTGAAAACACAATTATTGATGGTACAGCTTCTGAAGATTATACCTGTCAACACACGTTTCGTGAAGTCGAGATCTTGAAGAACTACATGCTCCAAAGAGCAGCCGTCCTGTAGTCCCCGAATGAGCACGACTTTACCTTTCTTATCTCTCGCGTAGAGAATTTGATCTGTCGCACTTACGGCGACCTTTTGCTGACGAGCCAACGCTCGTTCACGACGCCACTTGACAATCATCTTGACGATTGTGTAGATCGTCAAGATAAAGAAGACTACGATCACTATGGCAATCAGCACCATAGCACCCCATGCCGTATACGGCAATGCTAACCCTTGTAGTTTATTTAACATGCGAATTTCCTTGTTTTAAATGTCTAATTTTTTGGGATGGTTCCTGCCACCGTAAAGGTGACATCAGTATCCGGTTCGAAGTTCATGCATTCGAGATGCTGACCGCCATCGGAGGAGAGGAGACGCTTCATGAGTTCATCCTTGATGTCACCAACCGAAAGGCTGTGACCATTCTGAATCTGTGCTGTAACAGTAAGATCCAGTTTCCACGGTCCTTCACCGTTTGACGCAGTGTGAATAGAGACGTCAGGCCAACGACCTTTTCT
>Ga0310697_10004142_pt1 | contig 14377 bp, 6 predicted proteins | sample 172DNAGHGlowgp2_FD_203883 | JGI IMG/M metagenome (GOLD analysis project Ga0310697, IMG submission 203883) | Sheep rumen microbial communities from Palmerston North, Manawatu-Wanganui, New Zealand - 1728 DNA GHGlow gp2 (v2) (version 2) | ecosystem: Host-associated > Mammals > Digestive system >...
CGCCGTCGTTGGAGGAGTTGTCCTTCGTCAGCCGGTAGGGCTTGGACCAGCGGGCGATGCTGTCCACTTCTCCCTCTTTCACGTCGCTGTTCGTCTGCTTGATCTTGGCCGAGGCGTAGATGGCCTGCGCCGGGTTGGAGATGGTCGTTTCCAGAATGTCATCCTGTACTTCGTAGCTATGAAGGTCGGTCCAGACCACGTAGAGATTGTCGTCCCGGTCTGTAATGACCTGGTAGTCCGTGATGGTCATTTTCCCGTCCGTCATGACGGAGCCGAAATCCACCCACTGGGCCTCGGGCTCATAGGGCTTGCCGGTATCGGGATCCGTGGCAAAGGTGCCGTCTTCCCGCAGGGCGTAGACCCATTCGTCGTCCCCCGGTCCCGTTTCCAGCTTCTTGTTGAGCAGCTCGGAGATGTTCAGGTAGCGCAGGCCTCGCTCGTCCTCCCGCCAGAAAAGCCAGGTGGAGCCTTCGTTGCGGATCAGCTTGGGCTGGCCTACGTTCACCGGTGTCACCGCCTCGGTGACCGAAGCCGGAACGAGGGTCCGGTTGTTGGCGTCTCGCACGGCGGAGTTCAGCTTCTGCTTCACGGCCTCACCCGCCACCTTGACCGGCACGTAGGTGGAATGGTCGGCAAACCGGTAGAACTGCACGAACAGTTCCCTGTCCTCCTCGGTATCCACGTTATAGTCCATATCCACCGTGAAGGCATAGGTGGCGAGCCCGTTATACCCGTTGCAGACGGACAGGTCCGCGATGGGCGCGTCGGACTGGATCACACGGCCATCCGGGCCGGTGGACTTGATGGCGGAGGCCAGGAAGCGCTGACCGCCCCAGGCCGCCAGGAAAGACGCCTGCGCCGCCGGAGCCAGATCCGTCTCGTTGGGGAAGAGGTAATCCTTCGCCCAGCCGGAGGCATGGGTAAGGCCGTTGGTATCCGGAGTCCCGGTCTGATTGTTGTAGAGCATGTAGCACATGACGCCGTAGGTCCGATCGGGATTCGCGTTGGAACTGACCAGATCCATCAGCCGGTCCTCAGCCCCGGCGTAAGCCTCCGTATCCTGGGCGGTCTTATAATAGAGGATGACGTAGTCGCCGGTCTCACTGTCGTATACCGCCTGGGGCCCATCGTCGTAAAAATCGTCGTCCGTGAGCTGGGTGATGGGACCGAAGGCAAGACCGGTCTTGCTGAATTCCGCTGTGAAGATGTCCATGGCGGACATCACCCGATCCGGGTTCATCTCCAGGGTGCGGAGGACGGCGGTATCGTCGGTGATGGTATAGACCTTGGTCTCTTCGTTGTAGTCCACCGCGTCCAGTTCCTTCGCGACCCCCAGCTTCAGGGCGTCATATTTGGCCTGGGCGATGGAAGGCCAGGTGAGGATCAGCTTGTCCCCGCCGTCGACGAGGTTGGGTCGCCCGTCCGCGGTACCGTCGTTCTGCACGGTCTGCGGGGCCGTCCAGGTGTTGTCGTTTGCATTGTAGACCGACCATTTCAGCACGCCGGCCTGCTGGCGGTCCCGGCTCGCGTCGTCGTCCATGAACACCACCAGGAAGCGGTTGTTCCCCAGGGCGGCGATCTGCGCCGCGGGCTGGGAGACCGCATTCTCCACAAGCTTTGCGGTGCTCACCGGGCCGAAGGCCGCCATGAGGGAGGCGTCCTCACCCGCAACCCAGCGGGAATCCACGTGGTCCCGGGTATGGAAGAGGCTGCTCTGCTCCTCATCGTCCAAAAGATCCATGATCGAGGAATAGTAAGTTTCAGCCAGATTGCCCAGCAAGCCGCCCTGGCGGATCATGTTGACCCGGGCCCAGTGCTCCGGCCGGATGACGTGGTGATCATAGGCATAGTCGTTGAGGTGGTCCACCAGCTTTTTCAGCGCCTTGCCCGTGCCCTGATAGGCGTTCACGTATTCGCCGAGCTCGTCGGCCAGCCGGCGGCATTCCTCTCTGGCCGCCTTGGAGCCTTCGTTGTCGTTGATCCCATCGTTGACGAAGTGGATCAGGATATTGGCCCGCCGCATCTGCTGGAAGTACTGCAGCCAGCCGTAGCCCAGGGGCAGAGGCCAGGAGGCACTCCACAGATCGATGCTGGTCACGATCAGGTCGATGGAGCCGGAGAAGGTGGCGTCGGTGGAGACGCTGAGGGTATCGGTCCCTTCCAGATCCGGGAACCATTCCGCCATGCGCAGGCTCAGACCGGCCTGGACCCCGACGCCGCCGGAAGCCCGGATGCCGACGATCTTGTAGAGGCCGACGCCGATGGTGAGCTTCAGTCCCGCGTCGGCATAGATCTCCATGTTGAAGGCGAAGTCCTGCCCCTTGTGGTCCGAGGTCTCATAGAAGGATTCCAGCGTCTTTTTGGGATCCGCAGAGGACCCCAGATAGACCGTCAGGTCGATATGCGCCTCGATATTGAAATATACGGGAACGCCCGCGGGGAAAACGTATTTCGTATAGCCGCCTGTCATCTGGATGCCGTAGAAGCCGCCGGCGCCCAGGAAGACGGCAAAATGGCTCATATCCGTATCGCCGTCTTCGTCGGTCACGGCTTCCTCGATGTAGCCCCAGTCGCAGTAGAGGCCCACATAGATGGTGAAATAGATGTATTTGCCGCCCAGCTCGCTCTGGACGAGGGATTTGCCGCCTTTGAATTGGCCTCCTTCATAGATCATGCTCCCCGATTTGCCGCTGGAGATGCCATACAGGAAGGTAGAGGCGGTATCTTTCGCTTGGTAGGGGTTCGCCCGTTTGGAATAGGCGGCGTTTCCGAAGGACATGGCCACGGCAATCATGGTGCGGACGCCGCCGTAAGGGAGTTCCTTGAAGGCCGCCGCCGCGCTGATTGCCGCCTTGCGCGGGATAACGCCGGCCATGAGCTCTGCGTCCTCGTCCTCCATGACCTGCAGGTCATCCAGGATCATCTGGGCCGTATTGTTGAACCCGGAACTGACGAAATAGGAGAAGGTGGTGACGACGGCGGTGATGCTCCCCAGCCAGGGGAACTGACCGAAACTGTAACGGGTCTTGTTTTCTTCGGAGAGGGCCGCGTCCAGCATGCTGGAAATGTCCATATCCTCTTCATAGGTTTCCGGCATATAGTTCTGATCGGTGATGACGGTATAGCCGCTGGACACGGGCTGGTAGACCATCGCGCTGCTCCCGCCCGCAGAGGTTTTCTTATCGGTGGTGAGCTGGAGCATCATCACGTCGCCGTAGGTGTATTTTTCCGGTGCGTCCGGCGAGAATTTCCGGATGATCAAGGTAGCGGTGTTCGTCATCTGGTTCCAGGTGAGGCCCGGGCTCGTCTCACCGTCCTGCAGGGTTGTGGAGTAGATCCCGTGGATCTCTCCTGTGAGCTGGCTCTGGAACCAGAGGGTCACCTCCGTGACGGTCTCTCTGCATTGTTCGCCTTCCCAGATGTATGGCTGTCCCGGATCCACCGTGATCTTCACGGTGAGGGTTTTGCCGTTCATCTCCATGGCGGTGATGGCTTCGGGGTTGAAGTTGGCCAGGGTCACGCTGACGTTGGAGAAATGCGCGCCGGTGCGGGACCAGCTCTCCACCTTCACGTTGCCCAGGTCCACGGGGATGGCCTGTATCTGCGAATAGCCGCCCAGTGGATCCAGATGGCTCACCGTTTCGGCGGCGGCGTCCGCCCGGGCTACCTTCACCTCCCGGATGATGGAGGTGCCGTTAAAATGCACGATGTAGCGCACGATGCTGCCGCCCAGCAAGTACATGGGCTCCAGGGTAAAATCGCCATCCCTGTCCGACTCTGTGCCGGACAGGGCGGAGGTGATCCGGGCATAGGCCGCAGGATAAAGATCGTCCGCCTCGTTCCCGGTGTCCAGATTCAGGGTGGAGTAGCATGCGGTGCCCCGGAGAGAATACCAGGCGTGATCGGACGCCGTCCGGTCCATCCGGAGGGTAACCAGGTTGTCCGAAGCCTGCACCCCAGCGAAGAAGAAGAACTCGCTGCCGGAATAGGAATTGCCGTTTCCGGCGAGGTTCCAGACGGGCACATGGCTCTCGTCCTTCGGCAGAGCGATCAGATCCACGAGCTCATTGGTCAGAACGCTTTCCCGCACCGTCCAGATCTGATAGTTCCCGCTGACCGTGGGGGTAAGCCCTGCGAAGAGGCCCTTTTCGGTGTCGAAATACTCCGCGTCGGATACGGGGATCTGGACCTGCACCATGTTGTCCACGTCCGTGTAGAACTGCCAGAATTCATAGTAATCCTGATCCAGGGTGACGGACCATTGATCGGCCCCATCCTCACCCACGTAATACCCGTCGTTCTTCCCGGTCAGCGTCCCGGCAGGTCCGTTCCTGCGGCTCTCGCTGGAAATGCCCAGGGCCCGCATCCGGCCCGCCCAGGCGGGATCCAGGTTGGGGAGGAAGACCAGCTTATCGCCGTAATGGAAGGTATGCCTGCCGGCGGTGAGGGTAGTGCCCGCGGCGGTGCCGTTATGATAGGATTCCGCCTTCTCCTTGTCGGAGAAGAAAGCCACGTAGTCGATCTGGATCTGATCGCCGGAGCGCGCGGAGGAGTTTTCATTCCACACGGGATCCAGCCGGAGCCAGTTGGCCTTCCCCTTCCAGGTGGTCGTGCTGATGGTGGCTCCTTTATAGGCGTTGACGGTCTGGATATTCGACTCCGGGATGTTCACCAGGTAGGTGTGCCATTCCTTGTCCTGCTCCAGATCGATATGGACGCAGCTTGTGCCTTCGGGACCCGTATCGTTGAACTTGCCGAAGAGCTCAATGGCGTCCGCCCCGCAGAGGTTCCTGGCCCGGACCTTGACCCAGACCAGCTTGGAGGCGTTCGCGTAAGGCATGTCGATGGAGACGTAAGGGTCGTCTCCCGTGGCGGTGAAGGTATAGTAATCGTTGCCCGCATTATCCGTTTCTCCCTGCCAGTCGACGTTGTGGCGGGAGTTAGCGCCCATACAGACGTTGATCATCTGGTCAGAATCGAATTCCCAGCGGAGAGAGGGCTCGTCCTCCAGGCAGGGCGTGCCGTAGGAGGTATCCCGGATCTGGACGGTGACGCTCTTCACGTAGTCGAATACCGGCCGGACCTGGATGGTGCCGGAGTAGGAGCCTTTGCTCTCCTTCCATTCGATGTAGCCGTAACCGGCCAGCAAGTTGATGAGGCGCGGATTCAGCTCCACCGTGGCGGTGCCGTTACTGCCGGTGATGTTTGCGATCCGGTAAGTCATGCCGTCGGACCGGACCGCCTCGATCCCCACGAGCCGGGCCATCTCCGGGCTGCTGAGACGGGAGATGGAGAAATTGTCCCCGGTATACAGGGTCACGGAGGTGTCCAGGCCGGAGTCCAGCATGACCTGCTCATACCGGGCCAGCACCTCCGCCTCCGTCATTCCCTCGAAGGAGAGGGCCTCGGGCGCCAGCATCTTGATGGTGAACTGCCGCTTGATGGGCTGCACGCTTGTTACGACGATGTCGGAATGGCTGTCCCGGAAGCCGTTATGAACCTCATAGGTATAGTTGTCAATGCTGATGATCCAGGGTCCCTCTAACTGGCCGAAATAGGCGTCGGCAATCTGCTCTCGCTTCCACTTCTCGTCCAGGTCGCCCCAGTCTTTACGGAAAACACGGACCCAGTTGCCGTCGCCGTTATTCAATTCCACATCAACTTTGCCCTTGGAATACCAGGTGTGGTAGTCGTATACTACGTGGATGCCGTCCCAGGCATAGTCTCTGTCCGTGTAGAGGGAGATGTACTGTGTCTCGCACTTATCGAGGCTGGTCCTGTAGCTGACGGCCGTATCGCTGTCATAATTCACCTTGCCGGTGATCTTCCGGGTCCTGTCCCGCAGGTTCCACATGTCGCCGTACAGGTCCGTGCTGGCCATCAGCTCGCCGTCATCCGCCTTCTCCCCGGCAGGGATGATAACGCGGGCGCTGGCCAATCCGATCTTCACGTCAGGCATGGTGGGCAGAGGCGCGATGGTCACGGTGAAGTCTTTCTCCTCAGCCCCGGAGCCTACCGGCAGTTCTACCGTACGGGAGGTGATGCCCATGGAGAACCAGAGCTTGGCCCCCACGCCGCCGTAATCGTCCCCGGCAACGGCGCTGCCATCCTGGGAGGAGAGCATGACGCCCACCAGATCGTTGATGCGGCCGGTACGGGTGACCGTGATGACCGCCTTCCCGTCCTCGGCGCGGATCGTCTCCTGGGTCAGGCTGATGACGACCTCCTCATGCTCATCCTCGTCGGTGATGACGACGGAGCGCATATTGAAGTCCTCCGGGACGACGGCGTTATCCGGCAGGTCCTTCAGCATGAGGATGATGGTGCTGTCCCCGTCGGCAGCCTCGGAATACTTGGGGGTGATCTCCAGGAATTTGACGATCTCCCCCGCGTCGAAGTGCAGCGCGTATTCCCGACCGGGGTAGTTTTCTGCGGCGATCTCCGCGTCGGTGCGCTGCTTGCTCTCCTGCGCGGCCTCCAGCCGCTGTGCGGGATCCGCGGCGCCGAAGAAATCGCCGCCTTCCAGCTGCTGCCGGTCGGATCGGGTCCCGGTGAAGGCGTTGCGGGCCGCCATCAGGCTTTGGGTGGGAGACAGGGGTTCCTCAGCCGGCGCAGTCTCCGTCGGCTCTCCCTCCGCAAGTTCGCCGGAAACGGATTCTCCCTCCCCGTCGGACTCCTCCTCGGTCGCAGCGGAAACCTCCCCGCCCGATTCGGCGGGGAGCGGATTGCCGTCTTCGTCCAGCGGGACGGCGGTGATCGAGCCCACGACTTCACCCTCCGGCGAAAGGACGTCCGCGGAGCCGCCGTTCTCGGTCAGGACGGTTCCCAGTTCATCCTCCTCTATGGGTTCGACTTCGATCTGTTCATCGGCATACAGGAACAGGTCGATCACGGCAATGCCGTTCAGGATCGCCACGGGAGCCGTCTTTTCGTCACAGATCCTGGCCTCGTAGTTCACGCCGCAGTGGGCGGACATATCGATGACCTTCAGGGTCACCTCCGAGGCTTCTTCGACGTCTCCGGTCCGCTGGATGGGGATGTACAGCTTTTCGCCGCTCTTTTCGCTGATGGTGAAGGAGTCCTCCCGGATGAAGAAATAGTTGTTCCCATCCTGCAGCGACTGCGGCACGATGAGTTCGATCTGTTTCTCCGGGTTGAGCGCCTTGTCCAGCGCGTCCGCCGCAAAGGTGATGCTCTCCCCGGACAGCTCAAAGAGCAGCAGGGCGATGAGAAGCGCCGCGAGGATTCGGACGAATGGTTTTCTCATGGCAGATCCCTCTTTCTCGTGAAACGTTGTGTTCAGAGCGATTTTCGCGCCTTGGTCAGGGGGCGCAGGGTATTCGAATCATAGATAAACTGTCCGTAATTCGCGTTTCCATCGGGAACGGTGAGCTCCGCCGATCCCCCGGCCGGAAGGATAAAACGCCAGGTCTGCACCCTCAGGCAGACGCCGTCCGCGTCATATTCCGCCAGCAGATAGGTGCAGTCGACCGCCTCGTTCAGATTGCTGCGGACCGCTGCGGCGGGACCGGTCTCCGGAAGAAGACTGCAGATCTCCCCGGGCAGATCTTCCCCCTCCGTCAAGAGGGAAACGCAGCCCGCCAGGTTGAGGATGCCAAAGCCGTAATACTCGTCGTAGCCCTCATCGCCGGCGTCGCTTGCGGTTTCCGCCAGAATTTTCCGGATCCTCTCCGGGGTCAGGGTCCCGTCCATGCCCAGCAGCACAGCTGCCGCTCCGGATACCTGGGGCACCGCAAAGCTGGTGCCCGTGGAGGCTGTATACCCTCCGCGGGAGGCCGTGCTGCGGATATCCACACCCGGGGCGGTCAGATATACGCTTTCATTGTGATCGGAATGGTAATACAGCACACTGTTGCTGTCCACCGCGCCGACGCCGATCACGGTTTCATATCCCGCCGGGTAGTACATGGCGTTGGACCCGTTGTTGCCCACGGCGGAAACGACCACGACGCCCATGGATTCCGCATAGGCCATTGCCTCCCGCAGGGACTGATAGTCGCTCCGCACACCCATGCTCAGGTTCAGCACCTGGCAGCCGTAATCCTCGATCGCGCCGTAAATCGCGCTGCACAGCGCGCTGATCTTCACATTCTTTCCGTCCGTGACCTTGAGCGGCACGATCAGCGCCCGGGGGGCAGCACCGATATAGCCTTCCTCTGTCTCAGCGGCGATCAGACCGGCGATGCGGGTGCCGTGGCCGTAGGTATCGGCGGTATCCTCCGGGTCCTCCGCGTCCTGGATATAGTTGTGCCCCGGCAGCAGACGGTCCCCGAAGTCCGGATGGGGATTCACGCCGGAATCCAGGACGCCCACCCGGATCCCCTGGCCCAGGCAGTTCAGCCGGAAAGCGGCATCCGCCCCGATCATGTCCAGATTCCATTGCTCATCGGGATAATACGGGGACAGTGCCCCCAGCAGAAGGACGTCCCCATCGGGCTCCGCCCACTCCAGAAGGCCGGCACGGTCCAGGCGCCGCATCTCCCCTTCGCTCACCACGGCGAAAGGGGTGTCGGACGTCTTGAGTTTTACGATATATGCTGTCGTCCCGTCGGCTTCCGGGGGAACGGGAGCGGAGGCAGAGAGGATGGTCAGGAGCAGGATCGCCGCAAGAACGCAGATCCCGATCCGCCCGGTCAGCTCCCGCCGTTCAGGCATCGTTCCGGAGCTCGGGATCGATCTCCTTTTCCGGTACCCGGGGGATATTTTCAAAGGGATCGCCGGATCCCGTTACCAGATCCAGATCGTTGAGATCCAGCGCCACCTTTTCCGGCTCCTGATCAGTCCCTTTCCCGTTTTTCCGCAGTTCCAGCATGGTGCGTTCCTCCTTAACCGTCTTTCCTGAGCTCATCGTCAATGGGATTCTCCGGCACCCTGGGAATATCGGCGAAGGGATCTCCCCCACCCGCCACCTGACTCAGCTCGTTGGGCTCCAGGGCGACCTGTTCCGTATTCTTCTCCGGCAAATCTGTCTTTTTCACGGTTTCCACTGCAATATCCTCCTAATCTATATTGGTTTTCGATCTGTATTCCGAAAACCCCGGTTTCAGCGTACGGGCTATCCAGCGGTATCCAGTCTCTGCCGCGCCACCAGCTCGGCGAAAAAGCCGTTCTGTTCGATCAGCTGATCGTAGGTACCGTCCTCCACGATCCTTCCCCCGTCCAGCACCAGGATCCTGTCACAGTGCCGGATGGTACTCAGCCGATGGGCGATGACGATGCGGGTGCAGCCCATGGCATCCAGGGCTTCGGAGACCCGGCGCTGGGTCCGGTTGTCCAATGCGCTGGTCGCCTCGTCGAAAATCAGCAGCTTCGGCTTCGGCGCTATGGCGCGGGCGATCATGATGCGCTGGCGCTGACCGCCGGAAATCCCGTTCTGCCCCTCGGAGATGAGCGTATGCATACCCATGGGCATAGCCCGGATCTCCTCGGCAATGCCCGCCGTTTCGGCAGCCTCCCAGGCCTGGTCCAGCGTAAGCTCCGGAGCGGAAATCACGATATTGGAATAAATGTCTCCCTGGAACAGTCCCGCGTCCTGGGTGACCGTGCCGATCTTCCTGCGCAGGGAGGGCAGATCCAGGCTGTCCAGATCCCTGCCGTCATAGAATATCGCTCCCGTATCCGGCTTTTCGAAGCCCAGCAGCAGGCGGACCAGGGTGGACTTGCCGCAGCCGCTCCTGCCTACCACGGCGACATACTCCCCCGCCCGGATCTTCAGCGACAGATCGTTCAGGACATACGGCTCATTCTTCCCATACCGGAACGACACATGCTCCAGCTCGACGCTCCCGGTGAGCCTTGTCACCGGCTTTTTCCCCTCCGCGGTTTCCGGCGGGGTCTGCAGGAAGGGTTCAGCCATTTCCAGGATCGGCCGGATACGGGCAGCGGAAAGGGCGACTCCGGCCAACGACAGGAACGCGCCCATGAGCATCCCATAGGATGCGGTGAAGGCGTAATACGAGGATTGGTCAACGCCGCTGCTCACCGCGGTATAGTACAGGACGATGGTGGAAAAAAGGCTGATCGCTAGGGAGAACACGCGGTTCAGCTTGATAAACGCCGGACTGTTATACTCCAGCTCCGCGCCTTCGGCATATACATCCAGCCACTTGGCAAAGACCCGCTTTTCCGCGCCGGCCAGCTTGATCTTCTGCACGCCGGTGATCAGCGCGTAACTCATGCCGGATTCTTTGGCAGCATGCTCCATGTGCTTCCGGCTGATCCCGATCTGCATTAAAGTCGCAGCCGCAGAAACCGCCACCGTGATAAGGATGGTGATCAGGGAGGGGATCACCAGCGCCGGGGCATAACGGAAGATCTGTCCCACATACAGGAGGGAGGTGAGAGATGTCAGCCCGGTCGTCATGACCATGCTCAGCATGCTGGAGCAGAGCTGCTTCACCGACATGGCGCGGCTTTTCAGCTCCCCCGGACTGTATTTCCGGAAAAAGCTCGCGGGAAGGGACAGGAGCCGCATCATCATGGCCGCCTGCACCCCCAGTGTGGTCTTGAGCTCCAGGCGATTCCCGACCAGCCCCTTCGTGCTGTTGAGGAGCCGGGAGGAGATGGAAATGCAGACCATGGCCACCGCGATGGCGATCAGGGCGCTGCTCCGTCCGCTGAGGAGCACCGGACCGGTCAGGGCCTTGGTGATCCGGGGCATGAGCAGTCCAACTGCCGATACCGCCAGCGTTGCCGCAACAATCAGGACGACATCGCTCAGGGTCACGCAGCGCTTCATGTACAGAAGGAGATCGGGGATCCCCAGCTTTTTGGGCGGCAGCGGCCGATAAAAGCAGATCGCCGATGAGGCGAAGCGGGCGGCGGTGACCTTGTTGAGGGTTTCCCGTTTCCCGGTCCGGGGATCGGTGAAGCTGTAGCCGCGGATCGCGGCGGGCAGCAGCGCCACGGGGATCCTTTCCTCCTTCGTGAAAGCCAGGATGGGGCCGAACGCGTCCCGATACCAGCCCTCCGCAAGCTCCACGGTGCGGTGCATGATGCCATGGGGCCGCAGGCAATAATCCAGCTGGTCGCCTGTATCCGCGATGTCCTCCGGAAGCTCCGTCGGCTGGATATGATAGTGCTTCAGGATCTCATCGATGGCGCCCTTCGTGACGATCCGGGCATCGCCGATCTTCTCCGCCGCGCGCTGTCCCAGCACCACGCCGGCGATCTTGCGGAAGGAGTCCTCCAGCAGCTGCTGGTCGGCCCTGCGTCTTTCTTCGATTTGGTTCTCAAACCAGCCCATGTCCTCGTCCCCGCCTTACTCGTTCGCCACCAGGTCCGCATACAGGCCGCCCAGCGCCATCAGCTCATCATGGGTGCCGCGTTCCACCGCCCGGCCCTTGTCCAGGACGATGATCTCGTCGCAGTCCCGCACGGTGCTGAGACGGTGGGCGATCACGATGCAGGTGATGCCCCGGTCCCGAATGGCCTGAACGACCTCGTTTTCCGTTCTTGCATCCAGGGCGGAGGTGGCTTCATCCAGAATGATGACGGTGGGATCCTGGGCCAGGACCCGGGCAATCTCCAGCCGCTGCCGATGGCCTCCGGAGAGATCGCGGCCTCCGCTGGTCAGCCGATGCTGATACCCCCCGGAAAGCTTCGTGATGTCCTCATGCAGCCGGGCGTCCCGGGCGGCCAGAATCATCTCAAAATCCTGAATGGAGTCGTCCCACATCTTGATGTTGTTGGCTATGGTATCCTCAAAAAGGATGATGTCCTGATCCACCACGGCCAGCGAGCCCGACAAGACCTCCCGGGGATAGGCGTTCCGGGGCTTGCCGTCAAAAAGGATCTCCCCGCTCCAGGGCGGATAGAGGCCGGAGATCAGCTTGGAGATCGTGGATTTTCCGCAGCCGGACGCCCCGACCAGGGCGACCCGGTCACCGGTTTTCAGCTTCAGGGAGAAGTCCCGGATGAGGGGCGCCTCCAGCCGGGAATAACCGAAGGTTACGTTTCGGAGCTCCACATTTCCCCTGAGCTTGGCCAGCTCCGGGGCTTCCGGCTCCCGTTCCAGGACGTTTTCGTCCGTGGGGTATTCCATCACGTCCTCCACCCGCTCCATCTGGGCGCGCATCTCCTGGATCGTCTGACCCGCGCTCACCAGGGTCATGGCCGGGGACATGAAGGATCCCAGAAACCCCTGGAACATCAGCACCGCGCCCAGGGTGAACCGGCCCTGCATGGTCATCCATACGCCGAGCACCAGAACGGCGCAGTCGGCCAGGGTGCTGAGAAGGGTCGGGATCATGCCCAGAAAGGAGTCGGTCAGCGCGGTCTTTCCGCTCTGCAGATTGACGGAGGCCTGATAGCCCGCCCATTTCTGGAAAAAGCCGTTCTCCGCGCCGCTTGCCTTGATGGTTTCGATCATTTCGATGCCGCTGACTGTGGCCGCCTCCAGCTTTCCGGCGTCGCGCATCTGTACCCGGGTGGTATTGATCCGCTGATTGGAGATCACTCTGGACATGAAGATGTTCAGCACCAGGGTCACCAGTCCGATCAGCGTCAGCATCGGGCTCTGCCGCAGCATCAGCACCAGGTAGAAGATCATCATCCCGGTATTCAGCAGGAGCGGAGCGAAGGTGTTCACCAGCGTTCCCGCGATGGCGGCGTTCATGGCCGCCCGGGACTGGATATCTCCCGCCAGCCGCTGGGAAAAGAATTCCATGGGCAGGCGAAGCACCTTCCACATATATGTGGTATTGCCGATGACGGCCATCTTCCCGTTGATCCGGAGGGAGTAGACCGTCTGCGCCCAGGCCACGATGAGCTGGATCAGGGCCAGAATGACCATCAGACCGATGAAGGGATAGAGCCAGTCCGGATTGATCCCTGTCAGCAGCCGGTCCATGAAGATCCGGGAGGTGACGGAGTTGGCAATGCCGAAGAGATAGGAGATCGCCGTGGTCAGCATCGCAAAGGCCACCGCCGCCCCTGCGCCCGCCAGGCGCTTCCGGGCAAATTCCACGGTGCTGCGGCGCTTGCCGCTGGGCTCGAAGCGTTCCGAGGGAACGGGGATGATCGTCACGCCGGTAAAGGAGCGGTCGAACTCCTCCCAGGTCACCCTGATCGCCCCCCTGGCAGGATCGTTCAGGTACACGTGCCTTCCCCGGAACCCGTCCAGCACCACAAAGTGGTTCATGTTCCAGTGGATGATGCAGGGGAACCGTCCCTTTTCCCGCAGGGCGTCCGGGCTCATGCGGAAGGCCTGAACGGAAAAGCCGTAGCGCTCCGCCGCCAGATAGATGTTTTTGGCCTTGCTCCCGTCCCGGGAGACGCCGCAGTCCAGGCGCACCTGCTCCAGCGGCACCCATTTGCCGTAGTACGCCATGACCATGGCCAGCGCCGCCGCGCCGCACTCCAGCGCCTCCAGCTGCAGGATCACGGGGACCCTGGCAACGCCCCTGGCGAGGGGCGACCGGATCTTCATTCCGCTCATAAACGGACTACCGGCTTTCCAGCAGGAAGTCAATGGGCCGCGTTTGTTCCACCACAACGGTCCCGTCATAAACGCCGTCCGGCAGGGGGAGCTCCGCAACGCCGAAGATCCTGCCGAAATCGTCCCTGCCGGTGGAGGCGATGACGGTCTCCTGGGATGCGACACACAGCGTCATTCCCTCCGCCAGGCGCTCGCTGCCCAGGGGAACGACCTGCGCCGTATGATCCGCGATGATCACCTTGACCCTGGCGCTGGTTTCCAGCGTTCCGATGGTCCCCCAGGCAAGGAGGCCGACCAGGAGCGCAATGATCGCGGCAAGGATCACCCAAATCCCGGGGTTCGTCACGCAGAGATAATCCGTCAGTTGATCCGGAGAGGAGATCCGCTCCAGCGCTTTCTTTCGGAATATGGTTTTCTGTTCTTCCATCTCTTTCTCTCCTCAGCAGCCCGGAAAGCCGTCCAGCGAGCCAAACTGCTCGATCCAGACGAATTTCTCCCAGTCCGCCTGGCTCAGAAACGCTCTGGCCACGACGTAATGATGCCGCCGCCCCGCCTCGCTGGACATGGCTCGGACATAGGTCTCCTCCCCGACGCACTGGCGAAAATACCGCAGGGATTCTTCCCTGAACCGGAAACCGGGACGGTAGATGCCGAGCTGCGGGCTTCCGCCGCTGACCTCTTCCAGCTGATCGGCGCTCAGTTCATATATGCTTCCAGGTTCCGACATGGCCGTACTCCTTTTCCCGCGGCGGATCGTCCGACGGCTGCCCATGTCCCGGAACGGGACATGGGTCAGCGTGTCGACAAAGTCTTGTCGCCCCGCTGAAGCAAGTTTTTCGAACAGGAAATACGGTAGAAATTGTTCGAAAAACTTCTGATTGAACGCGAAAGACACCCCTCCTGGGTTTCTTTCGCGCT
>Ga0310697_10004145_pt1 | contig 14373 bp, 6 predicted proteins | sample 172DNAGHGlowgp2_FD_203883 | JGI IMG/M metagenome (GOLD analysis project Ga0310697, IMG submission 203883) | Sheep rumen microbial communities from Palmerston North, Manawatu-Wanganui, New Zealand - 1728 DNA GHGlow gp2 (v2) (version 2) | ecosystem: Host-associated > Mammals > Digestive system >...
CATTCCAACGTGCATCGGCAGGCACATAGAAGATGTTTTCCGACGTGTATTCGTCCTTGTCCTCCTCGAAACCGTCGCCCTCGTCCACCAACTGCTGATGCTTCACGTCGAAACAATCGGAAATGTACTTCAGGAAGATAAGCCCCAACACCACATTCTTATACTCCGCAGCATCAATAGAGCCACGGAGCAAGTCGGCTGCCTTCCAAATCTTATCCTCGAAACCGAGGTCTGCTGTATTGTTTTTCTTTGCCATATTCTTTAGTTAGGTTTTACTCTGTGAATGCCATCTTATCATGGCTACAAATTTACATATTTTCTTTCGAACAGCCATCATTATCATGATGATTTGCACTTTTTGTGGCTCGTTTTTACGGAGCACGTGTGGATTTACTAAATCGCATTTGGGAACTTTCCGAGGCGCATTTGGGAACTGACTGAAGCATTCCTTTGGATTCAACTAGTTGGCGAGCGTTCGCCATCGAAACGGCGAGCGCTCGGCGTTGCGATAACGAAGGCTCGCCGTGTTAACGCCGAGCGCTCGATGTTTCAGTAAAATCAAAGGAAACATTCAGCTTAACCAATGGAAAGATTGGCATTCGTCGAACGAAAGCTTCAGTAGAATCAAAGCAACTGAGCTTGCCCGATGCTATAGATAGTTTTTCGAATCACGCTGATATTTGCGTTTTACCACCTTCTTTATAGTATAATTTGACATTATGCCATCAAAAACTTGCTGAAATTATTTGCAATACAAAATAATTCTGTAACTTTGCCCTCGATGATGATGGCGATTATTGTTTGTAATTCAGCACGATAAAGTGACAACGCTTTTCGCTAACCACCATAATTTTCAGACAGTTACTCAAGTTTCGCTAGATGCGAAATCTTTGGTATTTAGTCGCCTGCGGCGAGAAATCTTTCAAATCTAAACAAATCAAACAAATATATTTTGAAAGATTTGAAAAGATTTGTGAGATTTCTGTCACGAAGTGACACTCATTATTAGAGATTTAGAACTTGAGAAAGTTGAGAATAGTTGTATTTCGTCGAACTCACATTATTAACTACTAATACCATTAACATTATGAAGAAAAGATTGATGACACTTCTTGCAGCTACGACACTGTTGCTGTCGAGCTGCTTCGGACCAGGAATGGGAACTCAAAACAACACCAATTCTACGGGCAATATCCTGAGCAGTGTGCTTGGCAGTGTATTGGGCAGTGTGTTGTTCGGTGGTTCCACATTCGACCAGTCGGGCCTTCTTGGTAGCTGGAACTACAATGCACCAGGTGCAGCCTTTACCACCCAACAGGCGCTGACAAATGCTGGAGGTACTGCCGCAATTACCAACATGGCTTCGTCGCTGGCAAGCAACTACAGCAATATCGGTATCAATAGAAACAACACTTCTTTCTCGTTCCAAGAAGGTAACAAGTTCTCAGCTAAGGTGAATGGCATCCCATTCAGCGGAACCTATACTTATAACCCTGAGAACGGTGAGATTGCCCTCAAGACAGGTAAAGAAACCATTAAGGGCAACGTGACAAAAACCGAGAAAGGAATGGGTCTGATGTTTGACTCCAAGCAGATGGCAAACATCCTTCAGAAAGAAGGAAAGGTAAGCAACACGACTGCTGTTCAGTCAGTCAGCAAGCTCGCCAAAACCGCCAATGGTGCCCGCGTCGGCTTCGAACTTACTAAATAAGAGAACAACACAGAGGAAGTAACGAATAACAAAAGTTTCGCAAGTGATTATTTTAAGGTAGGTTCTAAAAATTATGTCGGATTGATTTTTGAATTGATTTGATTGGATTTTTGTCAGTTTTTGAGGGCGCATAGCAAGCTATGTAACCGAGAACCTTCAGCTCGGCGTAGCCAAAAGTGGCAAAAAGACTTCAAATCAAACAAAAAGCAACCGAAACGAAATCTCATATTTTTGTAAGAAATCATAAAACAGAATTTTTAGAACACACCTTTACAATAATTGCATATAAAACATAGCGAAGGCGGGTGATTCATTCCACCCGCCTTCGCTATGTTTATATGCAGAAGAAAATTTATCTCGTTCTTCCTGTATAGACATATTTGTAGTTTTGCTGGATGATGGCGTTGAGGAGGGCAGAACCGCTATTGCTGTTGCTACCCATAAAGTCACCATAGACGTAGCAGAGTGGACCCTGGAGATTGGCAATGGTATTCACGGTGGCAGGATTCATCGTTTTGGCACTGGAAGCGATGCTATTGGCAATGCTGGTGAAGGTGTAGCAATAGCGATAGCGGTTGGTATTGTTGCTTGCCAATTGGAGTTGAGTCTGCACTTTCGTGGTCTTGGTGCTGGTGTTGCTGTTATAAGCATCTTCCACACTGGCACGGCATTCGGTCCAGTTCCCTGCTTGCGTCATATCGCAGGAGTAGTTGGTCACGACTCCATCATCGGGCCAATTCTCTATGACAGCTCCATAAACCACATCACGATAACCGTTATTGCTATTGCCGTAAGGATTCTTGCTGACGATAGACAGTTTTCCACGCACATCATCAAGGGTGTGGTAACCTCGCACACTGCCCATGATGTAAGGTTTGCGGCTTTCATCTCCGAAGCACTCGCGTATGCTTGCACGCCATGTCTCGCTCTGGTCTGGGAGAGAGAACAATGTTTTGCTATTTTCCTTCTGCATGATGACTGACACGGCTTCGGATGGATTGTTCTTCACAAAGTTGATGAGGATATCAATGGCATCCTTGAACTTCACACCCGTTGCCACAGAACCATGATAGATTTCGAGATTATCGAGCTGAATATCGGATACAGAATTCGATGTGTAACGAGGACGAAGGTCGAATGCACGCACACCGTTTGCCAAAAGTCCAGCAATGTCCTCTGTTTGGCACTTGGCATAACTAGCGGTATTGCTTGTAGCAGCATCGTGGGCTCCTGGTGTGGAGAGCATACTGAAATAGGTGTTGCCAGGGATGGTACTCATCCAAAGATTGGATGCCGTGGTAGAGGTGAAGGACAGGTCGTTAGCCTTTCCAACTTGGATATTGGTGAATGTCTGGCTGTAGAATTTACCGTCGGAGGTTCTTACCGTCACCAACACACCTTTAGCCAACGGCACAGGGAGAAGATAGGCAATGCAGGTGCCTGCATCGTTGCCCTGAACGGTCACGACATCACTCTGTTGATTGGTGGCATAGGTCAATTCATCACCTTCTGAGTAGATGAAGCTTGCGTCGTTGCCCTGTCGCATGATAGTTACAGGTCCTGCAATCTGAGTCTTGTCGAGCGCATAGACGCTCACGCTCTCCACATTCGTGAGACTACCCGTCGAAATATTGAGACGAGTCAACCACGGGTCGAGGTTGGTGTAGTGAGAGGTGACATCCTCATCCGTCAGACTACACACTGCCGATTTGACCATATAGCTCGAACCTTCTGCATTTTCCGCTGCTTGTTGCCTTGCATAGACCATAGCGTCGATGTCGGCATATTGGTAAGTGTTATCCACCATGATTGGTGTCTGACCCGAGAGAATGATATTGACCAAATCCACCACATCGGCTACGTCGATTTCGCCTTCGGCATTCACATTAGCCAGCAGGGGATTGAAATATGTGTTCTGATTGAGGATGATATTCACGAGAGCCACCACGTCGGATATGTTCAACTGCTTGTCGTTATTGACATCACCAACAATATATCTCAGGCTGGCTATGAGGTCATCATACGATTCGACTTTCACTTCATCAACAAAGAGTTTTGGTGTACCTGCAGAACCCACATTCCCACTGTTGTAACCCAGATGAATCTTGCCCGAAGTGGCAGAATTGAGCAAAAGACGGATGACTCCGTTAGTCCATACGCCACTTGGATATTTGAGGTTATCATAGTGGGTGGTACCGTTTTGCTCCACGAAACCGAAAGTGCTTTCATAGTTATCGGTCATGTTCGTGCCGGCATTATAGACCTTATAGGAAATGAGATAGCGTCCTGCAGGCAGGGTAAGATTCTGAGAGTAGCCAACAGCATTGGTCCAACAGCTCGCCAATCCAAGTGCACCACCTGAGGTGTTTGTGTCGGGACCAACAGCAGGAACAATGTAGGTTGAGCCTGCCAATCCTAAATCTGAACCATAACGGAACGCACCTCCAGCCTTGGCATCGCCTGTGGCATCGGGAACCCATCCCGTGACGGGTTGGCAACTGGAGAGTCCTCCATCAGCTGGAGCATCTTTGGCATAGGTATAAACATGGGACTTGACGAAATCGGTTTCCGTGTCAAAACCAGCATTTGTCAGATACTGAGAGGCGACATCGGACTGTGCTGAGAGGCATGTCGCCTTCAACAACACAAGGCATAAAAAAGATAGTAGAGGTTTCATAAAAGTGAGGAATGAAGAATGTAGAATGAAGAATGTAGAATGAAGAATGAAGAATGAAGAATGAAGAATTATTGAAACGAAAAGCCCCCTCCCGACCTCCCCGAGGGGAGGGAAAAAAGTGAAGAGTGAGAAGTGAAAAGTGAAGAGTTGCCGTCCGGATGGCATTTTTCACTTTTCACTTTTCCCTTTTCCTTCTCCTCCCCTCGGGGGAGGTTGAAGAAATGAGAGCAACAAGCAACGGAAAAAAGGAAAGAGTAATTTGTCCATCATATATATAGGTTCAAGTGAAAACGGAAAGAATCTACTATGTGATGCAAAACTACAAAAACTTGATAAATTAAGAAAATAATCAATAATACATTTTTGTCATGTCATAGAATTTCTTCAATCTTACTGGATTGGAAGAGAAGAAATTGCGGGCATGAGAGGAGGACACGCCATCGGTAGAAGGACGATGCTTAGTGAGTCGAGTGACACGTATCACACACATCACACCTCGAGCCTTTCCTTCTTTTTGCACAGAAGCAAACGAGGTGCTTGGCATGAGTGCCATGCAGTAGAGACCAAGGTCGAGCCATACCGTTTGGTTCTGGATGGTTCGCCATTCCTGACGGTCGTAATTCTCAGGCGTACCCGTTTTGGAGAAGAGCATCAAGCCTTTGTTTAATTCTTCAACTCGATGATTCATCGGCGTGAGGAGATTCGGAGAATGGCTTTGCGCGTATTGCAATTCGTTGAGGAAACGGTTCCACACTTGGTTCGACTGCTGTGGATGCTCAAAGCGCTGCGTGAGGAGTGGTTGTTCCTCATCCATGCAAATGAGGGAAGCACGCACAGCTCGCTTGGTGAGCATACGGGTCCATGCCTCTGCCAACTTCACGCAGTTCCACTCATTACTCCCCTGCCCCAAGACCCACGGCACAAGGTTCGCCCGCAAGGTATGGGGTTTGTCGTGCAGATGGTCGTAGTACATCACAGTTGGGTCGGGATTCACAAGGTCGAGACCCAGTTGGTCGGCTTCCTCCAATCGAAGTCCTCGCCAGATGTAGTGAAGCATATTTTCGTTTTCCTCATCATAGAAAGCATCGTAGGACTTCACATCGTAGAGTCGGTCGATGTTCTGGAAAAGCGGAAGGCTTGTCCAGTTCATCTGGTCGGTATTGGACTGAAGATGGAGACGGCTGGTGAATGGAGCGTAGTTACCAAAATGATATGTGCTGGCTGCACCGCTTTCGTTCATCATACTTAGCACGGTAAGTGCCACAGGATAGACATCATCGGACTTCGCCAAGAAATCGCCCATGCGCTGGGAACCATTCCAGAAGCCTGGTGCCTTGAGTGACCATGCATCAATTTCCGTTCCGTAGAAAGAGGCATGAGAAAGTGGAGCGTGAAGCGTGGAGCGTGAAGTGGCATTATTGAGAAGCAAGCGATATTTTCCCACGGTATTGAGGTCGATGAGCGAAGGGGTGGTCTGCACGGCAGCGAGTGCAAGCAGTGGTTTGAAGGTGGAGCCCACGTAGCGACGCATCAGGGCTGGGTTCTTTCGACTGGCAGCTATCTCCTCGCTGATGCCGCGATTGGCACTGCAATAAAACGGTGCCGCTATGACATTGCCTGTTGCCATATCCATGACGGTGAGCGACATTTCCCAAATATCGTCGGACTTGGCAAAAGACTGAGGCATCAGCACTGTTTCGCAATAGCGTTGCATCTCGCGTTCGAACTCGAGTGAAAGCATCGGGTCAACGGTCAGTTGGACGGTGTCCTTGAATGTGGAATTCCGCAGTGTGCTCGAAAGCCCTGTCACCATCTGCTGTGTGAACATGTCTATGAAGCCTTTGTCGAGAAAGAAGCGCGACTTACCACTATTGGAATTGACCAACAGGGAGAGATTGAGCATAGGATTATGATGGGACACCACAAACTCGTTTTGCTTCTCACCCGTTCTGTTGGTGATTATGAGTTTGAGGTCATTCTGGAACGGCACGATTTCTCCCTTTGCACCTGCTTCAGTGGAATGGATATCGACAGTATTACCCACACTATCGACTACATGACAATGCACTCCTCCTTCCACTTTCACCCTCAACTGATTAGCGGATAGATACTCCAGTTTCAGAGCCTTACCGTGATTGCCGAGATTGACAATCAACATGGTGTTTTGCTGATTGTATTCTTGGAAGCAAGTGTAATAGTCCACCTCCCGATTCATCCGCATAAACTTGCGTTGGCTCTTATCAGCCGTGACAATGAAATTGCCTTGAGCATGGGATGCCATGCGGATAGGCATCATGTTCTTGCCCCAAACGATGAAGCAATGCTTACTTTCGGGGAAGAGTGAATTGTCGGCAGCCATGATGGTTCCCTGCCAAGGGTCCTTTTCGAGCGCCACACGGAACATGGACGGAACAAGTTCGATGCTCTTCACATCGAGACTGTCCTTTTCGAACTTGATGTTGAAGATGCGCGTGCCCATGTTCTGACGCTGCTTCATGAGCAAATTGGGAAGCACGCTATTGTTGTAGAACTTCCTTTGCGATTCGTTCATGAAATCATCCGTGTGAATATCCACAAGGCGGAGGTCGGACACGCGTCCACCCATACCTTCCTTATAATTCTCAGGAAAGGCAAAGGTGAAAGGAGCATATTTGAGATTCAGTTCCTCCAAAGATTTTGGTGCTTTGTTGGTACGCTCTTTAGCATCGTTCAACAGCTCGCGAAACAATTTGTTGGCATTGCCAATGAAGCCTGCTTCAGATTCAGGCGTATAGACATCCGACTTGGCATCTCTGCCAAACTGCGTACACCCCTTGAAGCAGGTGGCAACAAGAACAAATGCAGCCAGCAATGCTGCTGCCCAAAGGAAATAAGCCTTGTATTTTGAGGACCATTTGCGGTCGATTTTCGACTGAGTCACGATAGGAGATTTACGGATTTAAAGATTGACGATTTACGGGGTTTATTTTCCTGCACGTGGTTTTGGAGCGGAAGGTTTAATAGCCGTAGATTCTTCAGCAGATTTAGAAGTGGAAGACGCATTGGCATTGGCGTTAGCATTGTCCTTGACCTGTTTCAATGAATCTTGTGAGGCTTTCAATTTTTTCAGGCTATCGGCCTTTAAACTGTCGGAAAGATTGACGACGGAATCCGTTTTCAGTGAATCATTCTTCAACGTGTCAATGACCACGGTAGCATCTTCCTCATGGGTTTGCCCTGTTTGAGAAATCCAATTAGCGCCAAAGTAAATACCCCCTGCCAAAGCTAACGCTAATGCAGACGCCAAAGCCAACTTCCCTCGATTGAATCTCAAAGCATTTTTCCAATAAAGCGAACTTAATTCACCCGCAGGGATGTTGTGCTCATTCAGTGCATTAAGCAGAGGTTTTGTTGCCGTGTGCAATTGCGAAAGCTTGTTACGGTACGCCTTAATGTCTCTTGCCCTGTGCTTATAGGCAACAAGGAATTTTTCTTGAAGTTCCTTCAGTTCCGTTTTCTCCAAATTCGAGAAATTCGTCAACACATATTTACGGGCGTAATCCACTCGCTTATCCGTCTTGCACAAATCCATCACCGACTTTAGATACTGGCTGTCCAAAACCTTCTGATTGCCAAACCAAGTGCGAAGATAGTTCACAGAGTATTGTTCGAAAAGGTCGTTGAGCAAGGTCTTAGGCAGGTCGTTTTCGCACTTCTCCACCTCATAATAAAGATGTCCGAAATCCACAAACTTCACGTTCTTAGGGCACACCGTTTCGAGAAGTTCTGGATTATTCTGGAAAGCAGCAAAATAATCAGGGTCGAAAGGCGTTGCCATCACAGCACTAATGAGCTTGCTCACGTTGTTTGGCATCTTTTCACCTGTGATTTGATGAACAAATTTCTCCACTTCACGGGTTTTCTTGTTCTGCTGCTCGTAGAAACGAACATGGGCAAAGAGCGTGCTAAAACTTTTCTGATAGAGTCCCTTGGCATGGAGAAGTTGCAAAAGGTTGAGGTTCAGCAACTCCATATTCTTGCCAAACATCTCGCTCGGAATCTTCGAGAGACTCATGCCCTCGCCCACCTGATGGAGAATATAGTTCATGCGATAGACGGATTCTTGCCACACTGTCATCCCCTCAGAATGCCTGAACTCGTCCATCAACTCGCAGAACAGTTTCATATTGTTCTTCTGAAGATAATCAAGCAAACTGCGCTGTTCTATCGTCGTCAACCCGTTCTCAAACACACAACGTAAATCCTTCCTACTGAAATAGAGTGGAAGCACCTTTTCACGAAGCACCTGTTTGTCCTCCCCACTCATCACACCCTTGAACTTATGATATATATCGGAACTGAGGGTTTGGATATCCCAATGCTTGCTGTCCAACGTGAGCAATTGCTGGGCATTCTTCACACCACCATTCTTCACCACGTTGGCAATCATGTCGAGCGATTTCCAGTCTGTAGCTTTGAGTTCCGACTTCAAGCCTGGATAGACCGACAACACATCCTTCATCTGCACAGAAGGAAACACTGTGCCACGGAGTGTTTCGCGGATGATGAAAGCACCCACTTCCTTGTTTCGATATGCCGCAGCCCCACCTCGATACGTGGCAGACATGACCACTGCATCCGACTGCGAGAGTGCACCCTCAGATGCCAAGATGCGATCCACATGGCGAGGAATCAAACTGAAATGCTTGCACACATCGCCGATGCTCCTGGCATGGGTCTTTCCCAAGAAAGCATCGAGCAAAGGACTTACCTCCTGCAAACGTCTTTCATCGGCATCGAAATGTTCCTCCACCTGTGTAATGGTTTTCAGTTGCTCGCCCTGCCAATCCATCAAGATGCTGTTGCCCGCTTCCACATTCCATTCATTGACAGAGTCGTTGTGGAGCACCACAAGGAAATCCCTAAACTGTGGAGTAGAAGGCAAATTGCTCGAACTGGCGGAGAAGATGAACGATAGGAATTTTCGCATCTGATATGGCAAAAGGTCAATAGCCGATAGCAACACCTTCAACTTCTTCGATTTCCGTAGTTCATCCCCATAGTAGTTCTCATCGTTGCCCAAATGAATGAACAAACGCTTGTTGTGGACAATGGCATGAACCAAATACCGATAGAGCAACTGAACATCTGCATTCTGCAAAGGAGATTCACCATCAGCCACTTCCGTCTCTGCACTTTTTCCCCATGCTGTTTCGCGATAAGGATGGAGTTTATCAAGTGCCGGAAGCACAGACAAAAAACGGTATTTGATTTTGGAGAATTCGGCATCACTCAACTCATACACCACTCGCATATTGTACTCACGCCCCTGCTCGGGAAACTTCGTGAAACTGCCCTGACCGTGGAAGAAAGTGCGGAGCCCTTCCACATTGCCATATTGCGTCCAAAGCATCGATTTCTCAGCGGAAAGGAAATGAGCAAAGGTGTTGCCAAGGGATTCCACCCGACTCGACAGCCCCTGACTATATGCCAAAACGCCATCGCCCACTGTCGAAGTGAGAGAGCCAAACACCTGATAATTGATATTGAGTTTCATTGTATTTCTGATTATGGATGTTTATTTATTGGTCTCTACAAAGTTGAGCAAAGTGCCTAAAGCATCATACTCTTCCTTCACAGGGAGATTCACCTTTTCGAGAATATCCGAAGCCAACTGGAGAGTACCAAAACACACTCTGTACTCTGGGTTCTTTGCCTGTCCCTTGAAGAGCGTAGGCTGCTGTTCGTCCTGCTGATCGATATTGAATTCATCATCAATAGGAGTGGCCGTGAAATATACATGGGCAAGGAGTTGGTCGAGCATCATACTCACGTCCTCATCACTCTCCAGCGGCAGTACATTCTTGATATCCATGAATTTCTTCACTTGATTCAGCACATAGCGATGGAGCGGCAAGTCACCACTCACGCTGTAGTGTTCTGCATCGATGAAATATTTCTGCCAGCAATTCTCCAGATTCATCAAATCATCGAACAGCATGTCCTTCACTTGTTCCTCCAAATCCTTGCTTGAGAGGTATTCGCTCAGTTCCTCCTTATTGTTGATATATTTCCTCACGGCATGTGGACCCACCTCTCCTTGACTCTCAAAGAAATGCTTCTTGAAGAGCAAAAGGAAATAGGAATACACCAAGTTGAGGTCACGACCCGAATTCTTGAAAAGCAGTTTGAAGTCATCCTGCTGCATGATGCTATCCACGCCCTTGAAAGCATAGTACCATCGCTTGTTGCTCGTATGGCTATCGGCATAGCTCGACATGGTTTCCAACGCACGCATCATCTCCAACTGCGTGTCGGGAGCATTCATCTTGCCGCCTGCCTTCACCACACTCTTTGGCTGCACAAACTTATCACAAATCACCACGTCTGTAGCAAAATAGGTGTAGTAATGGAAATAGAAATGGCTCTTGAACACACGATCGAACTGCGTCTTGTAGTCCCCTCCTTGGTTCACATCGCTGAAGAGTTTGCTACCTTGCACACTGCTGATATGGTTATTGATTCCCAAGAATGCCCAGGCATCGCTGATGGCTTGGATGGCTGTGTCGGTTTCAAACTCCGTGAAGTGCTCAAACAGTTCCTTCGCACTGATGGTAGAGCTCTTCTTCACCTCCCACGCACTATCTTCGAGCTCTTTCAGAATCGCTTGGGTGGAAACGAAACTACTCACCTTGTTGATATGCAGATTGTCTTCCACCTTTGTGTTTTGTTGACCACTCTCACTCTCAAGGATGTCGTCCAAATCGATACCGTCTTGAGGGTTCAGTGCCAATTCTGGCGTTGGCGTAGGTTTGGGCTTTGGTGCTTCCTCTCGAGCTTTCTGTCCCGTAAATTCTACCGTCTTTCGCACACTCTTGTCGCCTTCCTGTTGCCACGACTTCTGTAGGAAACACTTCGATTTGTTGCCTAACATAGCCGTCATGATACCCAAGAAAAGCATGAGCGATTGTTTCGTCACCACTTCGCCTGGCACATCCACAAAGTCTATCATCACCTTGTGTTTCCTGTTGTCCCTGTTCACGTACAGTGAAGAATACTGGTTGGTGTTTCTGCAAATGAAAATCGGAGTCTTCTCCACCCCACTCTTTGCATTTTGCACATCGGCAATGAAACTGGAAATCGGATAATGGAATATGTCGGAATCGAAGTGATTCACTTCCTCATACCCCAATCGTTTGAGTGCCGTCACAAAGTCTGTCAGGAAATAGGTCTTTCCGCTCGAAGTGGGACCAATCACAGCCAACTTCACTTCCTTGTCACTGCAAAAGATTTTCTTTAAATTATCAAACATATTATATTGTCTTTTAGTTCCTACAACTCCAAAAAAACTTCTCTCGCTTGCCACCAGTCGGTCGAGCATCGTGGTCATCAGTTCCTGATAGCCCGAAAACTCCAATGCATCAACCTGGCAAAACATATTGGTCGGGATGAAGAATCGCTTGGTACTCGATTTCAATCTGTAGCCTTTCGTCTCCTGAGCCGTCATGCTACCCAACAACTGATTCCATCGCTCCGTAAAGGCTGGCTTCAACTTACTCAACACCTCTTCGGACTCCCCCCTTTCGTCTCCCAATGCTCTCATCACGTCGAGCATGGAATAGAAATAGTTCTTCCGTGGCACCACATCCATCACCTCATCCACACCTGTCAGCAACACATAGGCATCCATCAATCTATCTTCAACGCTCATGCCATTACGTAGTAAACGCAAGCGATGCAGCGTCATTTCATCCGTCAGGAGTTTTCGTGCTTTGCACACCAATATCAACATGTCGAAGCCCTCTTGCCACTTCATCAGTTCAACATAGCTTCGAGTAGTAGCTACCTCCACATTCCGTTGCACAAAACGTATGCAATGAGGCTGCAAGCGCCGTCGTCCTCCCTTCACGACCAGGACATCATCATCAGTCATCATCAGCGTAGGACCCACATGCTTCCCATTCCAATAGCGGGTCTGCGCCATCTGTCGGAAGACATCCACCGCATTTTCGTATGCGTTGTCCTCTTCCCCTGGTGTTACACCTAATATGTTAACCTTCAGTTCCTGCATTCTTAGTCTCTTTTACGGCATCGTCCGATGAGCACACTAATCACCAATGGCAAGAACACAACCACCCCTGCCACCAGCATACTCACATACACCGTATGCTTCGTCATTTCATCCACATCCAAACGCTGGTCTTTCAGCACCTCCATCAAATAGTCTAATCCTTTCTCTCTGCGCAATTTCAGGTCGTTTGCCCAGCCAAAGAAAGCATTACTCGAAGCATCGGCTGCATTGAAATTCTTCATCACTCTTGGATAAATCTCCTTGTTCAGAAATATCACATAATAGCTGTTCGACAAGCGCACCATACTGTTTTGCAAAGCCTGACAACGGAGAATAAAACCGCCCATCTCGTCAAAACCGACCTTTCCAATGCCTCCCACCTTATTCAATTCATTGCGCAGTTCCACCACCTCGCCATAATAGGAATCAATGCTGTCTTTGATGGATTGGAAGTGCTCCCTATCAGCAGAACTTCTTAAGATGCGGTCTGTCACCACCGTACGAAGTTGCTCCAACTGTGCATCTTTCATGGCAAGAAATTCTCCTGCCAAGTTATCGGAATCCACAGAAATCTTTTGAATATATAGGTATTGCTGAACAAACACGTAAGTGCATGGAATGCTCAACCCGATATAAGCAAGTACCAAACCGATAACCACCCTGCGACGAGCAATCATCATCAGCAAGAACAACAGTACCAGCGCCACCACGATAGCAATTGCCAGCGACCATCCATGTGTCTGTTCCAACAACAGATTCATGCCACCAGCTGTCATATACACCAAAGCCACCAAGCACACCACAATTAACACCCAAAACAAGCGTTCCCAATACGACATACCCACAAAGAAATCCTGCAAATGTCGTTTCATATTGTCGGGGTCATCCACTTCATCCAATCCCACGAAATCCAGTTCCTCCATATCCAATTCGTGCGACATCCAAGAATTGCTCACCGCATACACCAGCGTTCCCAAAATGGTCCACAGAATCAGTGCATAGATAGAGAAACTTCCTCCCTGCCTATCTATGACAAAGCTCAGCATCGAAAACAACAGATAGACAAGTGGAAATACCCAATATGCCTTCAGTGCCACGAATCTCAATATGAAATTCAACATCCTTTTTTTTAATTCTTCATTCTTCATTTCTTATTCTTTTTCCGTAAGCTTCGGTTTTGCCAAAGCCTGTCATCAATCTTCTTTTCTCATTCTATTTCTCAGTAAGCTTCGGTTTTGCCGAAGCCATTCATCATTTTTCATTTCTCAACGCCGTTGCTGTCATGAATGCCAGCAGGATGGCGCTTTCTAACATCTCGCCCACCGAATCCACGCCGAAGCCAGGATTCAATCGTCCCGTAAACGGCACCATACCGATATACGACAGATAGAGATAGACCGATGTGCCTACCCACATCAGCACCGCCAGCACCCGCCAGCGCATCTGCCGGTGTAAGCATTTCTCGTAGTTGTAGTCGATGCTATAACTCAGCACCACCCACGCTATCGCCACCAGCAAACCGAAGAACACCACATACGCCAACCATCCGTAGGTTCCAAAGAAGGCTGCCTGTATCGACACGTCGTTGAGCACTACAGGCGACTGCCCCGACGAGATAGACGGATGTAGATAGTGATGTTCATTCGACAATGGATCGCGTCCATTCGTTTGATACATATAATGTCCCATCACCGTCATGAATTCCGTGTCACTCACTGCATAGCGATAGCCTGAATTACGGTATTTCTCAAATTGGGAATACATCATGAAACGGCGATTTCCACGGTTGTAGGTGACATTCTCCACGTCGAACACCACATTCAGCAGCTTTGGGAACAACAGCATAAAGAGCACCGCTCCCACCATGATGACACGCACCACCACCCTTTCGCGTTCTCTCCGCTTTTTGTTCTGAGGGGTGAAATCCTCCTTTTG
>Ga0310697_10004146_pt1 | contig 14373 bp, 10 predicted proteins | sample 172DNAGHGlowgp2_FD_203883 | JGI IMG/M metagenome (GOLD analysis project Ga0310697, IMG submission 203883) | Sheep rumen microbial communities from Palmerston North, Manawatu-Wanganui, New Zealand - 1728 DNA GHGlow gp2 (v2) (version 2) | ecosystem: Host-associated > Mammals > Digestive system >...
TGGTGTAAAATAATAATCAAGGTAGAGTTTTCCGCAGAAAACAATTCCACTTACAGCATCTGTTCCAAAAGAAGCAGAACCAAGATAGTTCCACAGTCCTGTATAAAATTCTGGACTTACACCCAGACGGTCAATAATTCTAAAGGTATAGCCAAGGCCAAAGCCTCCGTCAATTAACGGCTGAAGTCCAAAATCGTTTGTAGGAAAATTGGTAGAAGCAAATTGCCCGGTTATATAAAGTTTATCACGTTCTCTAATTGTTACCGGAGAAAAATCAAGAGCAAGTCCAACAGAAAATCCACCTGCATCGTTAAATAATTTTTCTGCAGCATATTCATAACCCGGCAATAATTTAATGGAAAAATCAAATGCAAAAAGCCTTGCAGAAAGAAGAACAGTTAATATTATAAGAATACTTTTTTTCATTACTATTCCCTACTCTATTTTTGCATTTGCGTTTTCAAGACCTTTTTTTGCAACAACGTTTTCCGGATCTTTATCAAGAATTCTCTTATACTGAGCAGCTGCTGCGGTATAATTTTTTTCTATCATAAGAATGTTTGCAACGTTGTTCATTGCAGGAATAGAACCTCTGTCTGCAGCTTTCTGGAATTCTTTTTTTGCTTCTGTATAACGTCCGGCACGAACAAGAGCAACACCAAGACGGTTTGTATCTCCTGCATCACGGGCACGCTTAATAACAGCTTCAATATCAGTAGCAATGTAATCCTGAATTGCAGTCTTAATATTTTTTACAAGGTTCTCCTGCTTTGGAGTTGTTACAGAAGAGTTTGTACTAAAGGCAACAGGCTTGTAGTTAATCCAGGCATCTGTTGTATCTATAAAGTCATAGTATACGTCCTCACTGCTAAAGCATTTAACAACAACTTCAGAACCAGCTTTATAACTTTTAGTAAATCCTTTTTCAATATTTGCCATTGAAAGCGCAAGATAAACCTGATCCTGTTCGTAATCAATTACAAGTCCGTCTGTAGAAGCAAAATTACTTAATGCCTGATTTGCGGTGATATTAAGTTTTACAAGAACAATAAAGTCATCATCAAAAGGAATATAACCTGTTGGAACGTTGATTGTCTGAAGACATGAACAAACAAGAATTCCAAGATCATCATAATCTCCGGAAAGACACTGCAAAGTCTGAAGAGGATACTGAATAGAATCCATTTCATATCCTTTGTGGTATGTCGGATATGGAGTAATGTTATCTTCGGAGTAACCCATGCCAATGAGACGGAGCCCTTCTATTATACCAATTGCATACTGGAGGTTTGCGTTCATACCAGTGTAGATATTATTTCTTGTAATTCCGGCAACTTCCTTTGCAAAGGTTGCAATTTCCTGAGAGTCTGGAGAGATAAAAGCAGCAAGAGCAGAAGAGTCGCCCCACATAAATGCATTGCGGTTGCAGACAGAAACAATAACAGGTTCTACTGTGCTCATTTTTTTACCAAGAAATTCATATTCTACAATAATTTCACCACTGATTTTTCCGTCTTCTGTAAAGCCAAGAATTTCATCAGAGAAATCGGCATACATAGGGAACTCTGCAGTTCCATGGCGGTTAATCTTATCCATGGTTCCACAAAGTTTTGCAGCTGTAGTATATTTTCCGGCGCGGAAACTTACATGAACATTTCGAAGTTCTGCACCTTCATCGTTTTTAATAAAGACAGTACCAAATGGTTCATAACCATAAACTGAACTGTAAACAGGGAATACATCGGCTTCCTGTTCAATACGAACAGTAATAGCAGAGCTTTTTGATTTATTTCCAACATGGGCACCCATTCTTAAAGAAAGAGCTGCATATGGTCCACCAAGGAAGCTTTCACCAATATTCTTTCCACCAGAATAAGAAGCCCAGCCTCCTGCAAGATTCAAACAAAGGGCAGAATTGATTCTGAAGCCCAATTCTCCAAAGCCTCTGTAGTATAAACCGCCGAAGTCTTTTTTCTGAGCCTGACTGGTTTCATTTGTTTTTTGCATTTGTGTTGAATAAGAGTTACCGCCAAATGCTCCGCCAAGACCAACGTACATTCGTGATAATGGATAATAGTAAAGACCAATATTTATTCCACCAAAAGCAGTATTAATACCTTCGTTTGTAGCTTCAGGTTTTTCATATAAGTAACCGCCTTCTAAACCTACAGTTAAGAGGTTAAAAAGGTCTACGTCTGCCTGAAAAATTCCACCTGGAGCAAAACGCATATTCTGCTGTAATGGAAACATAACTACCGGCTCGAGTTTAAAGATCAAATCGAGTGCACAAAGTGGCAAAGAAGCCACGCAAGCAAATAGAGCAATGGATAATGCTCTCTTCAACATCTTCATAATATTATAATTATAAGTTTAAAAAAGTGAGGTGTCAACAAAGAATTATTATTTATTCAGAAGCTATTTTATAATCTGTAAAGACTTGCTTTGATATTGCGGAAGGAATTTCTTTACAGTGCCTGTTTCGAACTGGACTTCTATTATAAGTTCGGTACCATTCATACGGCTTTTGACAACAACCCCATACCCATAGTCATCATGATATATTTTGGTACCAACAGACCATTTTGAATCATTGCCTGAAACTTTTGCATAACCATAAGAAGAAGCATAGCCCCAGCCGGACGAAAATTGAGATCTTGGTTTTTGCCCTACAATTTTAAAAGCTTCTTCTGATTCATTTAGGAAAATACTCGGAGTCATATACTGGGTATGTCCGAAAAGAACACGCTGGGCTGTAGAAGTAACATACAATTCATCCCTGGCGCGCGTAATTCCCACATAAAAAAGCCTGCGCTCCTCCTCAAGGTCGGCCCCAACTTTATTTTCGCGCGGAAACACCCCCTGCTCAAGCCCCGTAATTACAACTTTATTATACTCAAGACCTTTTGTATTATGCAGGGTTATAAGGGTAACACAATCTTCTCCTGTTTCTTCTGACTGAAGCTCAAGGGCACGGTCCAGATTGATTGCATCCAGAAAGGCAACAAGTCCTTCTACGCTGCATTCATAAGGGACAGCACTATTCACAAGTTCCTGAAGATTCTGCAAACGCTGAGTTCCTTCCACTTCATCACTTGCCTTGTGGTATTCGTCTAAGCCAGAAGCTTTTATGAGCTTTTCAATAAAATCGGAAAGTTTTTTAGATTTATCAAAAGCTGCAAGAAGATCCTTGTACATTTTCACAAAAGCCTCTGCCCCTTCCGAAGCTTTTTTAGAAAGCCCGCCAGCCGTCTGCAAAGCTTCAAGACTTTCTATAAGACTTTTATACGAAGTCTGTCCGTCTTCAAGGGTAATCCTTGCCATATCAAAAATCTTATCCTGAGTTTTTTCTCCAAGGCCACGTGAAGGTTTATTGATTACACGCCTGAAAGAAATTTCATCCTTTGGGTTTGCACATAAAGCAAGATAACTCAAGGCATCCTTAATTTCTTCACGTTCATAAAATTTAAGGGAACCAACAACAACATAAGGAATATGCTTGTGAAGAAAATCTTTTTCAAAGCCAAGAGACTGAGCATTTGTTCTATATAAAATAGCCCAGTCTGAATACTTACCGCCCTTGTCCACACTTTTCTGGATTAAATCTGAACAGAAAGTAACCTCGGCATTCTGGTCGGGAAGATATGCAAGAACAGGAAATCCTCCCTCGCCTCTGTCGGCAATAAGAGTTTTTCCAAGACGGTCACTGTTTTTATTTACAACAAGAGATGCAGCCGCAAGGATTTCTGAAGTAGAACGGTAATTTCTCTCAAGCCTGATTATTTGAGTGCCCGGAAACTTTGAAGAAAAAGTAAGGATATTCTGAACTTCGGCACCGCGGAATTTATAAATTGACTGGTCATCATCACCAACAACGCAAACATAATTCTGGTAACCTTCTTCTACACCGGAGATTTTCTGCAGCAGTTTGTACTGGGCGATGTTTGAGTCCTGATACTCATCAACCATAATCACATTGAATCTGGTATGAATCTGAGCTGCAATCTGAGGAGTTTCTTCCATAACAGTTACAGGCATCATAATGAGGTCACCAAAATCTACGTTTCCTGTTGAGCGCAGGCGTTCTTCGTATTTTGCATAAATATCGGGCAGGTCAAACTCACTGGCTATAATTGCTAAATCATCCTGAGGGCCAAGACAATAATCCTTTGCAAGTGCAATCTGATGTGCAGCAAGGCGGGCTTCTTTTTGAGTAAGGGCAGGCTCTATTTTGCGAATGAGGATTGCCATATCTTCATCATCATAAACTGTAAAGGACTGCTCTACTCCGGCTTCTTCATAATACTTGCGCAAAAACCAGGAACCAAAGGAGTGGAAGGTCCGGATTTGTGCACGCTCGGCAAGTGGTTCCATTCTTACGGCACGTTCCCGCATTTCGTTGGCAGCCTTTTTTGTAAAAGTAACAGATAAAATTGAATAGGGATTAACTTCTTTCTGACCAATGAGATATGCTATTTTTGTTGTGATTACTCTTGTTTTTCCGGAGCCCGCACCTGCAAGAATAAGCAGAGGCGAACCTTCGTGAACAACGGCTTCACGCTGCTGCTCATTCAGGACAGACAGATATTGCTCAAGCTTTTCGTCTGCCATGCTTCTTTCTCTTTTCTTTATAAAGCATTTCGTCTGCTTCGCTCATCAGCTGTTTTAAAAGAGAGGATTTTTCCAGGCTTGCATAACCTACGCTGACAGAAAGTGTGTACGGAAGCTTAAGACGTTTTGATTCTTTTTTACAGGTTTCGTCAATTTTTTTACGGATTAAAGGAACATGTTCAATTACCATACCAGGAGCAACAATACCAAATTCATCTCCACTAAGGCGGCCGATTACGTCATTAGAACGGAATACCATTTTGAAAATTTCGGCAAGAAGTTTAATTGCCTGGTCTCCGGCATCGTGTCCGTAGGTATCGTTGATTTTCTTAAGATTATCCATGTCGGCAAAGAATACAATTCCGGCGTGTTCCATTTCCTGAATAATATCAAGAGTGCGCTGACCAAATTCATAGTAGCCGCGGCGGTTCAAAACTCCGGTAAGTTCATCGGTCTTCGACTGTTTTGTTAAAGTTGTGTTGTCTTCCTGAAGCTCTGTATATTTATTTGTAAGACGTTCTGTTTCGAGCAGACGGTTTGTATATTCAATTGCAGAACAAATTGTTGTAATGATTATCTTAAGATATATTGCAAAATCGGCAAATTTATTTTTATTTACTTTACAGATTAAATAACCGTAGCTTGTTTCTCCGGAGAAAATCGGATGAAGAACATACTGCCCTGCCCTGTTATCAAGTGACGGTTCAGAAAAAATTACATTACTTGGATTAAACTTTGTTCCGGGACTGAACTCTTCTTTATCATTTAAAATATCAGAAAACATACTCAATTCCATTTTTTCAGGAATTACAAAATTCTCGTTATAGTCCATGTAAACCGGAATAGGATACAAATTGATAATCATATCATCCATAGAACACAGATGTATGATGTGTTTGAGGTTGTAATAGAACTGCCTCATTGTATTTGCGCCTTTAAGAATATCAAGCAGGATGATTATATTATTGCGCTCATCAAGGTCGTTCATATATTGCTTTAATCTGGAAATTAAATGTTCACTTTCTTCCATTATGTCGCCGGAGATTGATTTGTAAACATCTTCGGAACTGTCCACTGGAATACAACCACAAGACTGGCGGAACTTTGGCTGAAGCTCTGAATAAATTATACGGTCAAGTTCTTTTCCTTCCAGAACATCAAAAGCTGTTTTTGCACACTGATAACCCTGATTATAAATATTCTGATTAATAGTAGAAAGACGGGGATTTGCCCTGCTTGCAAACTGGGCATCATCAAAGCCTACGACTTTAACATCACCGGGAACAGAAAGTCCAAGCTCCTGAAGAACCCGGTAACAGCCGATTGCCATCATGTCGTTTGCGCAAACTACGGCATCAAACTTAACATCTGCTTTGGATTTGAGAGTTTTTTTCATGGCAGCTTCGGCATCAAAATCTGTAAACTTTCCTTCGAACAGATATTTTTCGTTGAATTTTAGTTTATTGGCAGCCATGGCTTCTTTAAAAGCTTCAAGACGTTCTATTGCTTCTTTTGATTTTGTTGCTGCGGCAGAAAGAAAGGCAATGTTTCTGCAACCGTGAACATTTTTAAGGTGTGTAACTACATCAAGAAATGATTTTTTACAATCGGACTGAACTGTATAGCAGTTTGGAAGATTTAATGGAATAGCAGCTGATATAACAGGACGGCGGCCAAATCTGTATAATTCGGATTCAAGTTCTTCCTGAGAGATTCCTGCACAGTAAACACCGGTGGCGACAATAAGTGCATCAATTTCCTGTGCAAAAAGAAGCTCTGCACTCTGCCAGTATTGATAGTCATACATACCCACGGTACTGTGAGGTAATTTAGTTTGAGTGAAAATTACAGCGACATCTTTGCCATCATAAAAATCATAGATGCCATGAAGGAATTCAGTGCTGTACTCAATATTAAATGTAGGTATTATGACTCCGATTTTTTTCATTTCCACACCGCTATCTTAATATTATAAACCAAGATTTACAAATATGATAGTTTTTTTTTATAAAGAATTTCACTTTATCCTTTGACAGGCACAGGGCTTACAAGAAGTCTGCTGTCTAAATCGGGACCGGTACAGGCAAGAATTTTTACCTTAACAACCTTTCCCGCTTCAATTAGTGCTGTCTGATTTTTATCATCTGCATCATAACGCACTACTACACAGCCATCCACTTCGGGGGCCTGGAACCAGGCACGTCCAAGAGCAAGACCTTCGTCATCGCCGGAAGTAATTATTTCTTCTATTAAAATACTTTGTTCTGTACCTACGTACTTGCTGAGCTGCTTAAAAGTAAAATCTGTCTGAATTTCTTCAAGAGCTGTAGCACGTTCTTTTGCAGTTCGGGCCGGTACTCGGTTTTTAAAAGAATAGGCTGGAGTTCCCTCTTCCCGGCTATAAGCAAAACAACCCGACCACATTGGCTTTATTTTTTTAAGGAAGTCTTGAGTATTTTTGGCAGCCTTGTCTGTTTCTCCGGGAAAGCCAGTAAGGAAAGTTGTTCTTAAAGCCATATCAGGAAGCTGTTCCCTGATGTTTTTTATAAGTTCAACATACTGGCGGGAACTTCCTTTCCTGTTCATTGCGAGGATTATTTCATCATCGCCGCTTTGGAAAGGAATATCAAAATATGGCAGAAAACGTTTGTCGTTTTTAAAAACTTCCAGAATATCAAGATTAAAATGATCAGGGTGAATATAAAGGGGGCGGACAATAAAGTTGCCCTTAAGCTTTGAGATTTTTTTAAGCAGAGCGGCAAGGCCCTGTTTTCCATCTTTAAATGCGGCAAGATCCTGACCGATGAGGTTTATTTCGTAAATGCCTGAAGCAACAAGGGATTTTATTTCCTGAACAATATCTTCGCAGCTACGGCTTCTTACGGCTCCACGAATCAAAGGTATTGCGCAGAAGAAACAGTTGTTTGAACAGCCTTCTGTGATTTTTACAAAAGCAGAGCCCTTAAAACCAAAAAATCTTGTACGCTCTCCGGCACAAACTCCTGTCTGTTCGTAAAGAGCAGGCTTGGCACGGCTTTCTTTTTTACAGGCAGCCTTAACCTTTTTCATATATTCAGTGATTTTAGAAAGGTCACCGTTTCCAAAAATACCGTCGAGCTCCGGCATTGCTTCGTAAAGATCATTTGCATAGCGTTCTGCAAGACACCCTGCAAGGATTATCTTTGCATTCGGGTAGCCTTTTTTTGCAGCGTAAACTGCATCAATAGATTCTTTTTTGGCAGACTGAATAAAGCCGCAGGAATTGATAATAATAAAATCTGCTTTTTGAGGATCATCTGTAAATGTAAAGCCGGATTTTTCAAGATATGAACTTAAAAGTTCTCCATCTGTCTGATTCTTTGCGCATCCGTGCTGATCAATAAAAAATGTAGCCATAGTTTTTTTGTTAGAAATTAGTCAAGTTCGATTACGACAAGCTTGTATCGGCCGTCGGAATCTTTAATCCATTTTATATCTTCAACAAGAACCTGTCCGGCAGCTCCAATATCAAGATCATAAGTTCTGGAATCGGCAACTATTGTAAACTTAACTGCATTGCTGTTCGAAATCCAGAGTCGTATACCGTTATGAGGATTTGCTGTAAATACTTCGCCACGGGTAAAGTATGATTCTACAGAGTTTTCATTATCGACCTTATCGCGGAAGAGACATGAACCACGGAAGCTTGCATTTATTGTAAATGGATAAGCACGGTTGTCTTCAAGAATAACCTTCTGAGGATGTTTTGATTTTATATCTGCTTCGAAAGGAATTTCATCAACATTTACACCCTGATTATCAATTGAAACACTGTGACGCAAAAGCATGCTTATTTCGGCACCACGCGAATCATCAGAAGAAGAAATATCTGAGACATAAACAATCAAATCTGGAGTTGAGTCCCCGTTTATATCAATTTCAGTTTCTTCGGCAAGATCTGTATAGAAAACTCCACCCGGAGTATCGAGTCCAAATGAGGAAAGAGTATCGCGGACTGTAAGAACAATCTGTCCGTTATTTGTAGGAACAATAATCTGGTCTCCCTTGTAAACACGCTGAGAGAATTTTGTGTTATCAAGTTCATACTGACGAGCTTTTGAAGAATTGCTCAAAACTACGGAATCATCTTCTGCAACATTTTTCTTTAACAATAAAAGAGTTGTAATAACTGCAGCAGCGGCTATTACAATTACACTTGGAATGACAATTGCAAGAATGAGCTTTATAGGACGATGTTTAACCAGCAATCCTTCCGGCACAGGGGATTCTTGAATTTTTTTATTGTTATAAAGCTTTAAGATATAATCTGTATCAAGTTCAAGATAGTTTGAATAGTTTCGGAGGAATCCCAGCATGTAAGCTTCGCCCGGGAAAACACCGTTATCTTCGTCTTCAAGACCTGTAAGATATCGGCTTTCAATTGAAATTTCACGGGCAATCTTATCTATATTGAGATTTTTTTCTTCCCTGGCTTTTCGCAGTAATTCGCCGTAACTTTCCATCTCCCTCTCCTATTCTGTAAACAAGAAATTATTATAGTTGTTTGCAGAAGACGGTGGATCATAAATAAAACGCTGATCTGTAATACCCTGATTGAGCACGTAATCATAAAAATCAAACATGATAACTTCGCCTTTAGGAGTAACAGCTTCCATTCGGCGGATTAATTTTGTCTGCTCACTAACAGCAATATTGATATATCTGAAAGCTTCTGAAGCACTTTTTCTTGTAAGAATAAATTTAACAACCATTTCGTCGGAACCGTCTTCCAGAGGCTCGGCTTTCTGACCGGTTTCGTAGGCTACAGTATAATAGCGGCTTAAAAGAGAAAGTCCTTGCGGAGTTGTAAGGGCTTCGACACCGGTATCTCTTGTGATATTCTGCTGAAGAACTGCAGCTGAATCTGGAAGATAAATTGTTAATGTATCTCCGTTGTAGCAGATAACCTGTTCTTCTGGGTTTGTATAATCAAGACGAAGAAGATCAGGAGCCTTAAAAGAAAGGCGGCCTGCAGTTTCCTGTTTCTCTACTTTTATTTCAAAATTTGCTTCGTAATCTTTTATTGTGGAATAATATTCGGAAATTGTTTTAAAATATGCACTTGCGGTTGTGATGCTCTGGGCAAAAAGCGGCGCTGCAACAAGTACAAACAAGGCAAAAAAAAGCTTTTTCATAGAATAAAATTATAACGATTAAAAGGGAAAGTGTCTATTAAAAAAAATGTGCTTACATAAGTAAAAAACTGCTCCCATCCGAATTACATCTTCCAAAACCGCGGGCTAGCCCGCTATGCGCTACACTGCCTTGATTATATACGTTGCCGCTCACGCGGCAGCAGTGTAGAGCATTTTTGTAAGCTGTAATTCGGATTACGCAGTTTTTTAAGATTTATTTTTCTATTTTTTTGAAGAATCTTTTTTTACCGTTGTTTTTTTAGTAGTCGCTTTTTTTGCAGTGGTCTTTTTAGGTGCCTTTTCTTCGGAGGCCTGGATTTGTTTACAGTGTTTTTCGCCGTTTACTATGTCGTAGAATTCTTTACCGTCGATAGTTTCTACTTCCATAAGGCGGTTGGCAATGTAATCAATGAGGTCTTTGTGGTCGCCCAAAAGTTTGAGAACATATTTATAGCGCTCGTCCATTATGCGGGCAATTTCTTCGTCTATGTAATTCTGTGTCTGTTCACTAAACTCTCGGATAAGACTTGGTTCACCGCCGCGGTTTCCAAGAACACCTTTTCCAAGAGTAACGTTCTTGTATTTGTCTGACATACCAAAATCGGTAATCATACGCTTGATAATTTCGGTTGCGCGGGCAATATCGTTTGAAGCACCTGTAGAAATATCGCCAAGGATAATCTGCTCTGCGGCACGTCCACCCAAAAGGCTGTCTACTTCATTCATCATATCCTTGCGGGTCATGATATATTTTTCTTCTTCTTCGCGATACTGGGTAAAGCCGCCTACTCCATGACTGCGAGGTACAACTGTAATTTTATTTACAGGTTCATGTTCCGGAGTAAAGGCTGCAACAAGTGCATGACCAGTTTCGTGAACAGAAACAAGACGGATTTCTTTTTTATTTTCTTTACGGGATTTCTTTTTAAGACCAATGCTTACCTTATCGATTGCATCGTTAAAATCTTCCATTGTAACTTTTTTGCGGCCGTTGCGTACAGCAAGAAGAGCAGCTTCGTTTACAACGTTTGCGAGATCTGCACCTGCAAAACCTGTTGTTCCATGTGCAATGGATTCAAAATCAACATCATTATCGAGTTTAACATTCTTTGCATGAATACGAAGAATTTCTTCTCGGCCCTTAACATCAGGCTTTTCTACAGGAACCTGGCGGTCAAAACGGCCGGGACGAAGAATTGCAGGGTCAAGAACATCTACACGGTTTGTTGCTGCAAGAACAATAAGACCTTTTTCATTATCAAAACCATCCATTTCGACAAGGAGCTGGTTCAAAGTCTGTTCGCGTTCATCGTTAGAACTAAAGCCGTTTGCACGACTCTTTGCAAGAGCATCAATTTCGTCAATAAAGATAATACAAGGGGCTTTTTCGCGGGCCTGCTTAAAGAGGTCGCGGACACGGCTGGCACCAACTCCAACAAACATTTCAACAAAGTCGGAACCCGAAATGCTGAAGAAAGGAACTCCTGCTTCACCGGCAACTGCACGTGCTAAAAGAGTTTTACCGGTACCAGGGTCTCCAACAAGCAGAACGCCCTTTGGAATCTTTCCACCAATATCAGTATATTTTTTTGGACTTTTTAAGAAGTCTACAACTTCGACAAGTTCTTCTTTTGCTTCATCAACACCTGCAACATCTGTAAAGCGGGTTTTAATTTTTCCTTCTTCAACAACCTTAGCTCTGGAAGCCCCAACATTAAATATGCTGCCAAGACCGCCGCCGCTTCCGGAACCATTTCCCATTTTGCGGAAGAAAAGGAAATATATTAAGAATAAAAATCCTAGAGGAATAATAAGAGAGCCAAGCAGCTGCCAGAAAAGTCCGTTTGATTTTACAGCAAACTTATATGGAACCCCCTTCTGATCAAGCAGATCAATAAAGCTCTGCATTAAAACTGCAGAAGTCTTATACTGCTGACCGCTGCGCATAGAAGCTCTTGAAGAAAGAAACTGCATTCCTTTGCTGTTGCCGGAAGGAATCTGAGCAGCAGGTCCATAACCGATTATGGTATTTTCACCAATCTCTACAGAAACAATCTGTCCGTTTGCAACTTTATCACGGAATTCTGAATATGCAATATAATCATCATTGCGTGAAACAAAGAAAATATCAATTATAGCAAAAGCACAAAAGATTATGAGTAAAACTGTAAAAAAAGAAATCTTTGGCTTTTTCTTATTATTTCGTTTCTTGTCCTTGTCATCATCATTATTGTTTACAGGACCAGCAAATTTAAAAAATTTATAAGGATCGTTATCGTCCTTCTTATTTTCATCGTCGTTTTCTCTATTTTCGTCTGCCATACCTATAAATATACTAATTATATAGTAAAAAGTCATTAGAAAAAATTATAAAAAAGTATTAATCAATTAAGACCTGTTCATGTAAAAAAATGGCTTAAAAACATTTTGATATCCGCATTATAGTTATTAATTCTACAAGCGGGTCCCAGCGACGGAAAAAAAAGCAAGGTATCCCCCGGTAGCCGTGTTCCGTCCGGCGTAAACGCGGCCGGCCCACTACCGGTCCCCCCTTACTTTCTTTTTCCTGCGTCCCGCATATTCCTTTATTGAATATAATGCGGATGCAAACTTTTAGATACGCCATTTTTTAGACAAAATCTTTTTAAAATATAATTTTTTTTGTAATTTTTTCTAAAGAAATTTTTTTATATACCGAAAATCGAACGAGGAGTCTATATGGGATATTCTAATGCTTACAATGCTTATCAAAAAACAAATGTAAATACAGCCAGTCAGGGCCGTCTTGTTGTGCTGCTTTATGAAGGAATCATCAAACAGCTTACACTTGCAGAAACTTATATAGAAGAAGATGGCAAAATTAAGCCTAATAACATTGAAAAATTTGGAATCTGTATTCAAAAGGCACAGGCTATAATAACCGAGCTTCAGGTTTCTCTTGATATGGAAAAAGGCGGAGATATTGCCAGAAACCTTATGTCTCTTTATGTCTTCTTTAACGAAGAACTTTTGGCTGCAAATATCAATCACAATAAAGAAAAGATTGAATTTGTACTTAAAATGGTAAAAGATCTGACCGACAGCTGGAGAAAAATTGCCAACAGTGTTGCAAATGCACCCGCTGCAGCAGTTCAGAATGTATTGAATATTCAGGGCTAAGCGCCTTACATATAACTGGGAGGAAAATATGGCAGAATTAACACAGCAGGAATTAGATGAAAGAGTTGCTTTGCTCAGAAAATTCAGAAGCCTGCTTGAACAGCAGAGAAGCAAATTTCAGGAATATCTTACTGTACTCGAAAAACAGCAGGACTCAATTACAAAGGAAAATCCGGAAAGCCTGATTGCTCATACAGAACTTGAACAGCAGGTTGTTAAAAACATTGCAAACCTTCAGAAGGTTATTGTTCCTATGAGCAAAATGTACAAGCAGTCTGTACCAATGGCTCATACAAGTGAAGAGGCCGGTATTTCTCAAATTCAAAATGAACTTAATGATTTACAGAACAGAGTTCTTAAACAGAATCAGATCAACCGCGATTTACTTAGAGATCATATTGAAAGCATAAGAAATCAGATTCAGAACTTTAAAAATCCATACAAAAATGCAAGAAGCGTTTATGCACAGCCACAGAGAGTTGCCTCTTTTGTAGAAGTAGAAGCTTAATGATCAGCATTTTAACAGCATACACAAAAAACAAACGTGTAATAGGTGCTCAGGGGAAAATTCCATGGAAACTTTCCTCTGAGCGCAATCGTTTTAAAGAGATTTGCCGCGACAAATACGTAATCATGGGCCGAAAATCTTTTGAAGAAATTGGAAAGCCTCTGCCCTATTGTAAGCTGGTGATTGTTACAAGAGATTCCCGGGTCAAGCCCGAGAATGACAAAGGAATCTCAGAGAATGATAAAGGAATCTCCGAGAATGACAATAACAATTTATTCTTTAAGAAGTCATTAGAAGAAGCAATTGACTTTTGTAAGGCACAGGAACAGGAAGAAATCCTTATAGCCGGTGGCGGCAGCATTTACGCCCAAGCCCTCCCCTATGCCCATAAAATCTACGCTACCGAAATTGATGCAGATTTTGAAGGAGACACTTTTTTCCCAGCACTAGACGAAACTTGGCGCAACACTCTTGAAGAAACCCACGAAGAAAACGGGATTAAATACTCTTATCTAACTTACATAAGATCCAGTGTATAAAAAAATACGGAGTAAAAAATCGGCTTTTGTGGAGCGTCCTCTTCTTTTAGCGGAGCAAAAGCCGATTTTTTACGGGAGTATTTTTTTATATATTTGATTTTATTTCACAAATGGTTGATCTACTGTTATTGCACAAAAGACATCCGGTACCCTTGAGTTAACCGCATTGTGAATTGCCATCTTCAACTGTTCATCAGTCAAAAAGCAGGAGTAAGGTTTAACAACATCAAAAATCAGATTTGTATGAGTATCTCCCGGAACCATGCGCACATCATGATATTTTAATTCGGGATTAATTTTTACAATTTCTTCTGCAAGAACATTTTTTAGCTGGCTAAGCCTTTTGTTTTCGGTATCTACAGGATCCATATGAATAACTACATGA
>Ga0310697_10004148_pt1 | contig 14372 bp, 15 predicted proteins | sample 172DNAGHGlowgp2_FD_203883 | JGI IMG/M metagenome (GOLD analysis project Ga0310697, IMG submission 203883) | Sheep rumen microbial communities from Palmerston North, Manawatu-Wanganui, New Zealand - 1728 DNA GHGlow gp2 (v2) (version 2) | ecosystem: Host-associated > Mammals > Digestive system >...
TACAATGACAATGAACTTTGCAGATTTAGTAAATGATGTTCACCGCAATGCTGTTGGTGCAAATAAAGTTACTGGTCTTGATTTCTTTGTTCAGCATCCTTTTGTAGAAAATGTAAATGGAAACTTTGACCGCAACGGAGACGGTACTCTCGATACATCTTATGTCTTCCGTTTTACCGGTACAAATGAACTTAATAAAGAAGAACAGGTTGGCATTGAAGGAGTTATGACTCTGGCCAGCACAGACGGCACTGTTGAAATTCCTTACTATCACACAGATACAGTAGAAACAGTAATCAACCGCATTAATGATTCAAACAGCGAAGTTAAGGCCTATCTTGACCGCAATAATCATCTTGTTCTTAAAGCAACAACTTCTGTAAGCACAGAAAATCCTGATTTTGTAATCCGTCATGTTGAAGATTCAGGATACTTCCTTGCAAATTATTCAGGAGTGCTTGCTGCTCCTGGTGCTGAAGGCAGCTATGATTTTAATCAGGCTGATGCTGTAAATGCTTTAGCTGAAGGAAGTCAATTTGGAGTTTCTCCTGTTTACAATCCTAGTGCTTATATAACAATAAACTCTGCAATTCAAAATGATGTTCAGAATGTTGCTGCAGGCTTCCTTAGCCCAAGCGGTGACGTTTTTGCAGGAGACGGAAGAGCTGCAGTAGAAATTGCTGCAATCCGCAATACAAGCGTAATGGTTGGTTCAATGAGAACCTTTGATGATTTCTTTGCCGACAGCGTTACAAATGTTGGTCTTAAAGGTGAACAGGCAGAAACAAATCATCTTAGCCAGACTGCAATTATGGATGACCTTCGCAATATGCGTGAATCTATAAGCGGTGTAAATATTGATGAAGAGCTTGCAGAAATAATGAAGTTCCAGCACGGATATAATGCCGCTGCCAAGTTCATTACTGTATGGGATTCTTTGATTGATACAATTATAAATAGATTAGGTGTGTAATTAATAAGAGGTAAAATATGCATAGAATTTCAAGTAACATGAATAACATGAATACTCAGAGTGCCTTGCGTCTGCAGGAGTCTAAGCTCAATCGTGCAAATAATCAGATAAGCAGTCAGCATAAACTTTTGAACCTGCGTGATGATCCGATTGCTGCAGGACACCTTGTGCGCTATCAGTCATATCTGGGACGTGTAAAGAATTTTGAAAAAAATGCACTTACACTTTCTGATGAGTTTGCTGTTCGCGAAGGCTATATGCAGAACTCTCTTGAAATCATGCAGAGAGTACGTGAGCTTGCAGTAACTGGTGCCAACGGTATTTACAATAAAGAAGATATGAAGAATATGGCTACAGAAGTTGATGAACTTTTGAAGTCACTTGTTCAGAATGCAAATGCAATTGATGCAGACGGAAAATCAATTTTTGCCGGAACAAATACCAAGGCTACAGCTTTTGATATTGAAATGGGAAACGTAGAAGGTTCCGGAGTACCTCTTATTCAGAATGTTCGTTACAACGGAAACATTGATGTTAATCAGGTTGAAGTTGATGAAAATAAATATCTTGTAAATGACAATGCCGGAAACAAAACTTTCTGGGCCGAAAATCAGCAGATATTTGGTGCCCGCGATGCTTCTCAATGGCAGGCAAACCGCGACTCAATTATCAGTGTTGATGGTGTAGAAATTAAAATCAACGAAGGCGATAATATTTATACTGTAATAAATAAAATTAACAAGAGCGATGCTGCTGTAAAAGCAAGCCTTGATCCAATCCGCAATGGACTTAATTTTGAAACTACAGATGCTCGTCAGCTCTGGCTTCAGGATGTAGAAGGTACTGCCTTGAATGAACTTGGTATTGTAAAAGATGCAAGCCAGCGCCCTCCATATAATTTAGGAGATGGTGTTCGTGTAGCCGGTGGTTCAATGTTTGATGCTGTAATTGCATTCCGTAATGCTCTTTTGAGCGGAGACCAGGAATCAATTGGCGGAAGAGTTCTTGGAACGCTGGATCTTGGAATAAACAGTCTTGTTAGTCGTCTTGCAAAATCAGGCAGTGAATATGAAAGAGCTCAGCTTAATGCAACAAGAAGTTCAAAGTTAGCACTTGATGTTACACAACAGGTTTCAAGAGAAGGGGATCTTGATTATACAGAAGCAATCACAAATCTTAAGATGTTAGATTACACTAACCAGGCAACCCTTAGTCAGGCTGGCAAGATGTACAGTTCAACTTTGTTAAACTACATGAGATAATAAATAAATAAGGAAGTAAACAAAATGGAAGTAATGACAAAAGCAAAAGGAAGAATTGATATTCCCGAAGAAAGAATACTAACGATTCCCGAAGGCTTATTTGGTTTTGAGCAATATACAAAATTTGCACTTTGCGATTCTGATTATGAACCCTTTTTATGGCTGCAATCCCTGGAAGATATGAATCTTGCATTTTTGATTGTAGATCCATTTTTAATTTCATCAAATTATGAAACAGATATTGATGATGAATCATTGGCAAAAATAGGAATCGAAAGTCCGGAAGATATTATTATTATGACAATAGTTACAGTACCACAGGATGGTTCTGCAATTACTGCCAATTTTCAGGGACCGCTTGTTATAAACAAAAAGAACAGGCAGTGTATGCAGGTAATATTAAGCGACAACCGCTGGACTACAAAAGTAAATATTATTGATGCATTAAAAGCGAAAGGAGATGAATAATGCTGATTCTTTCGCGAAAAATTGATGAAAAAATTAAGATTGGTGAAGATATCACTATTACTCTTATAGACGTTCACGGCGACCAGGTTAAGATTGGTGTTGAAGCTCCTAAGAATGTAAAGGTTTTCCGCCAGGAAGTTTTTGATGCAATTCAGAAAGAAAATAAAGCGGCGGTTGCGCCTAAGGAGCCTGCGACATCCAATGCAATTAATGCGGTAAGCGCATTGTCGAAATTACTTAAAAAATAACACATAAACAAGTGTAAAAAATAAAAAAGATTGAATCTATAGGAAAATAAAAAAAGCGCTTACGCCAAGAACCACGTTTTGCTCCACTAAGGGAAGAGGACGTTCCGCAAAACGTGAACCTTGGCTCCGCGCTTTTTTTATTTTCAAGAGCTTTTAAGATTTATTTTTCTTTTTTCAATAATTTTGCTATTGTTTTAATTTTATTTCGGCTTCGCTTGCACGTAGGTATATTGGACCGTCGTAGTCTTGGAGGCTTGGGGTTCCTTTATTGAGCATTTTTTCTGCAAGGGTGAAAAGAGATTCTGTAGTTACTGATGTTACTGGCAGTTTAATTAATTCTGTATCTGGTAAGGCTGAACCAAGTAATTCTTTTAATTTATTTGTGTCTTTTTCAAAGCCGGCGAGAATAATTTTAGATTCAGATTTGAGATTTTCGGCTAGGGTTGGAATGTCGTAGTCGCCGTCGGGGAGGAGGGAGCTTCCTTCTTTGTATAATCCGGCAAAAAAGCGGTCTTTGTTGGCGTCTATGCAGGAAAGGACTGGAAGACCAAGAGCGGCATATGGGAAGGCGTAGGTTTCTAAAGAAGAGATTCCGTAAACTGGAGTTCCAAAGGCGCATTCAATTGCTTTGAGGGCGCTGATTCCAAGACGCAGGCCTGTAAAACTTCCTGGTCCGATTGTAAGAGTAGTGTAATCAAGTTCGTTTTTGGCAAGGCCACATTTTTCTAAAACAAAATCAAGAGCGGGAACCAAAGTTTCTGATTGCCTCATTCCAATATCGTAAATTGCGGTACAGCTTTTATCTTCATTTTTAGCGGCTACAGTCAGGCGTGAACAGGCACAGTCAATTGCAAGTGCTTTCATCTATTTTATTTCTCCATTCTTCCAGTTATCAATTTCTATTAAACGCTTTCCATCATCCTGGGGAGTGATTTTTAAAACGATTGTATTTGATGGAAGCTCATCCATTATCTTTTCGCTCCATTCAATTATACTAACTCCGTCTCCGTAAAGCATATCATCAGTTCCAAGATTTATAAAATCCTCAGTGCCGTCAAGACGATAAACGTCCATATGGTAAAGAGGCATGCTTCCCTGATATTCACTTATTAAACAAAAAGTAGGACTTGTGATTGTATCTGTAATTCCAAGGGCTTTGGCAATTCCTTTTGTTATAGTTGTTTTACCTGCTGCAAGAGTTCCCTGCATTGCAATAATATCGCCTTTTTTTAAGAGTCTTCCGATTTTTTCACCAAGGGTAATTGTTTCTTCTGCAGAAGAAGTTGTGAATGTCAGCAAGGTAATTTGCCTTCTTTTTCAAGATTTGTAATATATTCCAAAATTGTTTTACGAATTGGAATAAGCGGATAATCAATCTGACTTTTTATTGAGAGCGTAAAATCCTTGTTGCCAAAGCTGTTCATTTCAATTGAAAATTCAATATCAACATTTGCAGTTCTAGCAGTTAAATCCAATACAGCAGTTGCGGCATATTTTCTGATATAAAAAATCTGAACGTCTTCACGCTGCAGATTTGCCAACTCTATGACTCTCATAGACTTAATATTATATAAGAAAAAATGAAATTACACAATAAATCATTTTAGATTTCGTATTTAAATGCAATCGTGTTAATTCTGTTTTTAGAATCAAGCGAAATTTTCAAAAACTGAATGTGCAGATTATATGTATTATCAACAAGCTTTCGGGTTTTGCGGATAATTCCGATTATGTGTTCGTGAAGTTCAAGCGAAGGAACACGCAAAGAAAGATACTGTTTTTCTTTAATAGGAAGTGTCGTTTTAATACAGCAACCGCCTGAAGAAATATTTGTAATGCGGCCTTCATATTCTTTTGGTCTTACTACAAAATCTTCTTCGTTGTTATGCTTTTTCTTTTTTTCGTTTTCAAGAGTATGAACAAGGTGGGCCGGAGAAAAAAGACATTCCGTATCAAGAAATTCACGCTTTGAATTTCGGTGGGCCTGATTTACAAGATCTTCGGAATGTTTAATTATAAGATGAATTTTTCCATCCGGGTTTGTCTGATATCTCATGGCTCTTGAAGTAAAATGATAAGTCATTCCGTTTTGAGCTTTTGTAATAAAGCGTAGGCGTTCCAGTAGAGGAGGCTTGAGACGAGGATTATCATACATAAATTTTGGAATTTCCAGGGCAAGAAAATGTGAATCATTAGCCTTTACATAAAAAGGAAACTGTTCGCTTTCGTGGGTAAGATAAAATACAATGCTTTCGAGAGGGAACTGTTTTGTAGATAAAAGACTTTTTGTTGCAGCCGAAATTTTTTCGAGTGTAAAGTTGAGCTCAAAGAAAAGATTTAAATCTTCAGGACTGATATTCTGCTCTTTGATTTTGTAATAGTATTCTTTAAAACTTGCTGCGATTGACTCCGGCTGCTTGATAAGATAATTGATGTTAGGAAGCTTCATTGTTTTACAGATATCCCACAACAAGATTGACATATCTTGAGTAAGACGATGAGTTTCAGAAAACTTTTTAACATCTTTCTGTGTTGTAATTCTTTCGAGTTGTTTTTGAATGTAAGCATCAGATTTTTTATAATCAAGAATATGCTTTGTCAAAAACCAGATTCCGCCTACAAGTGCTGCAACAAGAATAACTCCAAAAATATAAACGCCGATTGGAAATCCTGCGCGTGCGTCAATTGGAGAACCTGAACCTATTTGAAAGAACGAACCCATAATTCGCCTCCTGTTTACACTTGTGATAATGCTGTAGAAATTGCCTTGAGACGTGGACAGATTTCATATTCAGATAAATCGCCGATAAGTACTGTGTCGTTGTTTGCCAGGGCTTGTTCAAAATCAACAAGTACCGGAGAAAACTCCTGGAAAAAGTCGCTGAAATCTTTGCCTTCAATCTTTGTATTGCTGAAATCCTGTGGGAAGAGACTTGCAAGAGCAGCAATATGGCAAAAGTTATCTATGCTGTCGGCAACCTTTTTAATAGACTCGCTTACTTCTTTGTTTTTTCCGCTTTGAAGTGCAACCGGAACATTTTCCATCTGTTCTGATAATTCAGAAAAAAGCTGGGCAAGGGCTTCAAAGGACTGTTTAATGGAATCTCTTGTCACAACTGAAAATTCAAATTTTGTATTCGGCCCAAGAGCTTTGCCTGCTTCTGAATCAAAGGTGTCTGCTGTGATTGTAGTTCCGTCAACTGTAATACCAATTACTGCAGCGGCGTTTTCTTCACATGTCATTTCAAAAGATTTTAAAACATCACCTATTGTTTCTTCACCTTCGAGCTGTACATCTACAGCTTCTCCATTTATATAAAAACTAATCATTTATTTTCTCCCTATTGATTTTGTCTATTCTGCTGTTTTGTAAAGTTAGAAATTGTAGTCTGCTGATTTTCGAGGCTGCTGAGTGAACCCTGCATAGAACTGTATTTCTGACGCAATTCTGCTTCTTTCTTTTCCATCTGATCTTCGAGCTTTGTAATTCTTGTTTGTGAGCTTTTGATTTTTGAATCAAGTGTTGAAGTTTTTAAAGCCAGTATACCACCTGTTTGTGTATATGCTGTAATTTGTTTATCAAGCTTAAAGGCAATACCTTCATCAATAATCAGGTCTCCGTCTGTGTCATAACCAAAAAGATTTTTAATATCATCAAGATGATTTTCAAGTGCATCATCAAGCTTCTTTTCATCAATTTCCAGGTAGCCGCGAAGCTTGCTTTGAGAATAGGAACCAGAAAAACCAGAGGCATTTGTTGCAATACCAAGCTGGGCTAGAGCAGTGACGGTGGAGTTTTCTTCAAATCTGTAATTAGAAGAAAGGATTGCCTGCATATTACTTTTGATATTTGTAAGAGAAAAATCTGTACTGAAGATTCCAAGCTGCGAAGTTAATTTTTCTTTTTCGTCATCTGTAAGATAATCAAGCTCTGTAATAATCTCGGGCTTGTTTTGAGAAAGGACATTTATTTTTGCAACAGCCTGATTGTATTTTCCAACAAATTCTATCAGGGCATTTTTTGATGCTTCTTTGTCTACCTTTACGGCAATGGTTGCAGTCTTTTCTGTTTTGTCGTGAACGTTTAATGTGATTTCTGGAACAACATCATCAATTTCGTTAGAAGGGCGGGTGATTGTAATTCCTTCATATTTTATTATTGCATCTCCCGCTTCGGCAATTGCATGTTTTGGAGCATAGCCTAAATTAGATGCAGAATCATAAGCAGTAAATTCAGAAATTTCAAGCTTGTAACCTGTGTTTGCGTTTCTTACCGAAATTGATTTAATTCCCTTATAGTCCGAAAGGTCAAGATCCAGAGACTGCTCTTTTTCATTAAGGATGTCTGGAGTAGAAATTGTCCTTTCTGTTCCGTCATTAAAAACAGCATAGAAAATGTTTTTTGAAGTTACTGTATCTATCGGTACAGGTTTTGTTGTAGATTTTGGAAGAAGAGTTTCTGAGCTTGCATTTTCAATGGTGATTCCGCCAAACTCAGCAAGTCCTCCACCGGGAATTACCGGCTCCTGAATTGAATTGTTAATTTCTTCTGTGATGTCCTGGACAGAAGTTGCCTTTACTGTAAAAGAAATATGTGTATTTGGATTATTTGCTGCTGCCTGCGGAATTGAAACTTCGTATCCGCCGCGTGGTGCAACATTAACTTTTCCATCCAGAATCTGTGCTCTTGTTAAAGAAATATCAGGCATGCGTTCTGCCTTACCCGATTCTTTATATGATAATTGTCTGAGGTCTGCACTTGTGTTTCCAAAAGTAGAAGTACTTGATTTTACTGTAGAAATCATTCCTGTTTCTAAAGCAAGGTCTTTTGCAGCACCTTCAAAAACAAGTTTATTTTCTTTTCCTGTTGAAAGAGACTCAATTAATAAAGTCTTTTTTCCTGCGCTTGCACCAACAAGCATTGATTTTACAATACCGTTACTGCGTTTGTTTATTGCATTTGAAAAATCTTTTAAGCTGCCACCTTTCCAGTTTACGGTAAGTTGTTTTTCGCCAACTTTATATGTATAGACACCGGCCGGTACTTTAAAGTCCGAAGCTAATTCCTCAGATAAAAAGCGGTCTGCTGTTGCCGGCTGAATTACATCGATTTTAAATGACTGAATATCTGCGCTGCGATTTGCTGTGGCTGTAATAGCGGCTTCGTCTGTAGAGGTTGTTAATTTATTGTTAAATGGATTTTCGTAAGAATATAGATTTTTAGTACTGTCGCGCAGAGAAGTTAGCTGTGTGTTTACTTCGCGCCAGGCAGTTTGCTGTGACTTATACTCATCGAGTTGATTCTGTTCCCTTGTTAACGGAATCCGCTCGATTTGCATAAGTTTTTCCACAGTATCATTTGTATTATATGTATCTGTGACGCCTGGTATTGATAATCCGGCCATAATCTAACTGTCAGAAAACTTTTTAGTTCTTCAAACTTCTAAATCTTTGCATCAAATAAATTGCCCATAGCTTTACGAAGTCTGAGCTTTAACTTCTGAATGTCTTCCGACGGAATCTCCTTTAATACCTGATTGGTATTGGAATCAACTACGCGTACAACAACAGAGCCAAGTTCTTTGTTTACGTTGAACTGAAGCTTCCTTCCGTCCACCATTTCGTACATCTTCTGGAGCTGCTGTGAATCTTCCTTTATCTGGGCAAGATTCTGCTCGATGTTTTGTGCAACCTGTGCTCCATTGGGAGTGATAGGTTCCACAGTCTGTTTTACCACATTGCTTTGAGACATTGTGACAGCAGACGAGTAGAGAGACTGGCCATCCATTGCCGTATGAACCATAGCATTTGAAGTTATAGTATTCATTGGCTCTCCTCCTTGTATTGCACAAACCCAACTTTATTGAATTTGTTTCATCCTTGAAAAAATAATCAGAAGGGGGGCGCACCCCTTCTAATTATATCCGCGTCAAAAAAATGACATCCAGTTATTTCTTTGACGCTTGAATCTACTGCAAAAGTGCAAGTACAGTCTGTGACTGTGAGTTTGCCTGTGCGAGCATTGCTGTTCCAGCCTGTGTGAGAATGCTGTTCTTTGTGAATTCAACCATCTCTGAAGCCATATCTGTATCACGGATACGAGATTCAGAAGCCTGGGTGTTTTCAGCAGCAACGTTAACGCCCTTAGCAGCCAATTCGAATCTGTTCTGATAAGCACCAAGGTCTGCGCGCTGTTTGTTGACAACTTTCAAAGCTTCATCAACAGTTCCCAAAACCATGTTTGCCTGTTCAGGATCAGAAATTGCAATCTGTTCTTCGCCACCCTGAGCGCCCTTAAGGCCAAGAGCCTGAGCAGTCATAGTGCCGATAAATACTCTGGTGTTCTGGTCCATATTTGCACCAACCTGGAACTGCATAGTGCTAGGTCCTTCAAGTGCAAAACGTCCAGTGAGCATATTCATACCGTTGAACTGAGCTACGCTTGCAATGCGATCAACTTCAGCAACGAGCTGTGATACTTCAACCTGAATCTGCATACGATCTTCATCGCTGTAGATACCGTTAGCAGACTGTACGGCAAGTTCACGAACACGCTGAAGAATGTCTGTTGTTTCACCAAGATAACCTTCTGTTGTCTGAATGAAAGAAACAGCATTAGTGATGTTCTTACTAGCCTGGTTAAGTCCGCGGATTTGGCTGCGCATCTTTTCTGATACAGCAAGTCCTGATGCATCGTCTCCGGCGCGATTGATGCGTTCACCAGATGAGAGCTTCTCCATGTTCTTCATGATTGAATCATTAGAAATGTTCAATACACGATCTGTATAGAGCGAGCTCATATTGTGATTAATAATCATAGTTGTGCCCTCCATGTTTACTTAAATAAAAACTTCGTGTTTTTATCCTGCAGGTGAAGGCTAATCTGGTTCTGCGCCCCCAGGTTAGTTTCAGACCCATACAGCAGGAACAGACGCACTTCGTAAAGTAAACCGCCTGTTTCTGCTGTCACCATGCAAACACTCAGGCACTATTTCAAAGAACAATACGCACTGAAATTACGTAATTATACACTATTTTTGGCCTTTTGTTAAGAAAAATAATTAAGAAAAAGCCGTCAATCGGAAAAAATAGAGAAGGGGAGCCGATAATTCCTTACCGCTCCCACCTTCCTATTTTATTAATCTAAGATAAAAAACTATCTCAAAAGACTAAGAACATTCTGAGACTGTGAGTTAGCCTGAGCCAACATTAGTCGCAGACAAGTCTGCTTCACTAGTTTTACTTCGTAAAACTAGCGCGCAATGCTGAAATGTCTTTTAGCGTAACAGACTCAACACATTCTGGCTCTGAGAATTTGCCTGAGCCAGCATTGCTGTTCCAGCCTGCTGAAGTACAGAATTCTTTGTGAACTCTACCATCTGAGAAGCCATGTTAGCATCACGAATACGAGATTCTGAAGCCTGGAGGTTTTCTGCAGATACGTTCAAGCCCTTAACTGTGAGCTCAAGACGGTTCTGGTAAGCACCAAGGTCTGCACGCTGCTTGTTGATCTTTTTGAGTGCTTCATCGATTGTTCCGATTGCACGGTTGGCATCTTCCGGTGTTGCAAGAGAGAGCTTAGCTTCGGTACCAATTTCGCGTACTCCAAGAGCAGTAGCAGACATTGTTCCGATATAAACCTGTGTTCTCTGATCCATGTTAGCACCAATGTGGAACCACATAGAACCTGTTACAACATTTTCTCCTGTTGGCTGAGCAAAGCGTCCTGTAAGCATGTTCATACCGTTGAACTGAGCTGAACTTGCAATACGGTCAACTTCCGATACAAGTGCAGAAATTTCAACCTGAATCTGCATACGATCTTCATCAGAATAAATTCCGTTTGAAGACTGAACAGCTAACTCACGAATACGCTGCATAAGGTCAGTTGTTTCCTGAAGGTAACCTTCTGTTGTCTGGATAAAGCTGATTCCGTTCTGAGCGTTCTGAGCGGCCTGATTCAAACCTCTGATCTGGCTGCGCATCTTTTCAGATACTGCGAGACCTGAAGCATCATCTCCGGCACGGTTAATTCTCATACCTGAAGAGAGTTTCTCCATGTCCTTGTCGAGACTGAGCCCTGTAATTCCGAGCTGACGATTGGCAAACATTGCCGACATGTTGTGGTTGATAACCATAGTATTCCTCCTTGGAATGTGTAGCAGAAGAATCCTTTCTTCTGATTGTTGGAAAGATGCAAAAATGTGCAAATGTTTACAAGGCTACATCTACACATCTTTGCTTAAACTGCCTGAATGCTGCTTCTACGAAGTCGAAACACCCATGGCGGTTCATATTAATTTTCGTCAGTATAAGAAAAAAACTTTAGAGAAAAATTTAAAAAAATGGAAAAAAAATTAAAATTTTTTAAATTTTATAAAAAATATGCAATTTAATAGATTTAAGCACTCACGTGCCATGGTTCTCGTGTCTGCGGCTGAGCTGGGTTGTGTAGAAATCCTGCGGTTTACTTCGTAAATCCTCGGATTTCTTCTATGACCGGTCCCCACTCAGGAGCAGCCCCGAGCTCCATGGCACTCCGTGCTTAAATAAGTTGAATTCCATTTAATAATTTTTTTTTCTTTTTTATTATGAGGAAATCAAACAGGACCGTCATGGGTGTTTCGTTCGTTTTGTCGAGTTTATAAAGATTCTATGATTTTTTGAATGGCACGGACGGCTTTTCCACGGTGGGAAATGGCGTTTTTTTCGGCGGCGGTGAGTTGGGCTACTGTTTTATTGTATTCTGGTAAGAATACTATTGGGTCATAGCCAAAGCCGCCTGAACCGGCCTGTTTGCTGATATCATCAATCAGGCTGCCTTCAAAAGTTTCTTGGGCCACAAAAAGTCTGTCGGGGTCGCAGTATAAAACCATGGCGCAGGTGTAGTGGCAGGAGCGGGGACCGTGTAAATATGGCATTTTTGGTAAAGTGCTGTCTTTTATGGCTTTATTTGTCTGTTCAATAAGAAAAACATTCTGTTCTTCCTGGGAGATTTTTGTTCCGTCTGGCTTTCCCTGCATAAAATCCGGGCCTGCATAGCGCGAAGAATAAATACCTGGTGATCCTCCCAATGCGTCAACACAGATGCCTGAATCGTCCGCAATCACCGGATAGTGTACTATATCATAAAGGGCTTTTGCTTTTATAAGGCTGTTTTCATAAAAAGTTATTCCCGTTTCTTCAGGATCAAATTCAATGTTTTCATCTGACGGTATAATAATTTCATGGCCTTGAAAAAGTTCGACCATTTCTCTTTTTTTGTTTTTATTACCTGTTGCTAAATAGATTTTCATAATGACATAATACAATTATACAAAAGAAAAATCAAACTTTAGTAATATAAATACCAAGTTTTCTTGCTGTCGTCTGATAATAGGTTACCTGCCGAGGACTCATCCCAAGGATTTTTGCAATTAACTTAGTCGTGGGGCGAATGTGGATTTTTCCTTCTTCAAGCTGATGGTTTAAGTTGTTCCAGTTTCTGGTATTTTTCAGATATTTTTTATTAAGCTTATAATTTTCATATTCAGGTTCAGCAATGTTGCTTTCATTCCATTCCATCTGACTTTTAAATCTCTTGTGAAGAAAATATGCTCTGTTTCGGCGAATTTCAATTTTTTCTTTATTGTGAATTCTTCTTTCCATTTGAAGTTTAACATCCTGAATAATCTGATGGAGCTTAGAAGGTTCTATGTTCAATAAAGCAGAGATTTTGTCAATCTGTTCATCGGTAATGTAATATGCAGATTTTAAAGACAGTACCATAATTATGTTTTGAATCATTATTGGTGAATAATCCTTCAACTTATCTTTTATATTTTCTGAAAGTCCGGATTCTTTTGAGTTGATAACTCTTTTAATATGATAGCTGTCTGTCTTGCATGCAATTTGAAAATCCTTGTATGAAATAGGCTTGTATGAATAGGGGATTTTAGGTTTTTCAAAATCGTTAAAATTAATGTTTTTATATGCATCAATTTTACTTTCGTAATTACTGATGCTTTCGCTAAGCTTAAGATATTCAATCTGGTTTTGCACAGCAGCTTTTTTCATAAGAGAAGTCTGGTAATTTCGCGTTATGCAGAACAGATAAGAAAAGAAGGGGCCACGATTGGTATTATACTCGGCCATAGATTCCGGGCCTCTGTCTAAAAAAATGATAATAAAATCGCTTATGAAATCTTCATCAAATTTTTGCAAACCAAACATCGGCTTGTTCTTAAGAATGAATAAAACAAGATCTTTAGATACTTGTTTCCAGCTTGTTTTTCCTGCTTTGACCATCTCAGGAATTAAATCAATTTGTTCTCTTGTCATATAAAAAATCCTCCTGTAATTTATTTTTTATAAAGAGAAGATTTTATTTTATGATAAGATTTTTAGATTTAAAAATAAATTTTTTAAAAACTTGCAATATGCAGGTCTAATAATTTGATATGACAATAAATTGCAATTTAGCTTGATTACATTATTCTTGCAAATTCTTTGATTATAGACGGAATGAGGGTTTCTATACGTCCTTCGCAGCTCATACCCGAAGCATTTTTATGACCACCACCTCCGAATTTAGAAGCAACAAGGGAAACATCTACATCATCAAGAGAGCGGAATCCTCCGGTACATGTGGATGGTGTATCCTGTCTTAAAAAGACCGCTGCTTTTACGCCTTTGGTAGAGAGCAATAACTGGTAAAGTGCATCAGAATCACGACCTTCTGTCCCAAGTTTATGTGTATCTTCCTGTGTTTCATATGTAATAATCAGCTGACCGTTAATATGTTGTTCAGCACGTGTCAGAAGAAGACCTAAAAGCTTTCGTGTGCTCCAGGGTTTTCCATTATTAATATCATTGTAAGTTTGACGCGGATCTGCACCATAAGTATTAAGTCTTGCTGCTGCTGTTAATAAATCTGCAGCTTCCTTCGAAGAATTAAGAAATCGGAAAAATCCAGTATCTGTACATATTCCAAAAAAGATAATTTCCGCAAGATTTTTTGGAAGAGGGCCGATTAAACCTTCATAAAAAAGTTGAACAAGATAGGCAGCAGCTGGTGCGTCACCATTAATATAACCAAGAGCACCTTCCGGTATATCCGAGGTTTTGTGATGATCAATGATATAGGTATCGAGCCCCTTAAAATCAAAATCAATATCGCCAAGACGTGAAAGTTCTGAACAGTCTGTGATAATTAAGCCTGTATTTTTACGTTCCTGTGTGTCCATAAAATCTACAGTATCAGTAAACTGAGATTCATAAGGTTTAATTTCGTGACGTTTAAAAGGCCCTGCAGATAGTAGAGTATATGGTTTGTTAAAATGCTTAACGATATGGGCAAGACCAATACATGAAGCAATACAGTCACCGTCCGGCTCTTTGTGTCCAATAATGAGAAAATTATTATGATTTTGAATAAAATCT
>Ga0310697_10004151_pt1 | contig 14369 bp, 14 predicted proteins | sample 172DNAGHGlowgp2_FD_203883 | JGI IMG/M metagenome (GOLD analysis project Ga0310697, IMG submission 203883) | Sheep rumen microbial communities from Palmerston North, Manawatu-Wanganui, New Zealand - 1728 DNA GHGlow gp2 (v2) (version 2) | ecosystem: Host-associated > Mammals > Digestive system >...
AGTATCCTGTGAAAGTGACCGCCACGAATGATGGCGAACCGTATTTCACCCGCTATTACGAATACTAGTCGTTGGAGCGAACCGCAGGAATACGGTTCGCTCCTAATCTAAAAATTTGTACCTTTGCACCCTTATTTGAAGAACAGCGAACATGTCGATAATTGTCAACAACGTAACCAAAGTTTTCGGAGAGCAATATGCCCTCAACAAAGTCAGTTTTGAAGCCAAAAAAGGTGAAATTGTCGGTTTTTTGGGTCCTAACGGTGCCGGCAAGACCACTATGATGAAAATCATCACCGGTCTGATTCCGCCCACGGAGGGCGATGTCACCGTCTGCGGTCTCGATATTTGGAAAGATTCCTTGAAACTGCGGCAAATCATCGGTTATCTTTCGGAGGCCAACCCGCTCTACTACGACATGTATGTGCGGGAGTACTTGGAGTTTGTGGCCGGTGTTTTCCATCTGAAGGACAAGAAGAAAAGCATCGATGAAGTTATTGAACGCACCGGTCTGACTCCCGAACAGCACAAAAAAATTGGGGCGTTGTCGCGCGGCTACAAGCAGCGTGTCGGCATTGCGCAAGCCTTGATCCACGATCCCGAAGTGCTGATTCTCGATGAACCTACTACGGGTCTCGACCCCAACCAACTGATTGAAATACGCGAACTTATCCGGTCATACGGTAAAAATCGCACGGTGCTGCTTTCCACCCACATCATGCAGGAGGTGCAAGCCATGTGCGACCATGTGGTCATCATCAACAAAGGCGAACTCGTGGCCGACACCCTCACCAAGGATCTCCATCTCCTTGCCCAAAAGGTTGGACTTAAAACCGCCGATGAACTCGACGCCCTCAGCATGGAACAGCTTTTCCACCGGTTAACTCAAGAAAGATGAATCAGCGAATTGTAACCCCGTACATCAAAAAGAACGGGCTATTATCGGAAGCTTCGTTCGAGGAAGCCTTCCAATATATTGGTCAAAAACTGCAAAATCCGGGGAGCAACGAAACCTTAGTGATGACTTCCGGGAGTTACTCCAACGAGACACTCTATCTTTTGCAGCGTATCGCACGTACATTATTGAATACCAATGCGATAAGTGCTTTCGACTATTATCGGCGCGGCACGGATTTCTTTGCCGACAAAAACGATATCCTGCCGTTTGCGGAGATGTTCCAGTCAGACAGGTTTTATTGCATTTTCCCGAATAATGCGGAGACGATGCGCAATCCGTCTCTGCAAAACGGCATTCCTGAAACGCTGAAGGCTGTGTTTGAAATCCTTAAGCGTTGTCCCGACACGCCGCGCTATTGGTTCAACACCCCTGAAACGCTGAACATTACGGACTATTATGCCTTTTTCCGAAGCGTTAACTACTATTTGATAGAGCACCATCTGGAAAAAGGGATCTATGTGGATGTCTTGGGGAAGAATTATGGAACGTATAAGGAAAAGTTGCTGGCCGACAATTATGCGACCTTTTTGAAAAAAAATAATTTGCAAGATGTTGACATACAGGTGTTTGTTGATGAACTGACTGCTGTTTCAGCGCCAGCGTTCATTGTTTGGGAACGGTGGCTGATAGCCGATGCCTATCACGAATTGGAGAATCTTTGCATGTTGCTTGATATCCAGTCGAAGCCGGCAAAAGGTTTTCTCACCATCAAGGGCGAGCTGAACAGCCAGGGACTTTTCGATATGGGTTGCTTCCCGCACATCGCGCCGGGTGGTCATACCATGGACGACGGTATGCGTGGGAAATTGGAAACGGTGTGGCAGACTCCCGTATGTGCGGAACCGGTTGATGTGGCAAGCGTCCTCTCCGGCAAAGGCTTCCGCAACATACTCCTGTGGAACGCCCATGGAACCATCCCTCAAGAGATTCTCCGTCAGGCGGGAAATGCAGACTTTTCTGTGCTGCATTCGGCATTTCTGCCGGAAAATACGAGTTGTTTCGATGTGATTCTGCCTGCCAACCTGCCGGAGGAAATCACTGGTTCCTATACGGATACCGCGAAGGTTCCGCACCAATATGTGAGCGAAACCAACAATCCTCTGAAATTCAACAATATACAGCAAATTGTGAAATTGGCTGAGCTTCTCGGCGGCTCTTATTTTCCCAAAACGCCGGATGAAGCCTTCCTCGAATCCATTTCCTTCATGGAGGCGGGATGCCATAGTAGCGAACGGCATTTTTTCAAATAGAAAAAATTTTCCTTAGTATATAACTAAACTTTTACCTCGATTTTAAGTCATTTCTTTATTATTTTACATATAAAACAATGATATGAGATGTAAACTTCTTGCTTCTACCCTTTTCCTATTCGCTATAAATCTTCTCTTTGCACAGGAAAACACAGCACAGCAATCTTTCACACTGGAGGAGTGTTTGAGATACGCAGAATCCAACAATTTTTCACTCCAATCTGCCAATATAGACATTGCGTCGTCGGAATTGAATCTGAAACAGGCCAAAGAGAACATTGCGCCGTCGATATCGGCATCAATGACCCAGAATTTCAGTTTCGGCAACTACGAAAAATCCGTCGGCTGGGGCGGAAATTATGGCATCAACGCCGGAATGACCCTCTTTAACGGATTGAGCAACGTCAATAAAATCAAGCAGAGCAACTTGAATGTCGAACAGTCGCAACTGCAACTCGAAAGCAGCAAAAACGATCTTCGTATTTCTGTGATACAGGCATTCCTGGCCATTATGATGAATGAAGATATGCTCGTTTATCAGCAGCAAGTGCTTGCATCCAGCAAGGAACAGATGGATCATGGCGAACAGCAGCTTGCCGTCGGCCAAATTCTCGAAAGCGACTATAAAATGCTGCAGGCGCAATATACATCCGACCTCTATAATATTGAAAACACGAAGCACAAGATTCAGTCCAATTATCTCACACTCAAAAACTTGCTGTCTATAGACCCGACACGTGAAATATCTATCATCAGACCCGACAGCGCCACTTTGTTCAAGAATTTGGAGCTTCCGCCTCTCCAAGAACTTATTGAACGGTCGATGAACTATCTGCCGGAACTGAAGATTTTAGAGAACGAGATTACCAGTGCTGAGTATGACGTGAAAATCCAGAAAGCCAACTATTATCCCACTCTTACGGCCAGTGCAGGGATCAGCACGGGCTACAATAATTCCAACTTGACCTCACCTAACACCTCTTGGGGTACCCAACTCTGGCATAGATTGGGAGAGAACATCGGCTTGAATCTCAACATCCCAATTTATCAGCGGAGCACGGTGCGACATAATGTGCAGCAGGCACAGTACCGAGCCAGTCAAGTGGAGTTGGAACAGAAAGAAGCTCTCTACAAGGTGAACCAGGAACTGCAGCAGAGTTATCTGGATGTCGCAACCGCACAGAATGATTTTATTGCGGCGGAAGCTAAGAAGGACGCTTATATGGCCAACTATAAAACATACAGTCTGCGATTCAGATACGGATCTGTCACCGCAGTGGACCTGATCCAGCAACAAACCAATTTCCTCAACCAGCTCAACAATTTTATGCAATCCAAGTATTCGTACGTATTGAAACGTAAGATTTTGGATGTTTATATGGGATTGCCGGTAACTTTATAGAACTTAGATCTTAGAACTTAGAACTTAGAATTTTAGATATATGAAGAAATCAAAGAAATTATGGTGGGTCGTAGGCATCCTTGCTGCGTTGCTAATCGTTCTGATTCTGATATTCACCTTGAAAAAGAACAAAAAAGGTGACCTTCGGGTGATAACTGAGCGCAGCGGCATTGACAGCATCGAGGTGGTCGTGACTGCCACAGGTGAGTTGCAGCCTGTCTATAAAGTGGATGTCGGTACGCAGGTGTCTGGTATCGTGCAGAAAATCCATGTCGATTTTAACTCTGTGGTGAAGAAAGGGCAGCTTTTGGCCGAACTCGACCGTTCGAACCTCAACGAGCAGCTTACGCAGGCGAAGACCAGCGTGTCGAATGCCCAAAGCAACCTGACATTGGCACAGCAGCAGTATGACCGCATCAAAGCCCTTTACGACAACAAGGCGGCTACACAGGAAGCATACGAATCGGCCACTAATTCGCTGACACTGGCTAAGAACCAGCTCCGTACAGCCCAGTCGGACTTGTCGCGTGCGCAGACAAACCTTTCCTACGCCACCATCTACTCGCCCATCGACGGAGTGGTGCTCGACAAAGCGGTGGAGGAGGGGCAGACTGTGGCTTCGTCGTTCAACACCCCCACGTTGTTCACCATCGCTAACGATCTCACGCAGATGCAAGTGGAGGCTAAGGTGGATGAGGCCGACATCGGCGAGGTGAAGGCCGGGCAGCCGGTCACCTTCACGGTGGATGCTTTCCCCGACGATGTATTCACCGGCAGCGTGAAAGAGGTGCGTCTCAGTCCGGAGGTGACATCTAACGTGGTGACTTACACCGTTATCATTAATGCGCCGAATCCGGAGCAGAAGCTTTATCCCGGCATGACCGCCAGTGTGACCATCACCACGCGCAAGGAGGTGGGTGTCGCGATTCCCATGCAGTCTTTTTATGTGAATCTCAGCGCGGAGGACAAAGTCTCGTTAGAAAAAAAAGGATACACTTTCCAATCCATGTTCAAGAGTCGCGAGGAACAGGCTGAGGGGCTGAAAGACGTGACAAGGAAAACCGTTTGGGTGAAAACCGGCGAGAAAAGTTTTGAACAGCGTCGCGTGACGACTGGTACAGATGACCGGGTGAAGTGTATAATTACCGATGGACTGGATGATAATCAGGAAGTTGTGATTTCTATCACCGAGATGGCGGAACCCGGTGCACCGCAACAAGGCGGCAACAATCCGTTCATGCCAAAGAGGGAGAGGAAAGAACGTTAATTATGGCTAAGGAAATTCTCAAAATTGACAAGTTGGAACGAATTTTCCGTGTGGGTAGCGAAGATGTTCATGCGTTGCGCGGGGTCTCTTTCACTGTGCAGGAAGGTGAATTTGTGAGTATAATGGGCACAAGTGGTTCAGGAAAATCCACCTTGCTGAACATTCTCGGTTGTTTGGACACGCCTACCGCCGGCGATTACATCATCGATGGAGTTTCTGTCAAAACGTTGACCCGCAATGATTTGTCAACTCTTCGCAACCGTAAAATCGGTTTCGTGTTCCAAAACTACAACCTGCTGGCACGCACCACGGCTTTGGAAAATGTGGAGCTGCCGCTTATTTACAATAAGGACGTTCCGGCCCGGGAACGTCGTGACCGTGCTGTGGCCGCCCTCAAACTGGTGGGTTTGGAACAGCGCATGGAACACACTCCCAACCAGCTCTCCGGCGGTCAGCAGCAGCGTGTGGCCATTGCCCGCGCCTTAGTCAATGATCCCGTCATTGTGCTCGCCGACGAAGCCACGGGCAACCTCGACACCCGCACGTCCTACGAGATTATGAGCCTGTTCCAAGATCTGCACGAACAAGGCAAAACCATCGCATTCGTCACCCATGAGCCTGACATTGCCACCTTCACCACTCGCAAGATACGCCTCCGTGACGGGCAAATCATTGAAGATGCCCCCATTATACCGCAATTCGCAGCCAAAGCACTCGAAGAAATCAGCAAAATCCCGACAGAATAGATTATGAACGTACTGAATCTCTTTAAATTAGCTATCTCTTCGCTGTTCCGCAACAAGATGCGGACATTGCTCACTATGCTTGGTATTATCATCGGTATTGCTTCCGTTATCGCCATGGTCAGTCTCGGGCAGGCCTCCACTCAAAACGTGCAATCGGAGCTCTCGTCCATGGGATCAAACATGATCATGATCATGCCCGCCCGACAGATGCGCGGCGGTGTCAATATGGGCAATGCGAGTTCAAAGTCGTTGGATCAGAATGATTTGAATGCGTTGCAGAAAAACACAGTCTATGTGGCGAAGGTCTCCCCGATGGTGGGAACATCCAAACAGCTAATCTTCGGTTCTAACAACCATCCGTGCAGCGTGAATGGCGTTTCTCAAGACTATTTAGACATTCGGAAGTATGAGCTGAAGGACGGCATTATGTTCACGGAAGAGGATGTGAAGCGTTATGCAAAAGTGTGTGTGATTGGGCAAACTGTTGTAAAAGAGTTGTTTACAAATGGTGAGAACCCTATTGGACAGACTATACGTTTCGGGTCTATTCCCATGACGGTTATCGGGACATTGGCTTCGAAAGGACAGAATGGCATGGGCGAAGATCAGGACGACATTGTTTTTGCTCCATACACCACGATCCAGAAGCGGTTTTCAGGCATCAATTATTTCAATATGATGTTTGCATCAGCTACGTCCGAAGAGGAATCTGAGCTTGCGGCCACCGAAATCACCTATATCTTGCGCAGCAACCACGGCATCAAGTCGGGTGGAACCGATGATTTCGAAATCCGCACGCAGGAAGAGTTGGTGTCTTCCATCAATTCTGTCAACCAGATGTTGACCATGCTGCTGGCTGCCATTGCATCCATATCGTTAGTGGTGGGTGGCATCGGTATTATGAACATCATGTACGTGACGGTGACGGAACGCACCAAGGAAATCGGCCTGCGCATGGCTATTGGGGCGCGTAACAGCGACATCAAAATGCAGTTTCTCACGGAGAGCATCATTCTGAGTCTCATAGGTGGCGTAATTGGCATTTTGGTTGGTCTGTTGATCTCCTATGGCGCGTCAAAACTTCTGAACTGGCCGTTTGTGGTGAGTGAGAAGGCCATCCTGATTTCATTCCTCGTATGTGCCTTCACCGGTATCTTCTTTGGCTGGTATCCCGCCAAGAAAGCCGCCAATATGGATCCTATCTCGGCACTGCGCTATGAGTAGTACGTTTTCAATTTTTTCTCCATTTTCAAAGTCAAAAGTTGAACAAGCAAGTCAAAAAGCGTTAACATGAATTATCTTACCGTTGACAAAGTCTCAAAATCCGTAGGCGAAAAGGAGTTGTTTCATCAAATCACGTTCGGTTTGGAAAAGGGGCAGAAAAGTGCGCTCATCGCCCGCAATGGTACCGGAAAAAGCACACTTCTTAACATTATCGCCGGGTACGACACCCCAGATGAAGGTTCCGTGACCGTCCGCAATGATATTGTGGTGTCGTATCTGCCGCAGCGTGACGATTTCCAAGAGGATGATTCCGTTTTGGATGCTCTTTTCGATGCGCAGACTCCCACCTTGGAGGCGATCAAAGAGTATGAGACTTGCGTGACGTTGATGGAAAGTGGTCAGGTGGTACCCCAAGAGCGTATGGAGAAGGCCATTTCTGACCTTGATCGATTGCAGGCTTGGGACTATGAATCGCGGGTCAAGGAGATTCTGTCGAAATTCGGCATCCATGACGTGTTCAAGAACGTGAGCGAACTCTCTGGAGGACAGCGGAAGAAAGCCGCTCTTGCACGTACGCTCATAGCCGACACCGACCTGCTCATCCTCGACGAGCCTACGAACCATCTTGACATTGAGATGACCGAATGGTTAGAGAATTACCTCTCCTCCGCCAACATCACCCTGCTTATGGTTACGCACGACCGTTCCTTCCTCGACCGTGTCTGTAACGACATTTTCGAACTTTCCAATGGGCAACTTTACCATTATCGCGGCAAGTACGACTACTTTTTGGAAAAAAAGGCCGAAAGGTTGGCCAATGCCGCCGCTGAGCAGGAAAAATTGCGGCAACTTTACCGAAAAGAGCTTGCTTGGGTTCACACCTCCCCGCAAGCCCGCACTTCCAAGGCTCGCGCTCGCATCAACAATTTCGAGAGGCTGCAGGAAGCGGTGAGCGTGCGCGGTGAAGCTGCCCCCGAAGCTTTCAAGGTGCAGTCTGAACGAATCGGTCACAAGATACTGGAAATCAGTCATCTGGATTTTTCTTATCCTGGGCAACCCATTGTAAAAGACTTTTCCTACATCTTCAAGAAGGGGGAAAAATGCGGCATCGTCGGCAAGAACGGTTCCGGAAAAAGCACCTTCTTGAAAATGATTATGGGCGAGGTAATCCCTGATGGCGGCAAGATTACGCCGGGCCAGACCGTCAAGTTCGGCTATTTTTCGCAAAACGGGATGGAATATACGGGCAACAAGATTGTGCTGGACTTAGTGAAGGAACATGCGGAGGTTATCCGCATGGAAAATGGTAATTATATGAGTGCCAGTAGTTTCTTGAATCATTTCGGATTTCCATACAGCTTGCAATACACCTATTACGACGACCTTAGCGGTGGTGAAAAGCGAAAGCTGCATCTGCTCATCACCTTGTTGGAGAATCCCAATTTTCTCATTCTCGATGAACCTACGAATGATTTCGACATTGATACGTTGAACCTTTTGGAGGACTTTCTCGGCAATTTCGAGGGGTGTTTGCTCATTGTTTCCCATGACCGTTGGCTGATGAACAAGTTGGTGGATCACCTGTTTGTTTTTGAGGGTGACGGCAATATTCGTGATTGTTGGGGCAATTATGAAGATTATCGGCAAGAGCGCGAGAAAGCGTTGCGCATCCAGAAGCGCATCGAAAAGGCTTCAAGGCCCGAGCCTGTGAAAACGCCGCGTGTTCAGTCTGCTAACAAACTGAGTTACAAGGAAAAGCGGGAGCTTGAAACGTTAGAAACCGACATCGCCAACATGGAAATCGAAAAGAAGATTATTGAAGAGAAGATGATGCAGGGGAAAGGTTCGCCCGAAGATTTTTCCGAATGGGGCAAACGCTATAACGAACTCAATCAACTTTTGGACGAAAAAACGGAGCGCTGGATGGAATTGTCGGAGAAGGAAGGATGATATACTCTATAGAAAACTAAAAAGGCCTGCGAAAATTCAGAAACGCAGGCCTTTTTTGGTTACTTTATTGAGATTTATCCCAGCATAGCGGTATATGCGGCGGCATCCATCAGGTCGGCCACTTGTGCGGGCTCTGTCATTTTGATTTTGACAATCCAGCCTTCGCCGTAAGGGTCGCTGTTCACGAGGGCGGGTTCACCCTCAAGAGCTTCGTTGAATTCCACCACTTCACCGGCAACGGGAAGCAACAGGTCGGCTACGGTTTTCACAGCCTCGATGGAACCGAAAACCTCGTCTTTGTCCAAAGTTTCGCCTACAGAGGGGATGTCGAGGAACACGATGTCGCCCAGTTCGTTGGCGGCGTGAGCGGTAATGCCCACCAATGCAAATTCACCATCCACTTTCAACCATTCGTGGTCTTGGGAATACTTCAAATTTTCAGGAATATTCATACTTTTAGAATTTATAAATGATGATTAAACAGTCATAATTTCCTTTTCCTTGGCTTCCATGATTTTATCCACTTTGCTGATGGCATCGTCGGTGGCCTTTTGGATGTCTGTTTCCAGTTTCTTGATGGCATCTTCTTCCACGCCGTCGTCTTTCAGCTTCTTGGCATCGTCGTTGGCGGTGCGGCGGATGTTGCGGATGGCCACCTTGGTCTGCTCGGCATCTTGTTTGGCTTTCTTCACCAGTTCTTTGCGGCGTTCCTCTGTGGGGGCGGGGATGACCAAGCGGATGAATTCGCCGTTGTTTTGTGGGGTCACGCCAATGTTGGCGGCAAGAATGGCTTTTTCGATGGTGGGCAGCATGTTGCGTTCCCAAGGTTGGATGACAATCTGGTGCGCGTCAGGGGTGTTCACGTTGGCCACCTGGTCAATGGGCGTGGGATTTCCGTAATAATCCACTTTGATGCCGTCCAGCATTTGCGGGGAAGCTTTGCCAGCCCTTACTTTCTGCAGTTCTTTGTCGAAATGCGCCACTGTGGCGTTCATACTTTCTTTAGCTTGTTTCAAGCAGGTTTGTGTATCCATATTTTTGTATTTTAATCAATAAATCTACTGTTTGTCTCCTCTTCGCCCTTTTCGGCTTCCGGTTCTGATTTTTGCGACATTTCTGCTTTCAGTCGTTCAATCTCAAGTAGTTGCTGTTGACGAAGTTTTTTGAGAGAGGAGAGCTCCTTTTCTTTGTATGATTTGGTCCATTTATAAACAATCATGTAGTGCAGAATCACGGCGAGCAGCCATACAATCAGCACAAACAGGATAGCCATGAGAAAAGTGGTGTCTTCTTTGCCTTGGAACAGAAAGAACCACACTACCCACAGGAAGGCATTGGCAAGAACGAAGATGGCGAGATGAATCTTGAATGAAGATCTCCTGGCCGCCATTTTCGCCAATTTAGCCTCTTCTTCAGGGGAGATTTCCGGGATGTTTGGATTATTTTCCTCCATAATTGTTTAATGTAAAAGGGTTCCAATGGGTTCGCCATTGAGCACTTTGAGCAGGTTGCCTTTGGTGTTGGCATCATAGACGTAAATGGGCATCTTGTTGTCCTGACAGAGTGCAAAAGCGGTCATGTCCATGACTTTAAGGTTCTTCTGATAGGCTTCCGCGAGGGTGAGTTCCGTGAATTTGATGGCGTTGGGGTCTTTTTCGGGGTCGGCAGTATAAACACCATCGACTCGCGTGCCTTTTATAAGCAAGTCGGCCTTGATTTCGAGTGCACGGAGGGCGGCGCCCGTGTCAGTGGTAAAGAACGGGTTTCCGGTGCCGCCGCCGATGAAGGTCACGTAGCCGGCCTCTAACGATTCGATGGCCGTGCGCCAGGATGTTTTTGCACAGACTCCCTCAATGTTCACGGCGGAGAGGACTTTAGACTTGACCTGCATCTCTTCCAGCACGCCTTGCACGGCCAAAGCGTTGATGATAGTGGCTAACATTCCCATTTGGTCGCCTTGACGACGCTCAAAACCGGCCGATGCACCTTGCACGCCGCGGAAAATGTTGCCGCCGCCGATGACAACGGCCACTTGGACACCTGCATCCACTGCGGACTTTATCTCGGTGGCATAATGCATTATGTGCTGGTAGCTTATGCCATAGCCGTCATCGCCCGTAAGGGATTCACCGCTCAATTTCAACAGTATTCGCTTATATTTCATATTCTTTGAATCAGGTTGCAAAAATACTTTTTTTTTGTTTTGCAAAGCACGTGTTTTGGTTATTTGTGTATATCAAAAGCGCGTGCCATTTAGAGCGCGATACCTAAAAAAATGTATTTTTGCAGTTTGAAAATTATGGACAGGCGTTATCTGATAGGGTTATGGCTTATGTTTGCCGGCATGGTTTGCGTTAATGCGCAAACAGGCGGGAAATTTGTATATAACTTCTTGAACCTCAGTTATTCATCGCGGATTGCAAGTCTCGGCGGAAATCTGATTTCCGTGCATGACGGTGACCCGGTATTGACATTGGCGAACCCGTCGTACATCAGTGAACGTCAGCATAACACCTTGGCACTGAACTATACGGACTATTTCGCGCACAACGGCGCCATGTCGGCGGTCTATTCGCATACTTTTCCTAAGGCGGGGAGTTTTGCGGTGGGGGTCTATGGGTTGGCTTACGGATCTTTTCGCGGTGCTGATGAGAATGGTGCGGAAACCGGCATGTTTTCTGCCGGCGACTATGCATTGGTTCTCGGTTGGGGTCGTGAACTGTCTCCGAATTTTTCTGTTGGTGCCAATCTCAAGACGGTGTTCAGCTACTTCGGGCCCTATTTTTCCTCCGGTTTGGCGGTGGACATTGCTGGAAGCTATTTCAATGACGAAAAAAACTTGTCCCTCACTTTGTTGGCGAAAAACATCGGCACACAGGTGAAGTGCTATGCGCCTGGAAATCGCGAATTGCTGCCTTTCGATTTGCAACTGGCTTTCTCGCAACGGCTGAAACATGTCCCGATACGTTACCATATCTCCCTACACTCTTTATATCGCTGGAACATGAATTACTATGGGAGGGACAATCCGTTCCTCAATACGGATGCCATCACAGGGGAGATTCAATACCCGTCGAAAGTGGCGCAGTTTGCGGACAACTTCTTCCGGCATTTTGTCTTCGGCATTGAATTGGTGCCAATTAAATATTTCTCCTTGCAAGTGGCTTATAACCACAACGTTCATCAGGAGATGAAGGTGCTGTCGCGGAAGTCGATGGCTGGTTTTTCATACGGTTTTCAGTTGAATATCAAAGGAATACGGTTTGGATTTTCCCGGATGCATTATGCAGTGGGAGCAACGCCGAACTACATCGACCTTGCCTTTGACTTTAACGAGCTGGCTAAAAACAGCAAGGAGCGGAAATCAAGAAAATTAGAACGAATCACTTCGGAATGATATGAATATACCCTTTTCACCGCCTCACATTGATGATGCGATAGTCAATGAAGTAGTCTCAGCATTGCGTTCAGGATGGATTACGACAGGGCCGAGAACAAAAATGTTTGAAAAAAAACTTGCGGAATATTGTGGTATTCAGCAAGTTGTATGTGTAAATTCCGCTTCGGCCGGGCTGGAGCTTGTCTTGCGTTGGTTTGGTGTAGGCCCAGGCGATGAGGTCATTGTGCCTGCCTATACCTACACAGCCACGGCAGAAGTGGTGCTTCACTGTGGTGCCATTCCTGTGATGGTGGATGTGAACGATGATTTGCTCATGTATGTGGATTTGGTGAAAAATGCTGTGACAGAGCGCACCAAAGTGATTATCCCTGTAGATCTTGTCGGACTTCCGTGCGACTATGCCGAACTGTTTGACATGGTGAACGACCGGTTTGTCCGCCAGCGTTTCCATCCTGCCAACGACACGCAGCGCAAACTTGGTCGGATTCTGATTCTTGCAGATGCCGCCCACTCGTTGGGCGCTCGCTACCGTGGGAAGAAGAGCGGGGCCTTGGCCGATATTTCCGTTTTCTCATTCCATGCCGTCAAAAATCTGACTACGGCGGAGGGAGGGGCCATCTGTCTGAACCTACCGGAATGTTTTGACGGGGAAGAAATATATAAAGATCTTTGTATCAATTCGTTGCATGGCCAATCGAAGGATGCACTCGCAAAGACAAAAGCAGGTGCATGGCGTTACGATGTCAGTACGATTGGCTACAAATGCAACATGACGGATATTGCCGCTGCAATGGGGCTGGTGGAATTAGCGCGCTACGAATCCCTTATCCTTCCCCGCAGGAGAGCTATCTATGAGGCATACGACCAAGCTTTTGCAGCGGATGCGCGTTTCAGAACACCTACATACGAGACGGAGAGCAAGTGTTCATCCTATCATGTCTATACATTGCGCGTAATCGGCATTACGGAGGCGCAGCGTGATGCCATCATTCTGTATATGGCTGAACAAGGGGTGGCTGCAAATGTTCATTACATTCCCCTTCCGATGCTAACCGCTTATAAAACACTTGGTTATGATATAAAATATTATCCTAATGCTTGTCAGCAGTACACTTGCGAAATCAGTCTGCCCGTCTATTACGATTTGACTGATGAGCAGGTGGCTGAAGTGATTCGGGTGACGAAGGAGGCGGTGTCGTCGGTTTGCGGCCTATAGGTTGTACCACTCCGGGTGCGCGTGCGGCTTGTCCTCTAAGTTGAACCGGCCTTTCCGATAGCCTTGCAGTCCGTTGTATTGAGCGAGAATCTCCTGCATGTCTTTTTCGTAGTCGCCAGTGGGATGGAAGATGGACATGATGCCGCATGTCCGGGTTTTGTAGTCGATGTAGCCCAGACTGATGGGCACTCCGGCCTCCATGGCAATCTGGTAAAAGCCGCGCTTCCACCTTTCCACTTTTTTCCGGGTGCCTTCAGGGCAGATAATCAGGGTGATGCGTTCGCGCTCCTTGATGATGTTGGCGGCATATTCCACAAAATTCCGTGTGTGCTTTCGGTCCACCGGAATGCCGCCCAACTTCTTCAATAAAAAGTTCATGGGGAAGAAAAAGAACTCTTTCTTGATGATGGTACTGGCGTGCAGGTCGTAGTATTGCATCGCAGCAAGACCAATGACAAAATCCATGATGGAGGTGTGCGGTGCCATCATCAGCACGCTTTTGGGAAGTGTGCCCTCGGGATTGGGATAGGGAATGGGTTTTATCCGATATACATATTTGAAAAGAAAATCGCTAAGCATGGCTTAAACTGTTGATTATAAATTTGTTGTTTTCAAAAAAACCTTCGATTCCGCATCCCATCCGCAAGGCTCGGTTGTCGGGAAGATGACCGGCGGGCACGTTGAAAATGAGAGGGATGTCCATGTCGCGACAGCAATCGGCCACAATTTCATCCGCCGTTTTCCCGAAAGGAATGGCGTTGTCGTGCATGTCGCTGAGATGCCCTACCAATAGGGCCTTGATGCCGGCCAGCTTTCCGCTTCGCTTCAAATTGAGCATCATTCGGTCAATGTGGTAAAGGTATTCGTCCAAATCTTCGATAAACAGCACTTTTCCGACAGAATCGATGTCTGACGGGGATCCAATAAGCGAATAAAGCATGGAAAGATTTCCTCCT
>Ga0310697_10004152_pt1 | contig 14368 bp, 12 predicted proteins | sample 172DNAGHGlowgp2_FD_203883 | JGI IMG/M metagenome (GOLD analysis project Ga0310697, IMG submission 203883) | Sheep rumen microbial communities from Palmerston North, Manawatu-Wanganui, New Zealand - 1728 DNA GHGlow gp2 (v2) (version 2) | ecosystem: Host-associated > Mammals > Digestive system >...
TGCGCCCCTGCCATTGCGGCAATGAGCGACAGGGAAAGTGTGATGAATAGTTTGCGCAGTGTTACCATCGTGTTATCCGTTGATGCCGCAAAATTAAGGCTTTTGCTGGAATAACGCCGTTAGAAGAATCCTAATTATTCTTACGGATATATAAATTAAGGCTTTATTAATGAAATTTTGGTTAGAAAATGCGAATATACGGGAAAAATGCCAAGTTTTGGCCGCTTTATTTGCTGTATTGCCAAATTATGATTACCTTTGCACGCAAAGCGTGCGAAACTGCTCGCGCAGCTTTGAACGTAATTCGACGTTTCACCTTATTAATATATATATAGATATGAACGAAAATGGAAACAAGCAGGGACAGCTGCAGATAGAACTGCCACAGGACGTGGCGCAGGGCGAATATGCTAACTTCGCTATCATCACTCACTCAAGCAGTGACTTTATTATCGACTTCGCACGCGTATTGCCTGGAGTGCCTAAGGCGCAGGTGAAGAGCCGTGTGATTCTGGCTCCGGAACATGCCAAGCGACTGTTGGGTGCTTTGCAGGAAAACATCATGCGCTACGAGCACGAATTCGGCCCGATAAAGATACCCAACAAGGAGCAGCGCACCATCGCTCCGTTCGGTGTCGGCAAGGGCGAAGCTTGATGCAATTAAGAGGTAAGAATTAAGAGTTAAGAGCTATTCTTAGGAAATTTTCGAGTTAATAATTCTTAAAACGCTTATTTAATGTTAAAATTCGTTAGGTGAGCGTTTTTTCTTTTATATATATTAGGTGGAATGGGAAAAAAGTAGTACCTTTGCAGCCCGAAACGCCTTTTTGTGAGGGTACATGAGGTGTAACTGGTTGAATTTGAACAAAATAATATATAAACAAAATTTAAAAATTAAAAGTAATTATGCCTACAATTTCACAATTGGTAAGAAAAGGCAGAAAGGTGCTCGTTGACAAGAGCAAGTCGCCCGCGCTGGACTCATGTCCTCAGCGTCGTGGTGTCTGTGTTCGCGTGTACACAACGACCCCGAAGAAGCCTAATTCGGCTATGCGTAAGGTAGCCCGTGTTCGTTTGACCAACCAGAAGGAGGTCAACAGTTACATCCCCGGAGAGGGTCACAACCTGCAGGAGCACTCAATCGTGCTGGTTCGCGGTGGTCGTGTGAAGGACCTTCCCGGTGTACGTTATCACATCGTCCGCGGTACGCTGGATACTGCCGGTGTTTCAAGCCGCACACAGCGTCGCTCTAAGTACGGAGCAAAGCGTCCCAAGGCTAAGAAGTAAGAAAAAGAAATTGGGTTTTTGAGTTTTTGGTTCCCTGAGTGCTCGGAGAGGAGCAGACTCGGACAGGTTGAGTAAATGCTCATGAGTGAGCGTTGAAGACGTAAGAAAAAACAGCCCCAACAGACAAAATTAAATTCAAAACAACAACATGAGAAAAGCAAAACCAAAGAAGCGTGTGATCCTTCCCGATCCAGTCTTCAACGACAAGAAAGTGTCGAAGTTTGTGAACCACCTGATGTACGATGGCAAGAAGTCCATTTCGTACGAGATTTTCTACAATGCACTCGAGACCGTCAAGGCCAAGATGCAGAACGAGGAGAAGTCTGCCCTGGAAATCTGGAAGCAGGCCCTCGACAACATTACCCCCCAGGTGGAGGTAAAGAGCCGCCGTATCGGTGGTGCTACGTTCCAGGTTCCTACCGAGATCCGTCCTGACCGTAAGGAGAGCATCTCGATGAAGAACATGATTTCGTTTGCCCGCAAGCGCAGTGGTAAGTCAATGGCCGACAAACTGGCCGCTGAGATTATGGACGCCTTCAACAACCAGGGTGGTGCCTTCAAGCGTAAGGAGGATATGCACCGTATGGCTGAGGCTAACCGTGCATTTGCTCACTTCCGTTTCTAATTGGTATTAAATAGGTAAAAAAGATTAAAGGATAAAAGGAAATGGCAAATCGCGATTTACATTTGACCCGCAATATTGGTATCATGGCCCACATCGATGCCGGTAAGACCACCACTTCTGAGCGTATCCTGTTCTACACAGGTAAGACCCACAAGATTGGTGAGGTGCACGATGGTGCTGCTACCATGGACTGGATGGCCCAGGAGCAGGAGCGTGGTATCACTATCACGTCAGCTGCCACAACATGTAACTGGAAGTGGAACGGTAAGGAGTACAAGATCAACTTGATTGACACTCCGGGACACGTGGACTTCACCGCTGAGGTGGAGCGTTCACTGCGTGTGCTCGACGGAGCTGTTGCTACCTACAGTGCTGCCGACGGTGTACAGCCTCAGTCCGAGACCGTATGGCGCCAGGCCGACAAGTATAATGTTCCACGTATCGGTTACGTGAACAAGATGGACCGTTCAGGTGCTGACTTCTTCGAGACTGTTCAGCAGATGAAGGACATCCTCGGTGCCAACCCCGTTGTCATCCAGGTGCCTATCGGTGCTGAGGAGAACTTCAAGGGTCTGGTAGACCTCATCAAGATGAAGGCTATCCTGTGGCACGATGAGACCATGGGTGCTGAGTATGACGTAGAGGATATCCCTGCTGACCTGCAGGCAGAGTGCGACGAGTGGCGCAACAAGCTGCTCGAGGCTGCTGCTGAGTATGACGAGGCCCTGATGGAGAAGTACTTCGACGATCCCGACTCAATCACTGAGGAGGAGATTATCGCCGCTATCCGCAAGGGTACCATCTCGATGCAGTGCACACCTATGCTGCTCGGTTCCTCTTATAAGAACAAGGGGGTTCAGCCTCTGCTCGATGCTGTGTGTGCCTTCCTGCCCGCTCCCGTTGACGTGGAGATGGTGATGGGTACCAACCCCAACACCGACGAGGAAGAGGGTCGCAAGCCCAGTGAGGACGAGCCCACTTCAGCTCTTGCCTTCAAGATTGCAACCGATCCCTATATGGGTCGTCTGGTATTCTTCCGCGTCTATTCTGGTAGCGTGAAGGCCGGTTCTTACGTTTACAATCCCCGTTCGGGCAAGAAGGAGCGTATCAGCCGTCTGTTCCAGATGAACTCAAACAAGGAAATTCCTATGGAGTCTATCGACGCTGGTGATATCGGCGCAGGTGTAGGTTTCAAGGATATCCGCACTGGTGATACCCTCTGCGACGAGGAGAAGCCCATCGTGCTGGAGTCTATGACCTTCCCCGACACCGTGATTTCTATCGCCGTAGAGCCTAAGTCTCAGGCTGACGTTGCCAAGCTTGACAATGGTCTGGCTAAGCTCGCTGAGGAAGACCCCACATTCACCGTTCGTACCGACGAGCAGAGTGGTCAGACCATCATCTCCGGTATGGGTGAGCTCCACCTCGATATCATCATCGACCGTCTGAAGCGTGAGTTCAAGGTTGAGTGTAACCAGGGTAAGCCCCAGGTGAACTACAAAGAGGCTATCACGAAGACCGTCATGGGCTATCGTGAGGTTTATAAGAAGCAGTCTGGTGGTCGCGGTAAGTTCGCTGATATCATCGTGAACGTTGGTCCTGTGGACGACGACTGGAACATCAAGGAGAACGGTGGTCTGCAGTTCGTCAACGAGGTGAAGGGTGGTAACATCCCCAAGGAGTTCATCCCCTCTATCCAGAAGGGTTTTGAGGCTGCAATGAAGAATGGTATCCTCGGTGGCTATCCCATGGATTCGCTCAAGGTGACTGTCGTCGATGGTTCGTTCCACCCCGTTGACTCTGACCAGCTGTCATTCGAAATCGCTGCACAGATGGCCTTCAAGGCTGTTTGCGCTCAGGCTAAGCCCGTACTGATGGAGCCCATCATGAAGCTCGAGGTTGTTACTCCTGAGGAGAACATGGGTGACGTGATCGGTGACCTGAACAAGCGTCGTGGTCAGGTTGAGGGTATGGAAGAGGCTCGCAGTGGTGCTCGTGTCGTCAAGGCTAAGGTGCCCCTGTCAGAGATGTTCGGTTATGTAACCGCTCTGCGTACCATCACCTCTGGTCGTGCTACCAGCTCTATGGAGTACAGCCACCACGCTCCTTTGTCGTCAGCACTGGCTAAGGCCGTGCTCGAGGAGGTTAAGGGCCGCGCAGACCTCGTGTAAGCGCTTCGCGCAATGTAAGAATGCAAAAATTATAAAATGTAAAACGGCGTAGCCAATTATTACATTCTTTAATTGATACATTTTTAATTTGAAATAACCCCTGCAAGGCAGTGTGCTTTGCAGGGGTTATTGTGATATAAGAACTTTCTTTCGGACGAGGGATTCGTTTTCTGGGAACAGAATGATGTTTAAGGGACAACAATTTCGGTTTTCTCCCCACTTTTTAATGGCTTTTTGAGAAAATAGAGATAACTTTGTCGTCAAATTACGATTTATGACAGGAAGTGCGCTATTGATTACAGCTGTGTTTTTTGCCTTTCTGGTAGCTGGTGCTATCAGTATTTTGTTGACGTATAGACAGACCAACAGGGTGGTGCGGGAAAACAGTCAGCTGGCAGACGAGGTGGAAAGTCAGAAGAAAAAACAAGAGAAACTGCAGGAACAATATAGTTTGCAGGCAAAAACGCTTCACACGCTGAGAGAGGAGAGCGAGGAGCAGCAAAAGAGGCTGACCGAACTGAAAGAACGGTTGATGGGCAATGGCAAGGTGACAGAACTGAAAGAGGAGACAGAATCGCTGCGTGAGAACATCAACGACATCAAAACCATGACTGATGAGGAACTTTGGACATGGATGGACCTGCAGATGACTGAAAGCCATATCTTCACCGACCCTGACCTCAACCTGAAAGGCATGGCGCAGCGGTTAGGACTGACACAGAAGAAAATCAAGCAATTGCTGAAAGACTCCCAGCGTTACGATCGTCTCTACGACTATCTTACGGAGAAGCGCGTGCTCTATTCCTGTGAACTTATCAAGCAGAATCCGCAGTACTCGATGGAAGCCATCGGCAAAGAAGCCGGCTTCGTGTCGCGCTCTACGTTCCAGACGGAGTTCAAGAAGCGTATTGGTATTACCCCCGCCCAATACCGGCAAAACAGTCTCAACGACGTGGTACGGATTAAATAAGCATCTTGCGCATTGTCCAGGCCAGTGCTGTCTGCGTGACGATAGCCAGGGCATCGGTAAATATGTAGGGTATGAAGTCGATGAGCATGATGGGGAGGATAATCATCGTTACCATGAAAGCCACCATCAGTATGCCCACCCACTGCAGACGGCCACGATAGAAGTAGCCGATGGAGATACCTAACGGCAGGTAGGCCAGCGGCTGTGCTACGGCCACTGCCAGGTTGAGGATGGATTCGGGTAATATGTAGGTTAGGTCGCCAGCCACGTTGAGCACGATCAGCAGCCACCACATCCACGTATAGGGATGTCGCAGAGGCTTCATGCCACGCATCATCGCATAGTACAGGATGATGTCGCCCAGCAGGAAGACGATGGAGCGGGGAATCACCATGCCGTTCGTCTCTATCCAGTTGCTGATGTCACACGCGGTGCTGACGGCCTGGATCGCCATCATGACAAATCCCACCTCTATCAGCCAGCGGGGCATTCCGCTCTCCACCTTATTAATAATAAGTGACCTGCGAGGCTCTTTGCTTATTTTCTGATATTCCATTATTACATGCTTTGATTAAACTGGATGCAAAGGTACAAACATATTTCCTTTTTTTTGCCATTTTAAGGAAAAAATCACTGATACGCAGTCTGTGAAATCCAATTTTGGGAACACAATCCCCGCTTGGGGACAACGACTTTGTGTTAAACTGAGGAATTTTGATGCAATTATAAAGAAAAACCCTAACTTTGGGGGCATAAACAGTAACAAAACCTATATGGATATGATAAACAAATCGAAATGGGTGCTTGCCGCCGTCCTGCTTTGCAGTCACTTGATGATGAGTTGTTCCAGCGACGACAATCCATCGGCACCCGATGGTGAGACCTACCAGATAGACCAGAAAGTGATCAACCGCCGAGAGTGCCATGCGCTGAAGATGATTGCCAACGACGTGATGAACCTAAAATTCCGTCAGATTGTCTTTGAATATACCAGTCTCGGTCCCGACATGAAGACACCTGTGCGACTGACAGGCGTCATTTCAATGAATCCCGCCGTATATAATAAAGATGTGGCTCCACGTGGTCTGATGCTTTACAACGAGTTCACCTGTGCCAAGCACCGTGAGCGCACGTCACAGGAAGAGATTGACGACATCGGTCTATACATGAACAAATACCAGAATCTCATTATGGTTTCTGCCGACCTCTATGGCTGGACGCTCACTGAGGACAAGCCGCAGGCCTACTGCTGTCCGGAGATTAGCGCCGTAGAAACGATAGATGCCTGGGATGCTGCCATGCGGATATTAAAGGACGAGGGCTATGCCATCAGCGGTCTGCCCACCTTTAACGTGGGCTACAGCAGCGGCGGCTTTTCTGCCCTTGCCGTGCAGCGCTATTCCGACGAGCTTCGTGCCAAGGGACGTAGCGACCTTGACTGGAAGCTCACCTCGGCAGGTGCCGCCCCTTTCAGCATCTATTCCGTCTATAAGAGCAACATCGAATCCAAGACCTCGGGTTATGCCTGCTCCTTCCCTCTCGTCGTGGTGGCCTACAAAGAGACATACCACATGGACTTCAACTATAAAGACGTTTTTGTGGAACCTCTGGCCAGCAACATCCAGAAGTGGATACTTTCTAAGGACTATGGTACGTGGGACATCAACAAGCTCATTGCCGGTGGTGATGAGAAACTGGCTAAGGACTGTCCTGTCAACATGATTCTCACCCCTGCCGCCCTCGATGCCAACTCCGCCATCGGCCAGAAACTCGCCAAGAAGTTCCGCGAGAACTCCCTTTGCGGCGAGGGACAGACCTGGCAGCCCAATACCAAGACGCGCTACTACATCATGCACTCCTCAGGCGACAAATATATGGACTGGCACGTAGGCGAGGAAATGGCCAACTACCTGAAGGGCCACGGCTGCAACGTCGAAACCGAGTTTGGCGACTGGGGCAACCATGTGGACTACGGCCTCTTCCAGCATATCGGTGCCACCATGATCCAGATGGAGGATTTCATGCCCGGCACAGACGATGTCAGGCAGCAGCTGCAGCAGGATGTCATCGACAAAGCTACGGAGTATATCAAGGACAAGATACACGACTTCTCGGGTATTTCACTGTAATCGATAAAAACTAAATGATATAGACAATGAAGAAGAAAAGATTCTTAATCGTAGCCCTGCCTTTCATGGCGTTGGGCACGTGGGCACAGAGTGCTTTGGGCAATCTCCCCGAGGTTAATGTGAACGACGTGGAGATTATGTCTGTCAGCGAGATCGAATTCAGCAGTCGCGACAGTATTGTGATTGACCCCGTTACGGGGCGGGCCGACACCCTCATCATCGACGAGGGCATTACGTCAATTAAACCGATAGACGAGGCCACAGAGCAGGCTCGTGCTCCACGCCGTTCGCCCAGCACCAGCGACAAAGACCTATACGGAGGTCTGACGGATGCAGGCAAGCAGCTAATCCGTTCTGGTGCCTATCTCTATACCTATAAATACCCTTCGGTAGATGCCGACGGCAACAAGGTCATTCTTTCCGCGTTGATGGGTGTGCCGCGCTTGCTGTTGAATATGGGATTTGCCGCACCGAGCAATGTGCTCATAGCCTGCCACGAGACCATCACGAGCAACTGGGAATGCCCCACCAGTTATAATAATGGTGATAATGGTGGCGATTGGAAAACGGGTGTCGGCATGATGCTGATGTACACCCGCTACGATCGTACTCGCCAGCCGTGCTGTCTGGTCATCATGCCCGACTACGAGGGCTATGGCATCACTGCCGACCGTGCACATCCCTATCTCTATCAGGAACTCACCGCTCGTCAGGTGGTCGATGCCGTGCGCTACGGACTGGCATTCTACAATGCTAATGTTGGCACGGGCAAGAACTTTGACCCATTAGAGAGTAACTGGCAAAGCGTCAGCCTCGGCTACTCGCAGGGCGGCAGCGTGGCACTGGCCGTACATAAGTTCATCGAACAGAACGGACTGGACACCGACCTTCACTATGCCGGCTCCGTATGTGGCGACGGTCCCTACGACCCGGTGGCCCATCTGCGCTATTACATCACGGACAACGGTGAAACTTATGATGGTAGTAAAAAGACGAAGCACGAACCCGGTACCGTGTCGATGCCAATCGTGATGCCACTTATTCTGAAAGGTATGTGCGACAGCAACCCGCTGATGCGCCAGCATTCAATCGACGAGTATCTATCCGATAAATTTCTGGCAACAGGCTCCCTACAGATGATTGAGGCCAAGAAAAACCCCAATAAGGCTGACCAGTTCAGCACCGACGACGTCACAAAACGCTATGTGTGGCAAAGCAAACATGGTGTCACCCGCGCCTTCACGCTTCCCAGACCATACGGCGGTAATGCGAGTGTAGGTGGCAGCTTCACAGCCGCACAGATGGGTGATATATTCTACTATACGTCAACTCCCTTTTTGAACATTGGTACTTTCGCAGCTTATGGTAAGCTTAGTGAGATGTTGACCCCTGATTGCTACACCTATTTCACAACTAAATCGAATTTCGAAGATGCCAGTGGCAATCGCGTGACTCCCACTGGTCGCGGCTTCATGCAGGACCTGCACCGAGCCTTGGAGAGCAACAACCTCACCGTAGGCTGGACACCTAAGCACCGCGTGGCCTTCTATCACTCTTCTTACGACACTGTGGTGCCTTTTGTCAATCTGTGTTCGTTTGTCAAAAATCAGCCATCTTTGAACTATTACATCCAACCAGAAACGGACTATATCATTACCGATACTCCTTCTTATCGGTTGTCACAAGCAGGTGCCTATCCTTTGCGACCGATTGGAAACCCAGATAAAGCGGATGTCTATATCAACGACACCAATAGTTCGGATGACCACGTGGGTGCCGGTAAGGACTTCTTTATGTTAGGCAAAGTCTTGGGCACCTCGCCCGACTACGCTTTGTTCAAGTGGGTGCTGAAGAAAAAGACAGACTAAGTATTAACCTAAAAAGGACATACGACAATGAAAAGATATATTTTTCCTATTATCATAGCAGCCCTGCTGCCGGCAATGGCCTTTGCCGCGAAGATGCAGGGAACGCTGACGCTGGGAGCACCAGCTATAGAGGCTGTCTGTATCTACGACACGGAGGCAAAGACCGCCACCTTGGGCAATGGCTACAACGCCTGTATCAACCAATACGAGACGGGAGCACTCTACATTCCTGGAACGGTAACCTATAAAGAGGAGACCTACAAGGTCGTTGTAGGCCAGTTTGCCTTCCGTTTGTGCGACAAGTTCACCAGTATCACCATTGGGGAGGGGGTAGAGCAGATTGACAACTATGCCTTCGTTGGCTGTTCGTCGGTGGTCAGCATTGTGCTGCCCGCCTCGCTGCAGACCATCGGAGCCGGAGCCTTCTGCAACCTCAGCAGTTTGAAGACTTTCCTTTGTAAGGGGACAACGGCCCCCACCTGGGATTGGAACGACGTGTTCTCCGTGCTGGGCACGAAGGCCAGCATGGAGGAAATGGCGCAGAAGCGCATCCTCTATGTTCCTAAAGACAAACTTGCCAGCTATAACGATACCAAGTTCGACGGAACTTCTTCTGGCACCCTGACGGGAGCCAACGAGAAGGTAGGCTGGCAGGAAGCCTTTGCACGTATTTACGAGCTCAGCGACGAGCCATACGAAATCACTTCATTAGATGCGTTCAAGACATTCCGTGACAAAGTGAACGAGGGTACGGCTTGGAGCTATTACGGGACTACCAACTTTAAGCTGACAACAGACCTTGACCTCAGTGAGAGCAATTGGGAACCCATCGGTACTGATACCCATCCTTTCAGCGGCATTTTCGATGGTGGCGGTCATGTCATCAAGAGCCTGACAATTGACAGAGTTGAAACGGATTACATCGGTTTATTCGGCTATGCCACAGAAGCGACTATCTATAACATGTATCTCGAAAATCCCAAGGTTTGGGGAAGAGACTATGTGGGCACCGTTATCGGCTATGCCTCTAACAACACTCATCTCACCGACCTGCTTGTAATTAGAAGCAGAAGCGATGATGCCTCTGCTGTCTATGCCAAAAGTGGCAGTAGTGGCGGTATCGTAGGCCGTGCCAATGATGGCACCATAGAGCGTTGCATGTTCCGTGGAATGATTTATGGCACTGGCTGGACTGGCGGTATCGCCGGCAACATCTTCAACAATGTTACCGTCACCGACTGCTCGGCAGCCTACTTTCTTACAAATATAGATCTAAATCAGCCAAAGGTTGGAGGCATCGTAGGCGGCGCTGGCAGTGTTACGATTAATCGTTGTTTAGCAAGACACGAATTTAATGTCGTTTCTTCATCAAAGGGCTGGATAGTAGGAGGTACTAACCGGAACGAGGCAAGCAGCATCTCGAACTGTATATATTGGGGAGTTACAGGGTCATTAGCTGCTAATGGCATAATAGGTGTTCAAGAAAACAGTAGTACATGTACATACACAAATAATGTAAGCAAGGATAGCCAAGATGACATGAAGGAGGATAAAGCCAAGTCCACGCTAGGCGAAAACTGGTACTACTTCACCGACAACTATGTTGACTTACCCATTCCCATCACGCTGAAGGATATGTATATTAAATACTGTGTAGATGAGGCGGATGAATCTACCGGACTGGTCTATCGTCCGGCGTATGCTGACGATAGCGATTACGAGGTGATTGGCTATACGGGAACGGCTACCAGCCTCACCATCCCCGCCACATATAATGACAAGCCCGTCTCCGCCATTCTCGACGGTGTCTTCAAGGACAACACGACGCTGACCACCATCACCTTAGGCAGCAACCTGAAGAGCATCGGTGCCCATGCCTTTGAGAACTGCGATGCGCTGACCAGCGTCGATTTGCCCGATGCCGTGACCTTTGTGGGCAGAGATGCCTTCCGAGGCTGCGACAACCTGACGAGTTTTAACATCGGTACAGGCTTCGAGAACCATGAGGGCAACTTCCTTGCCTACTGCCCCAGCATGACCACGCTGACGGCATCGCGCGGCAACGACAACGGCTACAGCTGTGTGGATAATGTGCTGACACATAAAATTAAACGTAATGAAACGTACTATGGCTATATTATTGCATGCGCACCGGGTAAGGAGGGTGACTACACGATTCCCGATTTAGAGTGTAGTTACATCACCTTGTTCCCATACAGCTTTGCTACTTGCGAGAAACTGACCAGCATCACTGCCCCTAACAAGCATATCGTATTGAACGATGCCCTCTTTGACGGGGACTATAATCTCCGCTATGTGGACATGCGCAATGTCGATGGGTTTAAGGATGAAAGCAGTTCTGGATATACAGATACAACAGTGACCGTTGACCGCAACGATGCCAACAGTCCCTTCTATGGCATGAGCGAATATACGATGGTCTATCTGCCTTCAGGGAACAGTGCTGCTTCCGGCGAGCCCAATGCCGTTATCGGCGGTACAGCCAACCAGATTATGCTGAACGACAAATGGGACTTCAATCCGAAGGTGTCGCCCATCACGGCGACGAACGGTGTCTCCTACAGCCGTATGCTTAAACCCGATATGGTGGAAATAACAGAGGACACCGACGAGAGTATTACCATTGCGGGAGAGGAGACAACCCAACTGGAGGGTCACTACGAATACGCCGCAGCGGGTTACACCTGCTACCTGCCTTACGCCCTGACACTCAGCAATGAGAACGCAAAGGTATATAAGCCTGCAGGAACCAGCGTCGAGGCGGGTGTGACCACCATCACCTTCGAGCAGGTGGAAGACAATGAGATGGAAGCCTATCAACCTTATTATATTGTGGTGAGCGGCAGCGAAGATGTTGACCTGAGCACCGATGCAGAGGTGACGGTCAGCACCGACACTGGCGGCTCATGGACTGTGGGCGACTATGCCCTGAAAGGCACTACGGTGACCATTCCCAACAGCTCGCTCTACAATGCTACCTATCCCACCTACATCCTGCAGAGCGACGGCAACTGGCACAAGGTGCCTAACAACCAGCCAAAGGCATACATGGGTCCCTTCCGTGCTTACTTCCAGGCTACGAGCGCCGGAGCACCCATGCTCAATATGGTCATCAACGACGGCGAGGCTACCGCCATCCAGCAAATCCGCACCATCGACACCGATGGCTCGGAACGCTACTTCGACCTCAACGGCCGTCTGCTGCCCGGCAAGCCCCAAAGTGGAGTGTATATCTATAAAGGTAAAAAGATAAAAAAGTAAAAAGTTATGAAGAAACAATATGAGAAACCCGCCATGTGCGTGGTACAAATACAACATCAGAACCGACTGCTTGCTGGCAGCCCCGTTCAGAGCAGGTTCGTCGATGAGACCGACAGCTGGGATTCTGGAGGCGGACAATAAACCAGCGACTCACGGCTAAGCGTAGAGAGGCTGTCAAGTGTTAAAAATACTTAATATCCTGGCTTTTGCCTTGTCGGAATGTTGGAATGTCGCGGGAAATGTGTACCTTTGCAGCCCGAAAAAGCTGTCCGCTGAGCAAATGACTCTTTAGCGGAGAACAATATTAACAATTTAAACAAAAGAAAAGACAATGAGTCAGAAAATTCGTATTAAGCTGAAGAGCTACGACCACAAACTCGTAGACAAGTCAGCAGAGAAGATTGTGAAGGCTGTCAAGGCTACTGGCGCAATCATTAGCGGTCCAATTCCCCTTCCCACCCACAAGCGTATCTACACCGTTAACCGCTCTACCTTCGTTAACAAGAAGGCTCGTGAGCAGTTCCAGCTGTCAGACTACAAGCGTCTGATCGACATCTACAGCTCTACCGCAAAGACTGTCGACGCGCTGATGAAGCTCGAGCTCCCCAGCGGTGTTGAGGTTGAGATCAAGGTATAGTATCCTACTTTCAATCCTTATATAGCGACGCAGCCAGCAATGGTTGCGTCGCTTTTGGTTCGTCCAGGATTCGGTTCTCGGATTTGTTATAAATTATTAAAATGTTACACCGTATGCTGACATGTAATGTCGAATCGGCTCAAAAGTCTTTCAATTTATGTTTTTTTAAGCTCAAGTTGAGCCGATTGTCGGGAATATATTGCTATATTTGCACCGATTTAAGAATTTAGTTATGGATACAGCAAGGGAAATATTACAATATCTGCATTATCATCCACTATCTTCGCGTGAGGAAATAGCAAAAGGTATAGCTTTTGATGGCAGTGATGCCACCATGAAACGTATGATGGCATCGAGTGTACAAGATGGTAGTATAGTGGTTGAAGGAAAAGCGCGCGCTACTCGATATCGTCTGTCCGATCAGGCTCACTTGCTTATGCCCCTAAATCTGGATACGTACTTTTCCTTGGACCAGGATAAACGCCAGGTACAGACGTCTTTCAATTTTGATTTAATCCGTCAACAGCTTCCTGTTGTAACGCTTTTTACTGACGACGAGATGGCGCTTCTGAAGGAATTGCAGGCTGAGTTTCGGCAGCACATTAGTGAGATGACGGAAAACGAATACCGCAAAGAGATGGAGCGATTGGGAATTGATCTCAGCTGGAAATCATCGCAGATAGAGGGGAATACTTATTCGCTTTTGGAGACAGAGCGTCTGCTGCGAGAGAGCAAGACTGCTGACGGTAAGACGAAAGAAGAGGCAGTGATGCTTCTTAATCACAAAGATGCATTACGCTTTGTACTTGACAATCCTGATTATCTGCAGCATCTGACAATAAGCCATATAGAAGACATTCATCAGTTACTTACCAAAGAATTATCGGTCGATAGAGGTATCCGTCATCGTCGTGTGGGTATCACTGGTACCAATTATCATCCTCTTGATAATGAATTTCTGATTCGTGAAGCCTTGCATGACACATGCGACTTGATAAACGACAAAGCCAATGTGTTTGAGAAAGCGTTACTCACACTCGTGCTTCTATCATATATTCAGGCTTTCTCGGATGGAAACAAGCGCACAGCTCGTATCACCAGCAATGCCATTCTGATTGCCAACGGTTATTGCCCACTTAGTTTTCGTTCTGTCGACTCTGTTGATTACAAGAAGGCTATGCTTATTTTTTACGAGCAGAACAACCTTTATGCTTTCAAAAAAATATTCATCGACCAATTTGAATTTGCCGTAAGAGAATACTTTTAAATTTTCTATATCCGCAGGCCGAAGAAGGTGATCATTTTTCAAATTAAATGAAATGCAAATGAAGCAAATAATAAATCATAGTAAAGATGGCGGACTCCTGAATATGATCAGGAGAACCGGCCCCCTGATTAC
>Ga0310697_10004153_pt1 | contig 14368 bp, 14 predicted proteins | sample 172DNAGHGlowgp2_FD_203883 | JGI IMG/M metagenome (GOLD analysis project Ga0310697, IMG submission 203883) | Sheep rumen microbial communities from Palmerston North, Manawatu-Wanganui, New Zealand - 1728 DNA GHGlow gp2 (v2) (version 2) | ecosystem: Host-associated > Mammals > Digestive system >...
GCATCTCCTCGGCGTTGTCGTCCTTGCCCAGGACATAGGGAAGGTAACGGTCCATGCCAGCTGCCGAACGGTTGAAGAAGCTCCATACACGCGCTTCACAAATGCGACGGGCGCCGAAGTCGTTGGGCGCATAAGCATCGCGGAACGAGAAGTCCTTGTCCTTGCCGCTGAAGTAGCCTTTCTCGCGGGCAAAGGAGATGACATCCTTCGAGTACAGGCAGTTCTTCTTGTCCTTCAGGGGGAAAGTCGTGATGCGCGACTGGTTGGCGTGGCCCGTGATGCAGTCGTCGGGCAAGCGGCATGCCACCCACACGGCACCCTTGCGGCCAGGACCTTTGCCGATCATCTCGAGCACCCATACTTCGTTGGGGTCGGCGATCGTGATGCTCTCACCCTCAGACCTGTAGCCGTAGGTCTCGACAAGCTTCGTCCATACGTCGATGGCTTCGCGGGCATTCTTGGCACGCTGAAGCGTCACGTACATCAGGCTGCCGTAGTCAAACAAACCCGTCGAATCGGCCAGCTCCTCGCGACCGCCGAACGTCGTTTCCATGATGCTGAGCTGCTGGTCGTTGATCTGTCCGATGACGCCATAGGTATATTCCGCCTCAGGAATCTCGCCGAGATAGTTGTTGGTCTCGTAGTCGTAGAGCGCCCTCATCTCGCCTGCCTTGTGGTGACCGGCCGGGTAGAAATGAAGATAGCCGAACGAGCCATAGTCGTCAGCGGAATACGTAATCATGACCGAACCGTCGGCAGAAGCGCCCTTGCCGACAATCAGATTGGTGCACGCCAAACCTTTCATGGCCAGGCACAGCGCTACCATTGTGAGAATCTTTTTCATCGTGTTGTCGTATGATTGATTGGATAAAGTGGTGCAAAGGTAATGAAAAGATTAGAGATGAGAGATGGGAGACGAAAGATTTTGCCCTTTTCATCTACAATTTGTCAATTATCATTTAGGATTTGCCGTTTCTTTCCCCGAAAAACGCTATCTTTGCGCACAATTTAGGCTCACTTCATCATGAAAAAGCTATTCCTGTTCCTCTCGCTGGTGTCATGCGCAGTCATTGCCCTTGCGCAGGACGCATTCTTCTCAGCGCCCATTCCGGACTCCGTATTCCAACGCATGGCTGACGTTTCCTTCCCTGTGAAAGCCGCAGCCGAGGCAGGTCTGAAGCGTGCTGACCTCCGATATGTCCGTGTCCTTCACTACGATTTCGAGGGGCAGGTGCGCGAGGGCGAGCTCGTTTGCCACCACTCCATTGCCGCTGACCTCGTCGATATCTTCCGTCAGCTCTACGAAGCCAGGTACCCTATTGCCTGCGTCCGACTGATTGACGATTTCGGTGCCGACGACGAGCGTTCGATGCAGGCCAACAACACGTCGTGCTTCTGTTTCCGCCCTATCCAAGGTTCCACGAAGCTTTCAAAGCACGCCCAGGGGCTGGCCATAGACTTGAATCCACTGCAGAATCCATGTGTCCGCGATCGCAACGGGCGTCGCATCGTGGAGCCCTCAACGGCAACGCCTTATGTCAATCGCCGTCGCTCGTTCGCCCATAAGATCAACCGCTCCGACCTGGCCTATAAACTGTTCGTGCGCCACGGCTTCCAATGGGGAGGCTCATGGCGCACGCTAAAAGACTACCAGCACTTCGAGAAATAAGACACCTGTCAACGCGTCAACTTTTCAACACGTCAACGCATCTCTATTTCCACTTCCGCACTTTTGAGCAACGGCGAGATGAAGTGCAGACGTGCAGATGTCTGTTCGCTCCTCATGCCTTTGGCAATATAAGCCACCAGGCGTCCGCCATGCAAGCGGCAACGGCTGTCTGTTTTGTCCGACGTGTCGCGGATATCTCCGTTTTCCAATCCGAGCACCCGTGCTCCGCCTTCTGCGTAACAGGTAATCTCGTTGTCGGCAAGCGCCACGAGATTCCCTTCCTCATCTACCACTTCTACAGCCACTTGGACGATATCATCAGGGCTGGATAGCGAAGCCTTATCGGCGGTAGCACGCAAGGCATAGGGCCTGCCGCAAGTAGCAATCGAAGCCATTGCATCGTTGGAGGCTACGCAACGAAGCGTGCCGGGAGCGTAGTCGATGTCCCAATACAGGATCTCGGTATTCTCGTCGCGTGTCGGTTCCGCAGCGATGGGCGTGTCGTTGAGATAGAGTTTTGCTGTCGGCGCATTGGTGTAGCAGACGACACGAACGGACTGGCCGTCCTCGTAGTTCCACACGGCAGGAGCGTATGACGACACCCATTGGCGGTTCTGACGGTTCTGACGTCGTCCGCCCCTGCGGCTCGTCGCATTAGGATAAGTGCCGATATAGCAGACGGGCTGTTCGGCCCACAACGCAGCACGATAGTGACCGAGCGGTTTGATATTGCCGGCCAAGTCCAGCAGTCCGGCTTCGGAACCGCGTGCCGGCCAGGCTCCGCTCTCGCCGAGATAGTCGATGCCCGTCCATAGGAATTGACCGAAGATGTGTTCATTCTCGCGAACGGCACGCCAGGCTGGCAGGTCGTGACGGTTCTCGCTGCCGTAGATGACGCGACCAGGATAGCGTTGGTGATCCTCGCCATAGCGGCTTTCCGTGTAGTTGTAGCCCACGACATCAACAGCCTCAGGATAAGCCGTTTCGTTGCTCATGACCACACCTGCCAGGGCACCGGTCACGGCACGTGAAGCATCGTTCTCGCGCACAATCCTGGACAGCCGCTGAGCAATCTTTCCGATGCGCTCGGCATTCGGCTGGTTGGGTTTGTAGCCGCCATACATCGGTTGTGTGAACCCGCCCGTGCCGCCGTTGAGGATGGGATGCGAATAGGGGTCGTTGGGATAGTCCACCTCGTTGCCGATGCTCCAGAGGAAGATGCTCGGATGGCAGCGGTCGCGGCGCACCATGTCGGCTACGTCGCGGTCGATCCACTCCTCGAAGTAGTCGAACGTGCCCTCGAAACCGGGCGTGCCTTTGTTCCAGCCCTTCAGCCACTTGCGCTTGGGGAACTCCCACTCGTCGCTGGCTTCGTCCATGACAAGCAAGCCAAGTGAATCGCAGAGCGAATAGACGACCGGAGCGTGGGGATTATGGCTCATACGGATAGCGTTGACGCCTATTTGCTTCAAGGTCTGGAGCCTCGTCTTCCATACGTCGGCAGGGACGGCAGTTCCGAGTACGCCGGCATCGTCGTGCAGGCATACGCCCTTCACCTTCATCCATTCGCCATTGAGCGCAAAGCCCTTGTCAGGCGAGAACTGCAAGGTGCGCAGGCCAAGCGGGACGACCGACTCGTCAACTTTTGCGCCACGTTCCATCAGTCTCGCGCGTATCCTATATAAATAGGGGTCCTTGAGGCTCCATGCGTGGGGCTTGTTCACGGTCAGGCGACACGTCAGTCCCTTGCCGCTCGCAACCACCTTCCCTTCGGCATCCAAGATCTCAACGACAACCGTCGAAGCAGCTTCCTGGGCGGGAACGTCGAGAGCGGTAGTGATTTCCACGACTGCTTTTTTGTCCGTCAGGCTCTTCACATTCCACGTTGTCCCCCACAGCGCGAAGTGTGTCTTCGGCGCGCTAACGAGCCAGACCGGACGGTTGATGCCCGAACCGGTGTACCATCGCGAATCGTTCTGACGCGTATGATCAACGCTCACTGCGAGGACGTTATCCTCCCCGGGACGCAGATGGGGCGTGAGGTCATACAGGATCGAGGCAAAACCGCTCGGACGATAGCCTAAGCGATGGCCGTTGACATAAACCGTTGAACGGTTGTAAACGCCCTCGAAATAGATGTACAGGCGACGGCCGTCGGACAACTCGTCTGCTCCAACCTGCAGATGGCGGCGATACCACCCCATTCCACCTGGCAGATAGCCTTGGCACGAGCCGCAGTCAGGCGACATCGGTTGCGTGACGCCCCAGTCGTGAGGCAGCTGTACACGTTGCCATTGGCTGTCGTCGTAGGTGGGAGCGATGGCTGCTGAGTCATCAGCAAGCAGGAAGCGCCAACCGTCATTCAGCGTGCGGGCCTCGCCGAACGAAGTGGGAGAAGGAACGCCCGCCTGGGCTGCGACATAGCCACAGCCCAAGCTAAGGAGGAGTAATGCGATTACGCGAAAGTGCTTCATAATGTGTAAAATGTGTTTGTGGGGGATGATTTTCTAGATTTTCTAGATTATCTAGAGATTCTAGATTTTCTAGAGATTCGCTAGATATCGCTCAGCTTCGATGGCCGCCTTGGCGCCTGAGCCAGCAGCCACAACAGCCTGGCGATAGTTAGGGTCTGCGACGTCGCCGGCAGCATAGACGCCAGGAATGCCCGTTCGCGGCGAGTCGTCCTCGGTGATGATATAGCCAGTCTCGTCGGTCTGCACCCACGGACGGAAAATGTCGGAGTTGGGTTTGTGACCGATGGCGAGGAAGAAGCCGTCGATGGGGAGGTCGTAGCGGCGCTCGTCGGCTTCGCCTTTGCGGAATACGACGTGAGCACCCTCGACACCGTCCGTGCCGTAGAGTCCTAAGGTGTTGTGCTCAAACAGCACCTCAATCTTAGGATTGTTCATCACGCGCTCCTGCATGATTTGCGTAGCACGCAAGTAAGGTTTACGGACGATGAGATAGACCTTCGCGGCCAGACCGGCCAGATACGACGCTTCCTCGCAGGCGGTGTCGCCGCCGCCGACGACGGCCACGGTCTTCTTGCGATAGAAGAAACCGTCGCACGTGGCACAGGCCGAGACGCCCTGACCGCGATATTTCTCCTCGTCGGCAAGACCTAAGTACTTGGCACTCGCGCCCGTAGCGATGATGAGAGCGTCGCACGTCACTTCGCTGTCATCGTCGAACCAAAGGTGATACGGCGCTGACGACAGATCCGTACGGACGGCAATGGACGAACGGAACTCGCAGCCGAAACGCTCGGCCTGGCTGCGCAGGTTGTCCATCAGTTCGTTGGCATCGATGCCCTCGGGAAAACCGGGGAAATTCTCTACCTCGGTGGTCGTGGTCAACTGTCCGCCCGGCTGAAGACCTTCATACAGGACGGGTGTGAGGCCGGCACGGCCGGCATAGATGGCAGCCGTGTAACCCGCGGGGCCGCTGCCGAGAATAAGCAACTTAATGTGTTCCAAAATATTAAAAGGATTGAGTTAGTGGTTTCACCTCAGATCGATAACCTCCACGTCGGGGTAGTCCTTGGCAGGGAATGTGAAAGTGAAAGCGGGGAGCGACAGGCCGTTCTGGAACGACTGTATGGACAGGCGCATCCAATCGCCGTCCTTCTTGGCGCGGAAGCACAAGGGGTTGTACGTCGCCTTGTCCACATCGACGATGATATATTCGAACGCCGTCTTCTTCGTCTTGGCCTGCAGATAGACCACGTAGGTGGCACGGCCGCGCAACGTCGATTCCTTCACCGACATGCGATAGCCTTTCTTGTAGATGCCAATGAGTGTGGCGGGATTGATGGCAGCCTGCTCCTCTTCGGTCGGCGTTGACACGTTGACCTCGTTGGAGCCGGCCATCAGCGTCCACTCCGTCGTGCCGTCGTACCACGACGACAACTCGTTGGTCTTCATCTGGAAGCGCCGCCCGCTCAGCAGCAGCGTGCCGGACGATTCGCCCTGAGGCGTAGTACCGCTGAACTGCGTGGCCTTGAACTGAGCCTTCACGTCGCCCGACTGCATCATACGTGCCGCCGTGGCATCCAGCACCTTACGTGCACTTTGAGCGCTGGCCGTCAGCACCGCAACGATACTGAGGCCGATAGCAAAAAGAAGTCTGCGCATGATCGTTTTTACTGTCTTAAATGTAATGGAACGTCTTCTATTTGAAGAAATTAAAGAAGAAGTAGATTGCAGCCCATTCTTTCTTCACGCCTTTAGCGTAGCCGATGCATGAGTTCGAGCTGTTGCGCACCGTGCCGTCGTTCTCGACCTTGCCGATGTAGGAGTTGGAGGCGTTGCGCACCGTGCCGTCGCTCTCGACCTTGCCGATGTAGGAGTTGGAGGCATTGCGCACCGTACCACTCGATTCCAGCTTGCCGATGAACGAATTGGAACTGTTGCGAATGTCGCCGCTGCTGCTGATCTTGCCGATGTATGAGTTCGAGCTGTTGCGCACCGTGCCGTCGCTCTCGATTTTGCCGATGAACGAATTGGAACTGTTGCGCAGATCCTGGGCATAACCTGTTGCGCCTAAGCACAAGGTCATGGCGATGAGCATAAGAAGTTTCTTCATAATCCTGTCGTTTTAAGGGTTAGACCTATCAAATATCACGCCAACGTGATATAAATGCTCTGCAAATATACTCCTTTTCCCGTATTCCCAGTGCCTTTCACCCCAAAATCTGTTTTCTTACAACATCATTTAACAAAAAATCCGCCAGCAGGATGAAACCTGTGGCGGACCAATCATTGCTTATGAATATCACTCGGCGCGGAGCGTGAAGCGCTTGAAAGCGGTCACGGTAAGCTCCTTGTCGATGCTCTTCAGATACTGTTCGACCGTCATGTTCTTGTCCCAGATGTACTCCTGCTCGAGCAGGCAGTTCTCCTTGAAGAACTTCTTCAGACGGCCCTGGGCGATGTTCTGAATCATCTGCTCGGGGAGGTTAGCAGCCTTCTCGGCAGCAACCTTCTCCTTGATCTCGCGGACCATAGCGGCCTGCTCGGGAGTGATCCAGCCCTTAGCCATGTTGCTCTCGATGTGATCCTCGCTATCTACGTGAGCGGGGTTGACACCAGCCTTGCGGATGGCAGCCTCGACGGCCTTGGCGATCTGCTCTTCCTTGGTCTTCTCGATGGCGACGCGGAGCTCGCTGTCAATGGTCTCCTGAGGAACAGCGCTCTGGTCCACGGCAACGGGATTGGCGCTGGCAATCTGCATGGCGACGTTCTTGCCGACCGTAGCGTCCTCAACGCACTTGCTGAGGGCCACCATGGTGCAGAGGGTGTGCTTGTTCTGGTGGTCGTAGGCAGCGATGCACTCGCCTTCGACAACGCAGTAGCCATCGAGTTCCATCTTCTCGCCGGTGATACCGCTGCGAGCGACGACGGCGTCCTGGATGGTGCCTTCGCCCATGGGCAGGGCCTTCACCTCGTCGAGCGTCTTGCAACGCGCTGCCACGGCAGCATCGAGGATGTCCTGAGTGAGCTTCACGAAATCGGCGTTGTTAGCCACAAAGTCGGTTTCGCACTTCAGGGCGATGATAGCGGCGAAGTTGCCGTCAACCTTCACGACGACGCAACCCTCGGAAGCCTCGCGGTCGCTGCGCTTGGCTGCAACGGCCTGACCCTTCTTGCGGATGATCTCGATAGCGGCATCGATGTTGCCTTCGCTCTCCTCGAGAGCCTTCTTGCAGTCTGCCAGACCTGCGCCTGTCATTTCGCGCAGCTTCTGGATATCTTTAATGGATACAGCCATTTTCTTAAATGAAAAATGAATAAATGAAAAGTAAAAAATTCAAATTACCTAAAGCATTGACGTGAACGTGAAAGAGATTGGTGAATATTATTCTTCACTTTTCACTCTTTCACTTTTCACTTTGATTCGCTTCCGAATCAATTATTCTTCGGCGGGAGCTTCTTCAGCTTCCTCGTCCTCGTCCTCGACGCGGGCGCTCTGCTTGACAGCCTTCTCGCCCTTTTCCTGAGCGGCGTCGATGTCAACACGTTCAGCCTTGCGCTCCTCAACACCTTCGTTGATGGCGGCAACGCAAGCGTCGAGGATCACTTCGATGCTCTTGCTGGCATCGTCGTTGGCGGGGATGACGAAATCGACGTTGTCGGGGTTGGAGTTGGTGTCCACGATACCGAACACGGGGATGCCGAGGCGGTTAGCTTCGCGCACGGCGATCTGCTCCTTGAGGACGTCGATGACGAACAGGGCTGCGGGCAGACGGGTGAGGTCAGCCACGGAACCGAGGTTCTTCTCGAGCTTAGCACGCTGGCGGCTCACCTGCAGCGCCTCGCGCTTGCTCAGGTTGGCGAACGTGCCGTCGGCTGTCAGCTTGTCGATGTTGGCCATCTTCTTCACGGCCTTACGGATCGTGGCGAAGTTGGTGAGCATGCCACCGGGCCAGCGCTCGATGACGTAGGGCATATTGATGGACGTAGCTTTCTCTTCTACGACCGACTTGGCCTGTTTCTTAGTAGCAACGAAGAGGATCTTGCGGCCGCTCTTGGCGATGTTCTTCAGCGCCTCGGCAGCCTCGTCGATCTTCACAACGGTCTTGTGGAGGTCGATGATATGAATGCCATTCTTCTCCATGAAGATGTATGGAGCCATGGCGGGGTTCCACTTACGCTTGAGGTGTCCGAAGTGGCAGCCTGCCTCAAGCAGTTGGTCGAAATTTGTTCTTGACATAATTGTTTCTTTAATAAAGTGTTTACTTTCTTTTGGGTTAATTTGTTAACCAATCATGAGGTAACTAGATTTGACAATTTGACGATTTGACAATTTGACAAATGTCACAAGGTCCTCACGATTTAGATACTAAACGCAATTTATGCAGCCCAGCAAACTGGAGCCGATATATTAACGTTTGCTGAACTGGAAGCGACGACGAGCTTTGGGCTGACCGGGCTTTTTGCGCTCGACCTCGCGGGGATCGCGGGTCATGAAGCCTTCGGCGCGGAGTGCCTTCTTGTCCTCGGCGTTGATCTTGACGAGTGCACGGGCGATGGCGAGGCGGAGAGCCTGGCTCTGGCCGGTGTAACCGCCGCCGAACAGGTTCACCTTGATGTCATACTTCTCAGCGACATCGAGGAGGTTGATCGGCTGCTTGACGACGAACTGAAGGATCGAGCTGGGGAAGTACTCCGTCAGGTCCTTCTTGTTGATGGTAATCTTACCTGTGCCCTCTGTCACATAAACACGGGCAACGGCGCACTTGCGGCGTCCTAATGCATTAACTACTGCCATTTCTGTTTACTTATAGAGGTTAATATCAATGGCCTTGGGCTGTTGTGCCTCGTGCTTGTGCTCGGGACCCTCGTAGATGTAGAGGTTGTTGATCACGCGGCTGGCCAGTTTGTTTTTGGGAAGCATACCCTTCACGACGCGGCGCAGGAGCTTCTCGTAGCCGTTGGGCTTGGCGATGATGTCAGCGGGAGTGCTGGCCTTCTGGCCGCCGGGGTACATGCTGTAGCGCAGGTACACGCGGTCCGTCATCTTCTTACCCGTCAGCTGAATCTTGTCGGCGTTGACGATGATCACGTTGTCACCGCAATCGACGTGGGGCGTGAAATTGGGCTTGTACTTACCCCTCAGCAGTTTTGCCACCTTCGTGGCCAGGCGACCCAGGATCTGGTCGGTAGCGTCAACTACCACCCACTCCTTCGTGGCTGTCACCTTGTTGACAGAAATGGTCTTGTAACTTAAAGTGTCCATTCTTCGTTGTTAATTTGTTTTAATTGTACTACTAAATGTGTCTCTGCCGGGCTTTCACCGGTCTGCTTTTGACTTCTGCGATTCTCTAACCGCTTCCCCAGGCCAATGAGAAAAGCTATTAACACGCAGAAAATGAACCCTTTAGAGGGTCCGTTGATAATAATCGGCTTGCAAAGGTACTACTTTTTCTCCATTCCGCAAGTTTTTTTTGCAATTTTTTTCTTCTCATCGCGCAATTAAATCACAAATAATGCGTACCTTTGCCGCCGATTTCTAGAAAACATACCCCCAAAATACGAGTTCACACATGATGAAAAAGAGTTTTTCCGCCCTTACACCTTATATATTATATGCCGCTGCCGCCATCGCCGTGCTCTTCACGTCGTGCAGCGACAACGAGTCCTATGCCGAGCAGAAGGAGAAGGAACGCGACGCCATCAACAGCTTCCTCAGCCGCGACGTAGCCATCGTCAACAGAGAGGGCGACACACTACTCCACGTCGGACACATCAACGTCATCACCGAGGAACAGTTCCTCCGTCAGGACAGCACCACCGACGTCGCCAAGAACGAGTACGTACTCTTCAGCGGCAAGGGCATCTACATGCAGATCGTGCGCAAGGGCGTAGGACCCAAGCTCGAGTCGGGACAGTCCAAGCGCATCATCACCCGCTACCTCGAGTTCAACATCCTCACCGACTCCGTGCAGACCAGCAACGACGTCCTCTACTACTCCACCACGCCCGACATCATGGAGGTCAGCAACTCCTACGGCACCTTCACCGCCTCCTTCAACACCGAGAACGGCGGCGGCGCCATGTACCGCGCCTACAACTCCACGGAGGTGCCCGCAGGATGGCTCGTGCCGCTGTCCTACATACACATCGGGCGCCAGACCTCAGCAGAAGGCATCGCCAAGGTGCGCCTCATCATCCCCCACTCACAAGGCCAGAGCGCTGCACGACAAGGCGTCTATCCCTGCTTCTACGAAATCAAGTACCAGGAGACGAGGTGAGAGAATGAAAGTGAAAAAATAAAAGAGTGAAAAGTGAAAAATGACAAAATACAGAGACCTTCCAGTTGACATAGATACTCTTATTTTTCACTTTTCACTCTTTCACTTTTCACTTTCTTCCTCAGTAGTACGTCACCTTGTCCACCGCTTCGAAGAGACGGAGGAAATGAGGTAGCTTGCTGACGTAGCCGCTGTAGTAATCCTCATACGTCTCAAGCAGCTTCGTGCCGGAATACTCCTCGACAAAAGGCTCCTCTGTGCCCGTCGCACGCCGCTTCACGACGCATCGGATGAGCTTGCCATCGTCGAAATAAAAGCGGAACTCGCGATCCATATCATCATCGTCATAAGGGATGAGGCCGTAGATGAACTCCGGTTTGCCATTCTTGTCCAGCAGGTATTCCTCGTAGAAGTTGCGGGCGGCGAAGTTGTAGCTGACCATGACGAAGTGCAGCCACACAGGAGGATGCACGTGGAGGTCAACGTCGAAATCCTCACCCTCCTCGGCTTCGGCTGCCTTCGCCTCATCCACGTCGTAGAACATCTTGATATTCTCCTTGTGCGGCCCCGTGCCCGGCAGGTTCTCCACGACATTAGCCTCGTAGTACGACGGCGGCCACCCATCCTCCTGCATCATATCCTCGATGTGCGCCTTCACCGCCGCATAGCGCTGACGGATGCCGGCAACAGGGTCCTGGGCAAAAGCCATCGGCAACACGCTCTCCACAAACACCACAAACAACAAAACCTTTTTCATAAAAACTATTCTTTAACGAAAACGATAACGAAGACAATTCACAATTCATAATTCATAATTCATAATTCACAATTTATGAAACGAAGACGATAGCGAAAACCATTTTTCATTCTTTTATTCTTCATTCTTCACTCTTCATTATTCATTATTTTATTCTTCATTCTTCATTCACATCGTCAGCCTTCCGAAACTGTCGAAGGCGCGGCGGGAGGAGAGCCACAGCGCGAGGATGAGCGAGAGCATCGACGCAGACATCGTGATCACCACGATCATCATCTGATACTTCACCGCCACGTCAGGAGCCGAGCCGCCTAGAATCTGACCAATCATCGTGCCCGGCAGCGCCACAATGCCCATCACAGCCATATTAGCGATGCACGGCGTGAAGCTCTTGATCACCGCCTCACGCATGAAAGGCAGCCAAGCCTCGAAACGTGTAGCGCCGTTGCCCAGCAGATAGTAGTACGTCGCCTGCTCACGATCGATGCCGCTGTAGAATGTGCTCAGCGTCAGTACATTCACGCCCAGCATATTACCCATCAGGATGCCCATGATGGGGATGAAATAGCGCGCTGCAAAAGGATGGTCCAGCTGCAGCACCAGGCACAGGAAATAGAAGCCCACCACCAGAGCGGCCACGAAGAAGCTCGCGAACACGGGAACCCCCACGATGCGACGCGGCAACTTCGTACGCTCACCCAGAGTATGAGTCGCAATAACAGCCATCACGATGACCCACAGCGTGTTGATCCACGGGTTGTCCCATTCAAACAGGTAACGCAAGTAGATGGCAACGAGGAACAGCTGCACAATCATACGACCCGCAGCGATGAGCGTCGCGCGGACGAGACCCGTACGCAGTTTCCACAGGAAGAACAGCGGGATCAGCAGCAACAGCAGGCCGATGGCCAACGAGAGGTAAGAGATATCCATAACGCTATATTTGCCGCAAAGGTACATACAATTCCTTGGTTCCACAAATTTTTTTCAGAAGAAATAGTGTTTTTCCCCGATTTCAACCGCAGCTGTCATCGCCCCCTAGTGACCGATTTGCGTTAAATGAAGTTCTTGAAGCCCGAAATAGATTTTTTACCTGTATTTTGATGGCATATCCGAAATTTGTTGTACCTTTGCAGTCAGAACACGCGAAAAAGCCCATGATGGCTTGCCCCGAAGACATTATGTGATCACAAAATAGCGAAAAGATGAAGAAACATTTCATTTGGATGCTCGTCGCCATCTTGACCTTCTGCGGTGCGATTAGTGCACAGGCACAAGTGATGAAAGCAGCCGACCTCGAGAAATATGCCAAGGAGAGGTACGGCACCAAGTGGCTTGAAGCTGCCAAGAACCTGTCCAAGGAACTGACGCTCGACAAGGCCTTAAAGAGCGGCATCGTAGGCAACGAGGACGACGACTGGTGATTGCGAACCTGGTCCATGTAGGAACGAAAATGATATTTATGTGGTAAACGACATCATCCATAAGGTCAACAATACGCGCAGCTGCCTCTACGCTATCCTCGCGATGTGCCTATTGGCGCTCGTCGCAGCTTGCAGCCACCGACCCGCAGCCGACTATCAGTTGGATTACACGGTCAGCCCTGACACGGCAGGACACTACCTGAACGTCCACCTCACCTACGAGGCTGACAGCACCCTGCCCCACCCCGCCGACGTGGTGCTGACGATGCCGCGCTGGGCACCGGGGTACTACGAGATGCTGGACTTCGCCAAGCACCTGACCGACTTCTGTGCACGGGACACCCAGGGCGAAGAACTCGCCTGGAAGAAGGAGGGCCTGAACCGATGGCGCGTGGCACTGCCTGAAAATGGACGCATGGAGGTCAGCTACCGCGTTTATGCCAACCAGCGGGATGTGGCCTCCAGCCGCGTGGAGCGGGACATCGCCTTCGTGGCACCCAACGGCGTCTTCATGTACGTCGCCGGCGAACAGACACACCCCGTCAACGTCCGATTCCTGCTGCCCGACGGATGGCAGCACATCGCCACGGGCATGAGACCGCACGCCGACGACAGCTGCGCCTTCACCGCTCCGGACTTCGACGTCCTCTACGACTCGCCCCTGCTGCTGGGCAACTTCTATATAAAAAGGTTCGCACACGAGAGCCACGACTACGAGTTCGCCCTGGAGACACCCGACGGCGCCGAGGAGATGGAACTCGAAGAGAACTTCAAGCGCATCGTGTCGGCCGCCACGAAAATGATGGGCGACGTGCCATACGACAACTACTGCCTCATCCACATGGGACAGGGCGGAGGCGGACTGGAGCACCTGAACTCACAAGCTTGCTACACCGACGGCACCTACCGCTTCGCCACACGCCGCCAGGAGGTGAAGTTTCTGGCATTCGTGGCCCACGAATACTTCCACCTCTACAACGTCAAGTGCATCCGGCCCGCCGAGCTGTGGCCGCTGGACTATGACCACGAGGCGATTACGCCTATGCTATGGGTCAGCGAGGGACTGACCTGCTACTATGAGTTCCGGCTGCTGCGCAATGCCGGAATCACCACACCGGACGAGGCGCTGCAACTCATCTCCACCTACTTCTCGCTCTACGCGCCCTACGAGGGTCAGCACCACCAGAGCCTGCGCCAGAGCAGCTACGACATCTGGCTGAACTTCATGAACTCCGACGACAACACCCGCGACGTGCGCATCAACTATTACTTCAAGGGTCCCGTCATCGGGTTGCTTATGGACATTGACATCCGCCGCAAGACGCAGCAACAGAAATCGCTGGACGACGTGATGCGCCTGCTCTACCGACGCTTCTTCCACGAGCTCCATCGCGGATTCACCGAAGAGGAGTTCTGGAGTGCCTGCGCCGAAGTGGCCGGACAGCCCCTGGCGGAAGTGCGTCACCTCGTGGAAACCACGGACGACATCCCCTACGAGGACTACCTCACCGATGCAGGACTGCGCATAGACACCACCTCATGGAGCATCCGGCGCGTGGACAATCCCTCTCCCACCCAGCGCGAGTTCCTCCGAGCCATGAGCCTGGAAGAATAGCGAGACGATTTACAAAAAAGCCTATTAAAGTGAATCTTTTGGTTTCATGCCTTTGAAGTAAGTCTGTTCGCCATTGATCCAACTCTTGAGTTTGGTGAAGTCACGAGGCATCCAGAGTTCACCTTCGGTCTTGATAAGGAGAATGTAGAAC